>ERZ779821.627-NODE-627-length-11100-cov-4.41277_pt1 | contig 11100 bp, 11 predicted proteins | sample MGYA00511884_ERZ779821 | MGnify/ENA primary metagenome ERZ779821 (study PRJEB29588, sample SAMEA2152664) | human gut metagenome | biome: human gut; feature: human-associated habitat; material: faeces | place: Denmark | collected 2008/2010 ... | reverse complement strand
CCCCCGCCCGACCTCGCCGTTATGCAGCGCATAGCGGCTGCATCCGTAGTTGGGCTGCCAGCCGTTTACGCTGTAGGTCCAGCCCGACAGCTCGCCGCAGTCCTTTTCGTAAAGATTTCCTATACCCTCGACATAGGCGCTGTTATACCCCGGCGTCCACGAGGCTTCAAGCTGAATACCGTTACTGCGGCACACGCGCTGCAAAACGTCGAACACTGACTCGCCTTCGTATATCTCGACCCTCAACGCGCCGAGGATAACTCCGTCTGAGGGCAGAACATCGAGCTTTGAGGGCTTGAGATCTCCGAGATTATTAAGTATCGTCGCGCAGTCTATCGAAAACGTACAATAGCTTTTGCGTGCCGTATCATCGGGCTTATCCTCCGGCTCAACGGGCTCGGGCTTTCCCTCCGGAACGGGATCTGTTTTATATTTATCCTGCTGTGTACGGCTGCCGTCGGATAGCTTTGCACTGCTTTTGGGCGCCGGCGTCTCATCCTCGGCGCGGATAACATAGCTAAAAACGCCGCCCTTTATCCTGAAGCTCATGACGGTGCGCTCGCTTCCCGTGACGGATGCGGCGCAAAGCCTGTTGCCCTCGGCATCGTAAACGCCTGCGCTTTGAGCCGCCCACTTGTCGGTAAGCGTTACCGACAGCGTCGGGAGGAAACCGAAGCTCTCGCCGCTTCTGAGCTTAACGGTAACGCTGCCGTCGGAATTGACCGCAATATCCACCGCCATGCACAGCTCGCGCGGCTGCTTTATATCAGTACCCGCGACCGTCCATCTATAGCCGTACTCTCCGCTTTTTCCGCATATGGAGGCTATCTCGCCCTGCTCTGAAAGTTGCTCGAAAAGCTCTTTTTTTATGATGCCGTCTTCGCCGAGGTCAATGTCCCCGGCGAAGTTTACGGCTTCTGCGTTCTTCATGCAGCCCGCAAGCAGGCTGCATATCATAAGAACGCACAGGATCAGTGCAGATGGTCTTTTTTTCATCGGTTTACGCTGCCGCGCGATAGATAAACGTTACGATCTCACCGCGTGAGCACTCGGCGGCGGGAAGAAATCTTCCGTCAGGCAGGCCGAGCGCCACACCGTTTTCGGCCGCCCACATGACAGCGTCGTAGTAGAACGCGTTTGTGTCGGTCACATCGGTAAAGCTCGGAGTCTTTTCGGCCGCAGGGCTTCCCATATAGCGATACAGAAACGTCACTGCCTGGGCGCGGGTGCAGGTCTCGTCCGGTGAGAAGGTAGTCGCGCTCGTGCCGCTGGTTATCTTATTCTCGGACGCCCAAATTACGGCGTTTCTGTAATAGCTGTCAGGAACGTCGGTGAAGCTGCATTTTCCGCTCACCTCGGGGCTGCCGGCCAAACGGTAAAGGAAGGTCACGACCTGAGCGCGGGTGCACTTTCCGCCGGGTGCAAAGACATTGTTTCCTATGCCCTGCACTACCTTGTTGGCATTGCCCCACAGCGTTGCATCGTAATAAAAATCGGTCGCCTTTACATCTGCAAAGCCGTCGGCAGCCTTAACGCTGACCTTACACACGGCGGGGATGATGGCGCTATTCTCTGCCGTCGCAACTATGCGGTACTCGCCCGCGTGCTTAAAGCTGACGCTGTATTCGCCGCCGCCTTGAGAGACTGCCTTGAAGTCCGCAATCTCGGACTTGAGGTCGGCGGAGTACGCCTTGAGCGCCGCTTTTTCACAGCCCTCGAATTTGGGCATCCAATTCTCATCATAGCCGTTCTGAGCTGTGAGCTTTACTGTCGTTTTCACATGTGCCGTAGCGTCGATATCGGTGTTTTCAAAGTATGCGTATGCGTCATTGTTGGGGTATACGTTCGCGTTTATGTAGGCATAAACGTGCTGACCGTCAGCAACCTTGTCGCCCAGACCCATGGACATTTTGTTGTCGACAAAGTAGCCGAAGTTGCCGCTTTCGTCGCCCCAGAGCCTTGTGATGTACGCGCCGTATTCGTTGCTTGCCGTGGCATAGCCCTTGGCTGCGCCGCCCTCGTAATACTTCTCGTGCGCGGCATACATGACCTCGTCAATGTCAACAGCGCCGTCGCCGTTGCGGTCGGCTGCTGTCACGGGTGCGTAGCTGAGCGCAATGCTGCCCTTGCTTGCGATGCTTACAAGCACGTCCTCGCTGTACTCATTGCTCAGGCAGAATACGCTGCCGCTGTCGTTTTTGTAATAGAGATTGCCGCCGGCATCGCAGATAACGCTGCAAACGCAGTAGTTTTCATAGCCTTTTGCGTCGAAGAGCTCAATAAGCTCGGTCTTGCCGACGTCGTCGGCCTTGACCTTTATCAGCGAAACGCCGCCGGGCTCGGTGTTATAGGTGCTGTAGAAATACAGATAGCCCTCGGATTCGAGATATGCCGTTGACAGGAGCATCGAGCACTGGGCATAGCCCTTGAGCTGCACGGTGTTCCTGACCTCAAGAGTGTTCTTGTCGGCAATGATGAATCTGCCGGGATCGTCAAAGCCCAGACCCGCGCCGATGTAGACATAGCCGCCGTAAACAACAGGAGTCGAGGTGCTCTGAGCGCCGAGCGCGACGGTCTTAACGCCGCTTATCGCGCCGCTTGCGCCGTCAACGGATGCAGAGCACAGATAGCCGCCCTTTGCGGTGAAATAGACCTTGCCGTCTGCGTAAGCGAGGCTGCTGCGCACGTCGCCGCAGCCGGTGAGCGCCGCGCTCGATACGGGCTTAAGCTCTTCGTTTTCGGCGTAGGTCTTTTTAAATGCCAGCAGCATACCGTCGCCGGCAGAGCCCTTTGCGCCGTCGTCGGTGCCGACAAAGATGCAGTCGCCCACAGCGACAGCTCCTGCAAAGTAGAAGCCGCCCTTGACGGCATAGCTCCAGTCGCATTTGCCGGTCTTAGCGTCAAGGCAGACGAAGCTTGCGTCCTCGGCCTCATCGTTCCAGAAGCCGACATAGAGCTTGCCGTCGGCGTACAGCACCGGAGACAGCGACTGGCCACCGAGCTTATCGGTGTAGACCCACTTGCTTTCGAGCGTTGCAGCGTCGAAGGCCTCGATCGTACCCTTTGAAAGCGGCGCGATTATCATTCCGTCGGCATAGGTCGGCGCAGTCAGGCCGTAGCCTGAGGAGGCCTGCATTTTCGCGGACTTCACGACGCTGCCGTCGGAGAGAGAGAGCATGTTCAGCGTATCTCCGGCCATGGTGACGAGCGTGTCGCCCACGATTATCGGAGCGCCGGGCGACATTGACCAGTCCGTTCCGAGCTTGTTTGCCCATTTGAGCGTGGTGTGCTGCGCGTCGGGCGGAGTCTTGGCCGCGCTTATTGCCATATTAACATCGCTGCCGCGGAAGCTCGGCCACTGCGCGGCGTCGTCGGCAAATGCCGCCGTGCCGGGCACAATGAGGCTCAGCACCATTAAAAGAGCCAGAAGCAGGCTCAGTGATCTCTTTTTCATATTTTACCTCCAAGTAAGTTGTTTGTTTCTCTCGTATTTTGCGCACTACTCGTAGGTGATGTTGAGCGTCCATGCGTCCTCGCGCATATATCCCACCTCCTTGAATTGATGCATGCGGCAAGTCTTCCGGCTCATGGGTCAATCTCGGGCGCGCCTTCCCGCATAAAAAGCAGTGGCCAATGCGCCCTCGTCGCCATTCACGGCAGCGGGACTGCTTCGGATTTGCACCGAATTCCTTGTTAGGCGGCCTTCGCCGCACCGCAGGCTCATACTGAAACTTAATTATATCAGCTTTCGCACCCGGGCACAACAAAAACCGCGTTTTTCCGATTTGGAAAAACGCGGCCTGAATTAATCTAAATCATCTAAGTCTATGACATATTTGCCTTCCATTATGATCTCGCCGTTTGCTATCCTCTGCGTAAGCCCGGCATCGGGCTTTATGCCGTAAAAGACTCTTTTCGCCTCGTCGAGGCCGCCCTTATCGCAGAACAGGCTGAAGAAATACTCGTTATCCGTCCACAAGAACTCCACCTCGCCCTCCTCGTGGATTATCTGAACGACCTTATAGCCGTTGAGCACAACATGCTCAAGCTTCGAGCGCTCGGAATCCGACATTCCGCCAAGCTTATTGCGCGGATCCTGCGTTACCAGCTCCTGATCGAAGCTGATCAAGCCTTCGTTTTCATCCATATAATCGAGTGATACTATGCCTTCTCGGGCAGCAACTGTGTTAACGAGTTTATACCCATCAGGAATATATGTCAGCGAATATGCCGTTTCGATCTCCGTCGGTGCGTTTTCTATCATATTTCGGTCAACGGAGAAGTAATACATGCTGCCGTTATCGTGGACGAACATTCTGATAAGCCCTTCCCTGAGCGCGGGGACGGCAAGGACGGTTCCCGTGAGCAGAGCCGCGATTATCGCCGCTATGAGCAGCCTTTTCGCGGTCGTATTCACGCAGTGCCAGACATTCGAGCCGCTTTTTTTGATGAGCTTTTCGGACTTGCGCTCAAACTCCGGCGAGAACTCATGATCTATTTCTTCGGCTGCGGGAATATAGTCAAAGCTCCGCAGTGTCTTATCAAGAAGCGCATTTTCAAACGCCGACATTGTTTTCTCCATGTTCAAACACCATCCCTTCCTCAATGCACAGCTTGGCGACAAGCTTTCGTGCTCGTGTTAACTGCTTTTTGACGGTCGCCTTTTTTCGTCCGAGCATCAGCGCTGTCCGCTCAACTCCAAGGCCGCAGACGCAGTGCATCAGCAAAACATCGCCGTATATATCAGGCAGTTTTTCTATCGCGCGCGATATGATCTCTCTGTCCTCCGAGGCCGCGACAAGCTCGAAAACATCCTCGTCGTCGGCAATATCCACCTCATCTATATCAAGCTGCATATCGCGCCGCAGCTTCTCGGGCAGCAGATTGAGCGCCGCATTCTTCGCCGCCGTCAGCGTATACGCGCGCACGACGCGCTTATCATCGGTCGGCAGACTTTTTATATTCTGAGCTATGCCCATAAACGCATTCTGTACGGCGTCCTCGGCCTCATGCTCATCGTTCAATATCTTATTTGCGACAAAGAACATCTGATCGCGATATGCATAGAATATCTTCTCGAATTTCCGTAGCTCCGCCGCGTCGTCAATGACAGACGCATAAATCATCAGCAATGCGATCCCCCCTGTTCGATGACAGTGTATATGATTTTTCACGCATTTTCAAGCCGATTGAAAATAAAATATTTTTTCCGAAAATCTGTCCCCTTTTTTCGATTTTCCTTGTCTATATAGATAAGGGGACAAAAAAACACAGAAAGGAGGGATAGAGTATGAGAAGGATAGCTTGCTTTATACTGAGTCTTCTGATCATCACCGGCGTGCCTGTTTCCGTATGTGCCGCGCAGTCGTCCGGCGGCATTGAGACCCAAAGCCTGTACACGGCCAGACCGACGGTTACATTTATCATTGCCGGAGACGGAAGCGCACTTATTAAGCTCAGGTGCTTAGGCACAAACGATGTAACAAAAATCAAAGCAAAGACCTGTATCGAGAAAAAGTCCGGAACCAGGTGGGTCAAGGTAAATGTCGGCACCTCCGATAATTACATTTACCACAGCGTAAACTCTCCAAAAATGATTACATCATTTACCAAGCAGCTCACCGGCTCCGGCAGCTACCGCTGCACGACAACGTTCACACTGTACGCAAAAACCACGGAAACTATCACGATCACCACTTATGCCGAATATTAATAATTCCAAAATTTCTGCATAACTTTACAAATTATTGCGCATCAATAAAATCAGTATTGATAAAGGAGTTTTGATCAATGAGCAGAAAAAAACTTACACCAATTTGCTTAATACTTGCACTGGTCATTTGTATCAGCGGCGTTGCTTTCGCTTCATCAGCAGGTAAGCAAGGAACGAATTATGATAATTTCGGAAAGGCTGTCGATGAGTATACCTTTAGTGATTTGAAGAAAATATCAAATGTTAAAGAAAACATCTATAACAGCATGATAAACAGTGTCGATTTTTACGATGCTGTCGAGGGAAGCTTTACAACTACGTTCATTCGCGCAGGCGAGGATGTTACAATCGACTTCAAGGTCGATATCCCGCAGCAGGTCGCAATCGAGAGCGTCAGGGGGAGCATTGAGAATCTGCGAAGCGTCTGCATGGATGAAATGCTCTACAGCTACAACGCGAGCAATGATGATTATATCGAGTGTTACTATGCTTCCCAGCTTGACAGCTCAGAACGGAGCGTCAAGCTTGATTACAATGCTTGCTTACCGCATGCACAGAAAATGGCTTTTTTTGATGGTGAAAAAGCGATCTATGACCGCGTTGTCACGATGGCCGACGGTGAGCGCGGCTATTACTACAGACCGGACATAACAAACACCGCCTATGCATCTCAGTGCATTTTCCCGCAGTCGCTCGGAATGGCGCTTTTGCCCGATATGGATAATTGGGAAATAAGCGGCGTGCGGCAGTGCCTGGGCAGACAGGCAGTGGTTATAAGCGGCGCAGTCACCGACCCCGACTACGCAAAGAAGATATCCTCTGACAGTTTTGAGATGACGGTAGATATGGAAACCGGCGTGCTTCTTGAGTTCAAAGGCTTTTCGGGCGGTGAGCTTACTCAGCACATTGAAATAAAAAATATACACTTCCTCTCTTCCGGCGCGGATAACGGCATACGCAGCGCTGCTAAAAGTGCTCTAAACGTTATAAACCATTCGACAAAGTGAGGTGCAATATATGAAAAGAGCAATTACGCTTATTGTTGTAGCAAGCATAATTCTGAGCTGCGTTTCGTTTCCTGCTTTAGCAGAGTCAACAATTCCGGCAAGAGCCTCGAAGACAATATCATACTACATTGACAACGATACATCAGACACTGCCAACTGCTACAACATCCGCAGCGGCTATACCGCATACATAAAGGATAGCGATTACTACAATGGCGATCTTCGCAGGACTTATTCATCTAGTAGATCCGATACTTATTCATGGATGAGAAAGACATCGTTTGGTAATGTTGTGCAATATAGCCCGATATACCTAACAATAGGTGTTTACTTGAAAAGCACAGTTTTGTCTGACTCTGCTGCACGTTATTGGTGCTGCCAACACGATGGCGCATACATAATGTTTTCTTTAAATCAGTCAACTAACGCTAATGGCTGGTCGTATCACACATACACATTAAAAACAAACGCCGCCACATCGGGATGGTACAGTATCAGAGGCGTTGAGGTCATGCCTTCGGGAACTGGCAGCGGCTATTCTGCCGCAGATGCAATTTACGTATATGCCAGTACATCAAGATAAACTCACATAGTATAGCGGCACGCAGGGCAGGTCTTCCCTGCCCTGCGTATTTCCGCAAACTCCATGTCAATTTTACCAGCTATCCGCTTTCCCCTTTGTGCGACATGCAGAATTTTTCGGTTTTGTGGAATGTTTGTTCCAATGCCATGACTTTTCGTGTATAATATAGGCAACAGTAAATCAAAACATCACTTTATTTTACATTTAGCTATACCCCAAAAGGAGAACACGAGCTTGAAAAGCAAAAAGCCGCTGCTTATCACAATATTTATCGTTTACTGCGCGGCGGTGGCGTATGTTACTCTTGCGCGCAGCGCGTCAGCCGTATTCGATACATTCGGCATGCTTGGCACGGACGGCTTCATGAGCTATCACGAGCTGCTGAGCGCAAACCTGAACCTGATCCCGTTCTTCAGCTTCTATAATTTTATAGCTATGCCGGTGAAGACAGGCATAGTCGTGCGCGGTTTTTTTGTGAATCTGTTCGGTAATCTGCTTCTGTTTCTGCCGTGGGGGCTTCTGCTCCCGTGCATCAGCGAGAAAATGCGCAGCGCAAAGCGTTTTTTCGCGGTGACCTCGGCGGTCATTATCTGCATTGAACTTGTCCAGCTGTTCACCCTGCTCGGCGCTTGCGATATTGAAGATTACCTTCTGAACATCATCGGCGCTCTCATTGGCTTTGCCGCATCGCGGAGACTGATCGCAAAACGCGCCGCGTGAACTGTTTTGAATGACATTTCTAATGGAGGTTTTCGGACATGAAAGATCCTGTAAAGCTTTGCGGAAAGGCGACTATCATAGCGGTCAGTATAATTTTGGCGCTTACCATCATTGGCGGTGCAATCAAGAGCACAGCGGCCTACTACATATGCTACGGCTTAAGCTCCGTCGTTCTAATCGCGCTCTGCATCTACGTCATCATCTATTGGAAGTGCCCGTACTGCAAGAAGGGGCTGCCCTTTGCGGTAATGGAGTTCTGCCCCTATTGCGGCAAGCGCATCCACTATAAGGACGATACAGAGAATAAGGAATAGAGGTTTTCAATATCTTTCCCGTTTTGTTGCCGGCAGACTGTTTAATGTGCAGTGAAGCAATCTGTCGGTGACATGAAAGGAGTCTTGAAAACTATGAAAAGCATATTAAGGAGGTCACAAAATGGATAAAGACTGCCCCTACTGCGGCGGCGAGATGCTGCCAGGGTACATGCAAAGCCGCGACGGCGTATGCTGGAGCATGAAAAGAAAGCTCGTCCCGGCGCTCCCCGGCCTTGCGAAGGATGAGCTTTATCTATCGGACAGCAGCACAGCTGCCAAGGCGTACAACTGTCCGAAGTGCCGCGTTATACTGATAGACTACGGGGACTATCCTTACGACCATCCGATATTTCATTTGGATAATAACTGAGAGTATATTATATAGAAAAATCGACCCTTTCGGGTAGATTTTTGTATTGCTTCCACTTTTTGCAGCGGTTTGCTATTCGTTTTTTCTTCCGCACGCTGTGTATGGCAAAGTACGCTGCCAGCAGCACGACGACGGCGCACATGCAGACTATCGCGTAGGTGTCCACGCCGCCCTGGGTTTTGACCTGGAGCCAGAGCGAATCGGTGAAGCGGCTCGTTTCCTCCGAGAGGTTAATGAACGCTCTGCCGTTTTTGAGCGTCTCCTGCGTGGGGTAGGCGATCTCGCTTGCGGCAGTGTCGGGGTCCATGTACTGCTTTGCCTCGGATATCGGCGTTGAGTAGCCGAGGTAATCGAGGTTCTCGCCCGATATCTCAGGGTCGCACAGGAAGTTTATATATGCCTCGGCTGCGGCCTTGTTCTGGCATCCCTTCGGGATGCAGGCGGCGTCGATAAAGAGGTTGAAGCCCTCCTTCGGGAAGTAAAAGCCGAGGTCGGGATTCTCCTGCACCATCAGCAGATAGTCGCCGGCATAGTAAGGCGCTATCCACGCCTCCTCGCGCTCCATTGCGGAGAATATCTGATCCATGACATAGCCCTGTACGAGAGGCTTCTGCTCGATGAGTTTGTATGCCGCAGAGCGCAGCTCGTCCTGATCCTCGGAGTTTATGTCAATACCGAGCAGCAGCTCGGATATTGCATACGCGTCGCGCGGGTTGTCGAACATGAGTATCTTGCCGGAATACTTATCGTTCCACAAAAGATCCCATGAGCCGAGATCAGACTCGGAAACGTACTTTTTGTTGTAGATAATGCCGACCGTTCCCCATGTGTAGGGCACGGAGTATTTATTCTCCGGGTCGTAGGACGTGTTTTTATACGCATCGTCTACGAGAGCGTAGTTTGGGATGTTCGAGTAGTCAAGCTCCTCGAGCATGTCTTCTTCGATCAGGCGCGCTATCATATAGTCCGAGGGAATAATTACGTCATAGCTGCTGCCGCCGGTCTTGAGCTTGGTGTACATGGTCTCGTTCGAGTCGAAGGTCATGTAGTTTACCTTGATGCCGGTTTTCTCGGTGAAGGCCTTATTGACGTCAATGTATCCGTCGGTGCCGTCGGAGATATACTGTCCCCAGTTGTAGACATTTATGGTAACATCGTCGGCCTTGGCCTGCACGGGGAGCATGGTGAATATCGCAAGGGCGCACAGCAGCAGCGGTACTATTCTTTTCATGCGCCCACCTTCTTTCCGCGTCGGAACGCACGGCGATTTTCACGTGAGCGCCTTGCGTCACGCTCCTGCAGGAGGTTCATAAGAACCATTACGATGAGTATCACGGCAAACAGCAGAGTGAACAGCGCATATATCTTCGGCTGCAGAGGCTTTTTTGTGTAGTTATATATCTCGACCGGCAGGGTCACGAAGCGCGGACCGTACACGAAATAGCTGATTACGAAATCGTCAAGGCTCATGGTGAAGGCCATGAGCGCGCCGGATACGATGCCCGGCGTTATCTCGTGGATAACGACCTTGTAAAAAGCCTGCCACGGCGTGCAGCCGAGATCGAGCGCCGCCTCGCGCAGATTCGGGTCCATCTGCTTGAGCTTCGGCATGACCGAGAGAATGACATACGGCAGATTGAAGGTGATGTGCGCTATGAGCAGCGTCGCAAAGCCGAGGATGTTGTTTATCTTCAGCATTGTTCCGACAAAGGCAAACAGCAGAGCAAGCGATACGCCGGTTACGATCTCCGGATTAGTCAGCGGAATATTCGTAACTCCCATGGTGAAGCGGCGAAGGCGCGGCCCCATAGAGTGTATGCCGAGGGCGGCACATGTGCCGAGGATCGTTGCAAATATCGAGGACAAAAGCGCAACGATAACGGAGTTTAACAGAAGCGGCAGCAAAACGCCGTCGCTAAAAAGCTCGGAGTAGTTATCCAGCGTAAAGCCCTTGAACACCGCGATGTCCATGCCGCTGTTGAATGAGCCGACGGCAAGGACGATCATCGGGATATACAGAAACAGCAGGACGATGACGGTAAAGACCTTGTTAAAATTTTTCACAGCGTCACGACCTCCTCTTCCTCATCGCCGAAGCGGTTCATGACTCCGATGCAGATGAATATCATCACCATCAGGATAAGGCTGAGCGCCGCACCGAGGTTTGGGTTGTACGCCGTTTTGAACTGGCTTTCGATAACGTCACCGATGAGCGTCGTTCCCGACGAGCCGAGCTTCTGCGAGATATAAAACGTTGAAACGGCGGGCACGAACACCATAGTAAAGCCCGAAATTATGCCGGGCACGGACAGCGGCAGGATAACGCGCCTGAAAACGTTCACGCCGTTGCAGCCGAGATCCTGCGCAGCCTCGATGAGGCGGCGGTCGGAGTT
>ERZ779821.593-NODE-593-length-11593-cov-5.39253_pt1 | contig 11593 bp, 9 predicted proteins | sample MGYA00511884_ERZ779821 | MGnify/ENA primary metagenome ERZ779821 (study PRJEB29588, sample SAMEA2152664) | human gut metagenome | biome: human gut; feature: human-associated habitat; material: faeces | place: Denmark | collected 2008/2010 ... | reverse complement strand
AGGATCACCCCCGCGGATGCGGGGAAAACATAACGAACAGCAGAAAGCGTCTTGCCGGAACCGGATCACCCCCGCGGATGCGGGGAAAACTATTTATTTTTGTTTATTTCACTTTGATAACCCGGATCACCCCCGCGGATGCGGGGAAAACAGAGCGACCCGCAGGCGATAGTCCAGCACCTCGGGATCACCCCCGCGGATGCGGGGGAAAACTCCTCCATTGCAAGCTCCATCTTGTATATTGAGGGATCACCCCCGCGGATGCGGGGAAAACATGTTGCAGCAGCTCAAGTCAAACCCCGCCGCAGGATCACCCCCGCGGATGCGGGGAAAACTCCGATATAACATCGCAAAGGTCATACAAATCAGGATCACCCCCGCGGATGCGGGGAAAACATAACGAACAGCAGAAAGCGTCTTGCCGGAACCGGATCACCCCCGCGGATGCGGGGAAAACTATTTATTTTTGTTTATTTCACTTTGATAACCCGGATCACCCCCGCGGATGCGGGGAAAACAGAGCGACCCGCAGGCGATAGTCCAGCACCTCGGGATCACCCCCGCGGATGCGGGGGAAAACTCCTCCATTGCAAGCTCCATCTTGTATATTGAGGGATCACCCCCGCGGATGCGGGGAAAACATGTTGCAGCAGCTCAAGTCAAACCCCGCCGCAGGATCACCCCCGCGGATGCGGGGAAAACTCCGATATAACATCGCAAAGGTCATACAAATCAGGATCACCCCCGCGGATGCGGGGAAAACCTTGTTGAGTCGTGTCAATTTCCGCCGTTTTAGGGATCACCCCCGCGGATGCGGGGAAAACGGCGGCTGCATCCAGGTGGTCCACGATGGGCTAGGATCACCCCCGCGGATGCGGGGAAAACCGAGACGGAGCGCACGCCGTTTAGCGATGAGGAGGATCACCCCCGCGGATGCGGGGAAAACTGGAGGGCATAGACCGCAAAATCCTGACTGCCGGGATCACCCCCGCGGATGCGGGGAAAACGGGCTCTTAACCAAGCTGTTTCGGGTAGTGGCAGGATCACCCCCGCGGATGCGGGGAAAACAGTATATGCAGGATCCGGAGCGGTTGTCGCATGGGATCACCCCCGCGGATGCGGGGAAAACAAAAGTTCCAGTTCTTACCATTTGTTTAGTTTCGGATCACCCCCGCGGATGCGGGGAAAACTCGGTCGCAAAACAAAAACGTGCAGCCGCGCAAGGATCACCCCCGCGGATGCGGGGAAAACTACGACACTCACACTCCTGTTCAATGTTCAATGGGATCACCCCCGCGGATGCGGGGAAAACACTAAAAAGATCCTTTAGGAATCAGCCTTTTTGTTCCTGAGCAGTTCAAATTTCATTTAACTTCTCAAACAGCCTGAATGTCAGTTTGCAATCCGGAAGCGCACGGTGACGTTCTCCGACATCAATTCCAAAGTATTCGCAAAGATGCCCAAGCGAATACTGTTTAACTCCGTTCACGCGCCTGCGCGCCAAGGCAAGAGTATCTGTGCAGGAACTGCGAAACAACTTCACGCCGCAGCGTTTTGCCTCCGAAATCAGAAACCCGCAGTCAAAATCCGCATTATGGCAAACAATCGGGCGGTTCGCAACGAATGCAACAAGCCCGTTGATTGCCTCGCTCAGAGGAATGCCTTCAGCTGCAAGCATTTCATCCGTAATCCCCGTAAGGCGGACAACATCCGCACTCAGCGGTGAATCCCGCCTGACGAGTGTTTGAAATTCTTCTGCCTCTTCTCCGTTTCTTATCAGCAGTGCACCGATTTCAATAATGCCGTCCCTCTCGGGCGAAAGCCCCGTTGTTTCAACGTCAATAACAACATAGTCCTCCCGCCTGCGCGCTTTTTCAGCACGACGCGCGAGCAGCATTTTTCCTGCTCTGCTTTGCGGAGCCCCTGTCGAATTGTCTTCTGCCTTATGCGGCTTCGGAAGCGGGCGGCGCATAAGCAGTATTCCGTCAAGATCAACGGGCTCCCAGTGAGCATTGTGAACTTCGAATTTCATCTGCTGTTCGCAACGCGCACTGTAAACCATGGTTGCGCGCCCGCTTTTCAGGTTTTCGCATACCCGCGCCCAAAGCTCCGTGCGAACGCGCGCATTAATATTGCCGGCATACACTCCGGGGCTGATTTCACATAACCACTTGGACAGATCCCCCCGAACTTTCGGCGGGCAGTCGCTCAAAGTAATCACTGTCAACGTCAATCCTCCCGATAGGATTTACCATATTCCGCACTGCCGCTGCGGTCATCCCAAAGATAGAGCGGCTTGCAGCCTTCTTCGCCGAAATCGGATTCATCGGAAAGAAGGGATTTGATATCCTTCACCATTCGCTCCAAAATATGGCTTTCTGCAAGCGCATTACGCACACTGCGCCTTGTTTGGGACGGGATATCCTCCGGAGACTCTGCCGCAAGCCGAAATGCGATCGGAATCGTGATTTCCGCCTTGTACAAATCAGCAATATCATAAACGAATGAAAGCGAATGACCGATATGCACAAAGCCGAGGCCGGGGGAACAGCCGAGTGCGCAAATCACGGCGTGAGCAAGGCCGTACAGACAGGCATTCCCTGCGGACAATGCCTGATTTACCGGATCTCCGGATGAAAAATCCTCCGGATCATAGTCTCGTCCATGCCACGGAACGCCTGTTTCCTTTGACCAATGCCGATAAACGGAACGCATACGGCTTCCCTCGCGCCCGCGCAGCTGCTGCAAAGTCAGGTGAGCCACATCCTCTCCGGAGAACCGCAGACTGTACATCTTTCGAACAACGTTGAGATGCCCCCGCTGGTTCGTCACAAGAGCAGCCTGTTTCACAAGCAGACGTGAACTTCCCGTCAAAGCACAGCCCCCGGTGTAGTACCGAACACCATGTTCCCCGACCCAGATTACACTCACACCTGCATCACCGATAAGCTCCATTGCACGGTGAGTCACATCCGTTCCCGGGCCGAGCATGAGCACCGAAATTGCAGCGGCAGGAACATGAATGATCCCGTTTTCATCCGTAACGGTTATCGCGCTGTCCGCACGGCTCAATTTACAGTGCTCAAAGTAAAGAAAGGTCATTCTGTCGCCAATCTGCGGCAGAGACTGAACGGAAGGGCGAATCATCCCCGGAATTTCAGCCATTGACGCCTTCCCCGATGCCCACAACTGTCATAAGTCCGTTTCCGTAAGCCTTGCCCCTGCCGAGGCCCTGAGTCAAAGTTTCCCGAAAGCGGGCTGCATCCGTAACCGTCAAAATGCCTTCAAAAGTTACGGAAAGCAGTCTTACTTCCTTGTTCTTTCCGCGTTTTTTGAAAGAATACCTGTTTGAATGAACAACACGGAATTCATCGGGCGCGAGTTCAAATCCGTAACTTTGCGCATGAGAAGCAAGCCACTCCTCCTGCTGTCCGACCGAAATAAGGGCCGTTACCTTTCCGCGAGCCTGCGGATCGTCTTCGCGCTTGATGCTCTTTGTGGGATTGGCTGTCAGGCGAAACCTCCAGCGGCTGCCTTCCGCAATTCGTGCAAGCAGGGGATCGTATGATTTTGTTTCAACGTTAATTCCGCCGTAACCCAGCTGCTCCGCCGCACGGGACAGCTTTGGCCTGTCCTGCGTCAAAACGAGCAGATACATCTCCCCGCCGAGCGTGTCTATGCGCCAAAGACTGCGCGCACGATTTTTTTCATCCGCGGCATCGGAAGCTTCGGACGGTTCTCCGTTCAAAACTTCAATCGCACCGTGAATCTGCTGCGGATTGACAAGTGCTTTCATTGTTTCGCGTTTCTGTGTGTTAAGCTTGATTCTCGAAAGATACATCTGCGTCCTCCAATTCTGCAAACGCGTCATGCTCCGCTGCGTCCGTATCCTTCTCCGCCTTGTTAACGGATTCATACGCCGCAACAGTGCGATAGGTATGTTTACGGCAGCGCGGGTCAAACGAGACCGCAAGGTCACGCCGCGCTTCACGTCCGATCACTCTCGGTTCGTCCGCATCCGAATTCTGCTCATCATCTTCCGAATAATCCGCATATATGTGCGCTGTCATATTGTACTTCTTTTTGAAGGAATCGTCAAGCGTCGGATACGTCCGCAGCACTTTAATCAGCCCGTCCTCCTTAATGTCGTCAAGAACGATCGGCAGCGTCGGAGGGCAGGAACGCCTGCCAAAAAACAGCGGAAACACCGGATGCGACAACGCGAATTCAATGCGCTCCAAAAGCTCCCGTTCTCCCTCCAATCCGACAAGGAAGACGGCATCCGAAAGATAATAACGTTCGGTAAGATATGAAGTCTTTTCTGCATGCGCCATATGGAAATCCCGAAGGAGCTTTCCCGCGCGGTCAATGCGGACGCCGATTCGCAGCGCATTCAGCTCGCGGAGCTTTTCCGGCTCGTTTCGCCGAATGCCGAGTGCCGCTGCAAGCAAGCCCACAATGCCGCTTTTTGACGGTTCCCTTCCCGTTTTTCGGATCTCAAATTTTGAATTTTCGGTTCCCCACGCCTGCAGCGGAGCGGAAAGCCGAAGAAGCAAAACAGCCATTACATGCCCTCGCTCTCGCCGAGATATTCCTTAACGCACTCCGCAACCGACTCAAGCAGTCTGTCGAGGCTCATGCATTTGCATTCCTCAAGATTTCCGACGGCTTCACCGACTGCAAATGCACGATCGGGCGCGGAGGCATACTTGCCGTAAACCTTGTTTGCGTATTCAACAAACTTTTCTTCGGATTCCTCCGAATAACCGCCGTTCTTTGCCGAAACGGGCTTTTCAAACGCACCGCAAAGGTTAACGGGCTGATCGCGCCGAATTGTGACATAGACCATGCTCGGAAGGGTGCGGTTTGCAAAGGTGTTCTGTTTGCCCGTGGGCATTGAGCGAACAAACGCTTCAACAAATTTTGCCGCTGTCTCCGCCGTGACCTGTTTCCCGAGGGCATTCGAAAGCTCAACAAGGTTGACCGTTGCATAGCGATAGAGCGTTGAGGAATTGAACTCCACCGTTCCGAGGTGCCCCGCGCCGGTATTATCCTCCGGAGCAAGATCGTCAACGGCGGTGAAATAATCGTATTCGTTCTGCACGGTGTGGGTTGAAATGCTGTGCGCAACCTGCGCGGAGGCATCGCAATTCAAAGTTGCTTCGGAAGCAACCATTCGCCCGAAAAGCGCGATATCAACAGAAGGGTTGTTCTTGAGTGCTTTTTTGCAGGCATCCTTATCAGCCGTGCCTTCGGAAACTGCGATCTCGGCAAGTGCTTTTGCCTGCGCCGCACTCATGAAAAAGAGTGCTTCCGCCTTTTTATCCTTTGTTTCACCTTTCTTATCGTCTTTAAATTTCACGCCGGCGCTTGTAAGCACTTTTTCCGCAAGTTCCGCCGCTTTCGCATCGGGGTTCAGTTTCAGAATCTCCTCTGCAACCATGCTTATAACGTTCTTTGTTCTCGCCCCGAGCATATCCGGTTCAATGAGTTCTTCGCGGAACATTTCGCGCATTGCATGTTTCCACGCCTGTGAGGAAACGGGCGCCCGGGCCGTGCCGCCGTAGATCGCCGTTTTCGGGCTGCCGGTGTCGTCGCGGTTGACGCAGCTCGGCGGAACGGTTTGGAGTACGTGTACATCAAGATAGCATCTGTTTTTCATAGTTTTGGTTCCTTTCCACATTAGTTTTCATCATTTTTTATTTGGCGGCAGAAATCCTGTCCCCATTTGAGCCTTACTTTTGTTCTTCCTTCCGCATAGCTGTAATTATACAGGTCAACGGCAAGATCCGCATAGTCGAGTTTTATACCGTTGCCGCTGAGAAGATTTATCACGCCGCGCAGATGGTGGTTGAGCTCGGGCAGATCCGATGCCGTTGCGATCTTGTTGAATCTGGCGCGTATGCGCTTCAACTCATCCTCGTCCTTGGCAAGTTTTCGCACCGAAGCCCCGAACTTCATTCCGTCCTCATTCATCCATTCGGACCTGAAATCATGCCCCTGCTGATGCAGTGCAAACATGGTCAATGCGGTGTAAACCGCCCATTCCCCCGGCGAAGCGTTACCGTCATTCCGGTAAAACTCCTCCGGAAGATCGGTCAGGAATGCTCCCCAAATTGCGGGAAGCTCCCCGGGGGCGTGTCCGATTCCGTGCCGCAGTTCGGCAAGCTCCGCTCGGCACTGATTCTCGGGCAGCGTTCTGAGCCGCTCGAGTTTTCGCTTCATAAAAGCGGTGATTCTTCTTTCTTTTTCAGTCATTGTTCTCCTCCTTCGGATAAATTTCATTCAATTTGACCTTAAAGTAACGATAGGCGTCGGGAGCGGAATAATACCTTTCTTTATCATTCTTATCCTTTACCGCACGGCCGACAATTGCCGCTGTGCCCGCCGATTCAACAAGCTCTTGACCGATGCGCAATGCGATTCGTTTTGCTGTTTCGCGCCACCTTCGGATGGCTGCGCGCTCCTGCTCCGAGCTGATCGCCCAAGTCGGATCGATCGACTCAAGCCAGCTTCTGAACGGCGCATCAATTTCATAATAGAACTGCTCCTGTGCGCGTGCAACGGCAGCGCATTTCTTTGCAGATTCATCGTCCGCGCCGGCTGCGATTTCAATATTGACGGCAAGGTTTTTAACTTCCTTGGCAGTTTCACCGCAGTTTTGGATTTCGGTTTCGATTTTGTCCCGCCAATGTTCTCCAACCTCTGTGATAAGATCCGTGTGGAATGTCAGGGAGTCGGAGAGGATGTTTGTGTAGCAGCTCTTCATGGTATCATATTGAACGGAACAGATTCGGAAGCTTATCAATCTCGTTTTGTCAATAAGTCCCTCTTTTTTTATATAGTTGATCCATCCAACGATTCCCGGGGTATGATTTCCGTCACCGAAATCGAAGCAGACGGAAAACTCTCGCCACATCTGCGCTGCGTAATTGTGCGCTTTCGGCTTACATACCTCATTGCCACCTTTTGAGGCTTCACGATCGACCCGCCAAATCGTCATTGGCTCCAAAAAAGCATTTTCGCTTGTGAAGAAATCTCCGCCGCATATTCTGTACGCCGTAACAAAGCCCTCACTGCGAACCAACATTACTCGCCTTGACTGAAGAGTGTAAAGCGCCGCAAGGTTATCCGGCATGGCGATTTCAACTCTTGGCCTGCTGCGGACTTTCTCCTCCCAAATTGGCTTCTCCTCTTCCCAAACGCTGTTACCGCCGTAATTCAAAGCTATATAATTCAGCAAAAGATCCTCAAACAAATTCTTGCCGTGTACTGCAATAATTCCAAGGTTTCCAAGCCATCCGATTCCCGCTAATTTCTTTCCGGATGAGGCATTGATTTTTTTGCTTTTGCCTCTCTCGTTTGAAGAATCGTCGAATGCATTAACGTGCAAAAGCCACCTTGCAGCTTCCGAATTTGTTAGCCGTTCCTTTTCCTCTCCCGAACGCGCCGCGAACAGACGCGGTTTATTGTTGCTTTCGGCTATAGCGCTGTTGAGTTTGCTCGCAGAGAAAACGGACGCTGTTTCATCCGTGTTTACCGATAACGCCTGATAAAACGGCCTTTCCGGATGAAAAATCCAAAACCTTTCGTGTACGGACTCAAGGTAATCCCTTATCGGCTTTTCGGGCAGCCGACCGGCGGTCCAAAGCTCCTTCCAGCGTTCCTCCGCATCCTCCGGCTCTTCGAGCGGCCACTCCTCGCCGTCCGGTGAGTATCTTGAAAAAACAGTGTGCAAAACTGCAAGCATCAGTCGGAGCACCGCAACATCCTGCGTCGGCAGCTCGCCCGCAAGCTCAACGTATTCATGAGCCTTCAGCAGCGCATCCGTCAGTGAAAGCTCATCAACGGTGCAGTCGCTTTTCCGCGCAAGTATCCATTTTTCGTCAAGCAGATTGAATTCGATTTCCTTCATCATTTCACTCCTTTTCGTATGTTAATCCGGTTTTTATATCATAATGCAGCCGCACTTCGCCAAGCACCGCATTCAGCTCATTATCGAAAAGCAGAACAAGCTCCTCCTTCAGCAGCGCCGAATCCTGCCATGCGGAAAAATTGCTTTTGGTTTCACTCTCAAGCTGCGTAATCGTGCTGTCGATATTCCACCGTCGGCCGAAAAATCCAGGAAGGCGGAGCTTCTGCCGCGCAATGAGCAACGCCTCCTCCCTTGAGGGCGGCCTGTCCGCCGGTATGACCCGCTCGCATTCATCCGAAACGGTGTGTATCTGCCCTTCCGCATCGCGCATAAGTGCAATTACGTCAATCGATGGGTCTCCGTCACGCACGGCTCTTTCGCCGGCCTGTTCGCTGCTTAAGCCAATGGCGTTATCCAGCCAGCCGTCAAGCGATTTCCCCTTTCTTTCGGACGGTTTTCCAATCAACCAATTGCACGCATTGCGCTCTTTTTTCTTTGTTTTTTTCACGTATTCTTCTTGCGCACTTTCCATCCCCTCGGTCAGCTCTCCAAGCATTCGGTCATCGTTTTCATCGTATACACGCTGAACAAGCAGGGGAATATCGCTCGGAATCGTCAATTTGTTCGGCAGCAATGCCCGCGTCCGCATCAACAGCCATTCACCGTAAATCGCCGCACTTCCCGAATCAAAACTGTCATCCGTTTCATCAAGAACAAAGCAGCATGCCGTTTCCAGTCCCTGCGGACGAACCCTGTTATGTCGGTGCAGCCTGCCTGTGCGCTGCAAAAGCAAATCCATCGGGCAAAGTTCCGTTATCATAAGATCAAAATCAAGGTCAAGCGATTGTTCAAGCACCTGCGTTCCGACAATTATCAGTCCGCGCCTGCTTTCCGGGGTGGAGTGTTTGCCCACACGCTTAAGTATCTGCTCCTCGCGCTTCGCACGATCCGTCATTATGAACTGCGCATGCATGATAATAACTTCGGCTTTCGGGAAAGCGGACTGCAATTCAGCCGCAATTTCCTGTGCTTTTCGCACGGTATTGACTATCACGCCCACACACCCGCCGCGTTCGGCGGCATAGCCTGCCCGCGCAGTTACTTCATCGCGGTAAATCGTTTTAACGGAGATTTCCTTTTGTTCACCGCTAAAGGAAAGCGCCTTCTGCTTTACAAAATTCTTCTCCGTGTACGTCAGCAGGGGATAAGCAAGGCTGCTCTTCCACGCGTCATCGATGCACTTTAGTCCCCGTCCGACATACGCCTCAACAAGCTCCGCACGACGTTTCGCCGGAAGCGTTGCCGAAAGAATAATCACCGGAACTTTATAAATTCCAAGCCATTGTATCGCCATATCAAGATATTTGCTCATATAGGCGTCGTAAGCGTGACATTCGTCAACAACGACCACTTTTCCGGAAAGACCGAAGTGTTTCAGCATCACATGCTTTTGCTTCAGTGCCGCCATCAGCAGCTGATCGACCGTTCCGATAACAAAATCCGAAAGCAGGGTTTGCTTTCTTCCCGAAAACCAGTCGTGCACAATGAGTCCGCTGTCCGACTCGATGTTCAAATTGCTGTGCCCGGTGAACAGCTCCCGATAGTCCTCATTCAGAGCGGCATTGCCGTGCGCAAGCTTTATCGCCAAAAGGGTTTGCTCATCCTCCGCCAACCCGCCTGCCCATTTTTCAAGCCGCGGAAAAATTCCGTTTGAAGTTGCCTGCGTCGGCATTCCGAAGAACATACCGCCTGCGCCGGCTCTTGCGGCAAGTATTTCCGAAAGTGCAAGTGCCGCTTCCGTCTTTCCCAATCCCATAGGGGCTTCGATTATGTAGATTCCCGAGGACTCTGCATCCGTTGCGGTTGAAATGATATCCGCCTGCGTCGGGTTCGGCAAAAATCCGAATCGTTCTTTAAATGCTTCGTCATCCAGTCCGAAGCGCGCCGTTGAGTTCCATATATCAGTGAAGTGAATTTTGTTCCACGCCGCCTCCGTTCGCTCGGGGTAGTCGCTGAATTGACCCTGCTCATCCGCCGATATGAGCGGAAAATATGTTGTGTTGCTTGCGATCCAGTCCGCCGTTATCAGCATTCCGGAAATAACCACCTGCGCCGGAACCGATATATCGGGAAGCGCGCTCAAATCAGAAAAACCAGCGCTTTCAAGTGAATAATCGAGCCATTCCTTCCAAAGTGAGTCAAAGAGAGATTTGTATTTCATTCCGCGTCCGTAGAAATTATCGGGGTTTTTGTATCCCCCTTCAATTTGATTGCAAACATCCGCCGTAAGCGCCGTCGGCTTTCCGTGATGCGCCCCCGCGATTGAAGCAATTCCTCTCAAACAGCCGAATTTTAAAAGTATCGCCTCGCTTGCAAGCGCATGGGGCGTTTCGGAAATCCTTTCAAAACTGCCCGATTTCGGAAGATCAACGTATTCCGCAAAGGGGGAGAACTCAACCGCGTCACGTATACGTGACTGAAAAACGACGGTGACCTTTCCGATGTCATGTACAAGCGCACAAAACTTAAGTGTTGAAAAGAGTTTTTCCCTGCCGCCGCATTCAGCGCAAAGGTAATCCGAAATGCTTTCCGGCAATCTCTTTTGTGCGAGTTTTTCCATAATGCCCGCCGTGTCAAATGAATGCATCCAAAACGGCAGCCAGTCGTTTCCGCTCTCTCTGTCACTTTTTGCAACCGCCGCTGCAAGCTCTTTGGATAATCTGTTCAAATTTTTTACCTCTCAGTGCGTACAATTTCATTGCAGCATTCTGCAATTGCCCTTTAATCGGTTATATTATACCTTTATCCGTCAAAAAAAGCAACATACGACATTCAGCGTCATTTTTTCTGCTCACTACAAATATTGACTTCGCTTATTGTGTATTTATCCATTTTTTTATATTTCGGGCAGCTTTATTCCTTCATTGAGGCATATTCAATTCGATATGATAAAACGCTGCTGTACATTTTTATGTTCCGCTGCGATAATATATTAATTTTGTCTGTATTGCGGCGTTCGAACCAAACCGGATTGCCCTTCGTTTTCACTTGAAATATTCTTAAATATGATGTACAATGCAATCGGGAGCCGTCATTGGGCAGTGCAATCTGCAAGTGATTTACAAATTTGCGTGCAGTGCCGGTTCCGATGCTGAGAGGAAACGGAGGAATAGCTTTGGAGCAAAAAGACATAAATGTCAATGTTTTTTCCGCCGCGCCGCAAACCTGTTCGGGAGAGAAGGTTTTTAATCCGAACATTTCTTCAGCTGTGCCGCAAGCATGTGCGGCAAAGCGCACACCAACCTATTCCGAACGATTGGACAAGCTGCGCATATTTGCCGATGAAGCGGCGGAGGAGCTTCCGCAGGTATTTTACCGTGAGCTGAACGGAGGAATCATACTTTCTCCGATTACAAAAGCGCACCCGCAATCCGATCCGAAAAAGCCGCTGCTTGTGTTGGGTGAATACAGGAACTCGCCGCAGATGGGACGGAGCATTGTGTTGTACGGCGGTTCGATTTTGCGCAGTTACGGGAATTTGCCGGACGAAAAGCTGAAGGCCGAGGTTCGGCACATCTTGCGGCACGAATTCACGCATCACCTTGAGTCACTCAGCGGCACAAACGATCTTGAGATTGACGATGCAGTCAAGCTGAACCGCTACAAGGCAAGCACACC
>ERZ779821.577-NODE-577-length-11774-cov-3.21162_pt1 | contig 11774 bp, 11 predicted proteins | sample MGYA00511884_ERZ779821 | MGnify/ENA primary metagenome ERZ779821 (study PRJEB29588, sample SAMEA2152664) | human gut metagenome | biome: human gut; feature: human-associated habitat; material: faeces | place: Denmark | collected 2008/2010 ... | reverse complement strand
CAGATTACGGAAGGGCCGCATCTGCTTTAGTGCCCTGCATAGCCGTTGCATAATCAGATGCGGCAGTTTAAGCGGCAGTGCCAAGTCCCTTAACGTCGATATTGTCCGTAACTGTACTCCCAACGGTGAGCTTTAGCGTACCATTTTTGGTGCCTGAAGCAAGAGTTACTTTCTGATGTGACTGCAGAGCACTATCGGCTTTGCCAAGTGAAGTCTGAACTGCGGATTCCAGATCAGACTTCGGAATGCCGCCGCTCGGCTTGGTGTATTTGCCGTTAGCGGTGGTCTGTGCGGCAGCGGCCGCTGCCTTCGCTCCGTAAACAGTGTTTTTTGTGGCGTCGTCAGTTGATTTACCAAGAACCGCAGTAGCTGCACCATTTTTATCAAAGTAACTCTCCTCTTGGTACGCAGCGGATTTAAGACCATGAACCGGAACAGAGATAGGATCTCCTACAGAAGGAATGACCTTAAACTTTCCGTTTTCTGTCCCTTCCTCAAATTCATAAGTTGTATTTTCATCAGGAAGTGCAAATGACTGTCCAGAAACATCCGCCCAAGTTCCATTTTTTGGTTTGCTCTGAAGTTTCAACGTATGTCCAGAAAGAACCAACCGATACTGCGTATCGGTATCCGTTGGGATGGTAGGCAAGTTCTGAATCTCCGAATAATTATATGTCGGCTTTTGCGGAGCTTTTGCCCAATCATACACATCTGCCGCAAGAGCGCTTGACCAATTAAGATCATTAAATCTAAGTTTTACAGTTTCGCCATTCTCCTGTTTGGTTTGTCCATTACCAACTTTGAACATTATCGGCGGAAGTAATTTATTAGCTGGATCTTTTGTATCAATTTCAACAACTGCAACTTCACCCTTCTCAAGAATAGGATTAGCAGTGTTCCATTTAGCATAAGTATCATATCTTAGCTTAATTTTTGTTTTTAAAACTTTTTCTGCCATATTTCCTCCATTATTATTTCCAATAATTGTATTATTTGTGTTTTGGCATTAATATTTCTGTCATATTTATTTCTCGAAGCCACGGAAGTTTTACCCTCCGTAGCTATGAAATGTTTGTTTTAATAACTGTTTAACAATTATGCTTTACCGCCATCCAGAATAAATTCATCGCCTTCGGCAACAAACAGTTTCTGAACATTAACAGCTTTAATACCAATTACTCCATTATTGGATTCAATAGAGGTGTTGTCGACCTTTACGAGACCGAGCGCTTCTGCAGTCGCCGCAGGAATATCTCCAGCGTGAAGGGCAGAATCCCAGTTCGTTACCTTTTCGGCGGTAATACCATCAAGGACCGTCTTATTGTCGTGTACGTGAGCCTTAGTTTTAAGGTCTGCAATGTCGGTATTCATTGTAGCGGCATCGTTCGGATGCGCCTGAATCCAAGCAGCGATTTCCTGAAGCGTATCCAGAGACGCGTTAGCGTTCTCCGGAATCAACTGCTTCACCAACTCTTCGTTGGCAATCGTTCTAACAGATTTATCGGCATCGTCGCCAATCAGCGTATCGACTTTTGCACCGACGGTAGCAGCATTTCCGGTAGCCGCATCAGCAACTTCTTTTGCGTATTCAACAACGGTGGTTGCGGTAGCGCTTTCCGGCAGTGTACCAACCAGCGTTGCAAGGTCTGTAGCCTTCTTATCGACAGCGTTTACTTCGGTTTTTGTTGCGTAGTCACCCTTCGGCTGATATGCAGAAAGCTTATCGTCAAGGTCGGTAATCTGCGCAGAAGTATGCGTGTGAGTCTTTGCCGCGTAGGTGTTCGCGAGATCCAGTCCGGTAATCGCAGTCTGAATCTTTTCAGCGACAGAACCCTCAACACTTGCCGCACCATTCAGCTTGGTAATTGCCTCGGTGTTCGTGCTAATCGCGGTATTCATTGCGGGCAACTTGTCGTCAACCTTCTTCGCTTCCCCAGCCGCATCGTATTTGCCAGCAAGAGCAGTTTCGAGGTCTGCGGTCTTCGTGTAATCAGCCGCTTTTTCCTTCGACATCGTGCCGAGAGCAAGCGCAGTAATCTTTCCATCAACCATTTCCTCTGCGCTGGTTTTCGTATATGCATCTTCAATACCATAACCAGCCAGGGTAATAGCCTTATCTGCTTTACCGTTAATCTTTGTCTTCAGCGCGGCAGCAAGATCTGCTTCAGCAACTTCGCTCTTAGCCGCCAGTGATCCGAGGTTGTCAACCCTTGTGGTAAGAGCAGCAACTTTTGCATCAACCTTCGCATCGCCAGCATCAACATATGCCTTAACAGTCATCTCTGCGCCTTCTGCGTCAGTCAGTCCAGCAGTCTTCGTTTCAAGAGCTGCAACCTTACCGTTCGTAGCTGTCAGATCGGTTGCAAGAGCATACTTATCCTTTCCATCCGCTTTCAGCGCACCATCGATCGCGGTATTAACAGTGTTCGCGACAGAACCAACAGTTTCCGCAGTTCCGTTCAGCTTCTCAATCGCAGCCTTGTTTGCGTTGATCTGCGTATTCATCTTAGCAGCATCGGTGCCGTGCGTAGAAATCCAATCCGCAACCTCTTTCAGGGTGTCGAAGCTCGCATCTGCTCCGTTAACAATCTTTGCAACCTCTTCGGAAGCAATCTCTCTAACGGTCTTGTTTGCTCTGCCGTCTTCGCCCTTATCGGTTCCAACCAGCTTCGTGACATCAGCTTTAACACCAGCATATCCCTCGGGGGTAGCCGCCGCAACCTTATCATCAACATATTTGTAAATACCGGTAGCAGCGGTTTCACCAGCCGCCTTCGCGCCGATTTCGGTTTTAATTCCCTCGACGGTGGTTTCAAGTGTTCCAACCTTTGCAGCCAGATCTGCAAGGTCTTTACCAACGTCTCCGGATGCAGTAGTCGCAGCAAGCATTTGAAGTTTTGCTCCAGCGCCGCCAGCAACGGTAATAATATAACCGGTTACGGAATTATCTTCTGCAACAACGGCAATAAACTGACCGGGATATGCCAGAACGCCCTGCGCATAAGTCTGTGCCTCTTCAAGAGAAGCAAACACTGCATTCTTATCAAGAGGCAGTGGGTTAGTTCTGTTAATCGAAACGCCAACGTCCCAAAGAGCGCCGGCAGCTTTCATCTCAAAAAATTCTTGTCTTGTCATATATTTTTACCTCCATCACCAATTATCAAAATTACGATACAACGATCTTGTAGGTGTTTGCGCCACTGTCTGCAGAAGCAGAGTTGACATACCAAACATCATAAGCAATGGCGGTAAATCCGTTAGCACCTTCAACCCGAACTTCGGTCTTGCCCATTGTGCAAGGAGCACCGTTAACGTTGTTGGAGCACTTCACAGAAGTCTTCTTACCCTTGGGGATCGCGAAGAACATCTGTTGCATTCCGTTCGTATCAATCGTCTCAGGGAAAGAACCGTTACGGGCGGTCAGAGCACGAATCTGCGCAGAGGTAAGAGCGGCAACGTCAAGCACGCCAGCAGCGTTCTTGTAGCCATAGAACCAGTTACGGTAGCCGGTAACAGCGCCAGAAGTAGCGACAGCAGTTGTTCCGGCCTTAATCTGTGCGTCAGGATAATCGTGCTCAAGGTTGGTCTTCGGAATCTTACCATCGCTATAAGAAGCCTTCGCGGTCAGCTTATAGTTTGTAGTCTCTTCAACGGTAAACGCATCGAAAGATCCGGTCGCCGCAGTCTTCGTCACGTCGTTGGTATCCTTGATCTCCCAAGCGGTAACGGTAACGCCAGTGTCCGTCGGAGGATAAGCGTATGCCTTCTTGTCGAACGTAGCGGTATAAGCAGGAGTAAACGTTGTGCCAACTTCTTTTGCGCCAGCTCCAGTCAGAGTAATTGCGCAAGTGGGAGTCGGTTTCGTAGGATTCAACTCTTCCGTGGTAAAGTTCTCAAGGAAAGAGTTCAGGTTCTTGCCCTTGCCGGGGATCGTAATGGTTCCAGTCTGCGACTTCTTGACATTACCGATCTGCGTCCAGTTACCAGCACCAACGAAGTCCTTCGAGAGAATAATGTTTTCGGAGCTGACGTTTCCGTCCATTGCGCCCCAGTTTGCGCCATCATAAACATATCCCATAAAGGAATAGGTTTCGGGAGTAGTTCCCAAAGCGGTCTTAATCACGCAGATATCACCCTTCGCAGCGGTCTTATCGCCGAGTGCGCGGGCAATTGCGGCATTGTCGGTTTCGTCCGCATTTCGAACGACGGTGTAATAATTGTCTTCGGCCGCATCAATCAGCGCCTGAATCTGCGCCGCATCGGTTCCCGCATAAGAAAGATCGTTCCACGCGGTTGCGCCATCACCAAATTTGAATTTGTTTGTGTCGCTTTCAAAACCAATCTCGCCGACCAGCAGAACCGGGTTAGCGGCTGTCCACTTCTCAGCGGTGTCGTTTCTCATTTGAAACTTGGTTTTAATTGTTTTAGTTGCCATAAGCGTCTCCTCCACTATAAATTAAGTTATTATAACCAGCCACAACCAAGATATACGAAGAAGATGCTTCGTCCCAAAGATATAATGATTGGTCGTTGGTGTCAACATAAATTTTCCCCTTTTCTCCGACTTCCGGGAAATTGTCAGATGTTTCGTCCGGAACAACTCCTCCAGAACCACCGGAACCTCCTGAGCCAGAAGATTGCATAATAATGTCTTTTTCACTATTAACAATCCCAAGTTCCCATTCTCCTTTTGAATTTTTAACAGAAATAACGTCGCCTTCTATGCCCCAAGCAGGAGCCCATTCTTTCGCTTCATCAATTGTTAAAAATTTGTTCTTTCTTTCAACCTTTTTTAACAGCTTGTTTTTGTCGTAGAAAAATAATTCTGCGACATCTGCGCTATCCGAAGTTATAATTAGCGTTTCGGCAGGAATCGTTCCAGCTTCAATCGCTTCGTTAATTTTTTTTATACTTCCATATGCGAATTTCATTGGAAAACTTTACCTCCTGCCATTAGAAATAAATCATTTCGGCTTCCGTTGAACCGCCACCAGACGGTTTATCTTTAATCTGCGTCAGCAGTTCGATAACCGTATCAAGGCGCGTAACCACGGAGTCTAAATCAACATTAACATTTTGTAACTTTTCATCTACATATTTTTTAATAACTTTGTTTTGAACCGGTCTTGGCGAATCGTCTGACATTTCAGTGTCGCATTGCCAGTTTCGAACATATATTTCGTCGAATGTTCCGTTCAAAACGCAACAGTTTTTACCGGTTTTTATCACGTCAAAACACCTCCGTCTAAAGATTGCTCTACTATCATTTTAGACGGTGGAGTTGCCATAACCAAATCCCCCATCTCTACTCTTAATTGCACCAAAAGCGGCGCCTTTGCGTCGAACATCAACGTTTCAATTTGGGAAAGCGTAACGGAGATTCCGCCGTCGACAACAACGAACGACGGATCTCCAGTACACATTTCTTTTGTCAAAACCACTCGACCACATTGAGAGAAGGTAAATTCGGCATCGGTAACTTCCTCTTTTTTAATCTGTTTTGAGCAAAACAGAACGGTTGGGGTCGTTCCTCTAACCATATTTTACCCTCCTTTGTTTATTTTGTTTGTTTAAGTGAATTATTTTTTTTGTTTTGAACTTAATTTTTAAATTATTCGGATTTTGTCCAACTAATTTTAGACAGATCAATTTGGAAAGCGGGACGAATTATATATTCATTTTGACTACTATCATAATCTAATCTTCCGGTGTTAGAGTTTATATCAAAAACAGTGTAAGAGTCGTTTGCACTCGCCGAGCGAAGCCATGGATAATAAAACGCACCTGTTCCTGGTTTTGTTGACTGGTTCCAAAATAGTTTCCATATATTTTCTTGTTTTAGTGTTGTTGTTTCAACCGTCATTGCGGTTGTGGCGCCAATATAATCGATAATATCTTGAATTGAAATCATATAACACTTTCTCGTAATACTTGTACCAAAAGATTTATTCATCAAAGACATAACATAATTTATGTCAGTTGAAACCCCTTGATAAACTTCAATGGCAGAGCTGTGTCCGCTATCGCCCCTAAACCAAGAATCCTGCGTAAACGTTTTTTCAACAATCGCATTTTGTAATGCAGACGACAATCCACTATAAAAAGTCTCGTTGCAATATGTATCAGCAAGACTGTTAGCATATATTTGAGTTGTTCCAAATCTTTGAGGTACGGAAGATGGGTTATACATTGTCAACACTTCTGCAACGTTTCCATTAGTCTTCAGTACCCTATATTGTTTTCCTTCGATGTTAATCAAATCACCCTTATTCGGATACGAGACGGCACTTCCCCACTGACTCTTTCTTGAAATCTTGAACAGCGGTTGCGTTTCTCCGGCGTTATACGGGTAGAGCTTATGGTCGAAATAGGACCAGAATTCTTCGGGAGTGGCAGGCTCATTGCCCGCTCCGAACATCTGAGTGAGATCGAATAGCTGAGGTTTAAAGATGAGATTGCTTACAGTTTTTCCGCCAGAAACATTAAACTGGAAATAAAGTTTATCATTATTTTTTCGGGCAGTTACTATGTAGTTACTAAGTTCTGGCAAACGATTGTCAAAAACATCCGGTTCAACAGTATACAAATAAACAAACGCTTCGCTTTTTGGATAATAACAAAAATATTTATGATTTACCATAACGGAAATATCAGATTGTAAGTTATAGTTTGAGTCCGTACCAGCTGTTGCAGTTCCGTTCAGCGTTATAGTTCCATCGCCGTTATTAGTATAAGTTACTCCATCAAAAACACCTGTCGTCGGATATTTGCTCTTATCCAACAACTGATTCCACTCAATATTCCGTCCCATATAAAGTTTTCTCTTATAGCTCGTCAGCCAGCCGCTTTCGGGATTGCTTCCACCTTCGGCATAATATGTCACCGATAACGGTCCGTTCTGCATCAGCGAGTTCGGAGCCGAGAAAGAAGTGAAACCTTTAAAGGTGGAAAGCGCTTGAAGCGGAGGCGTAATTGCTGTTTCGACAGGAGTTGCGAGTTCATAATAGAGCATAACACCGGACATTGCGGCTTTGAAAGCGGCGGCGTCTGTGTAAGTTGTGTCTCGAACCCAAAACCACTTTATTGCGGTTGCAAAAGTTGTTCCGCAGCATTTATCAATCGTCCCGGACCATCCAGAAACGTATGATTCTACGGAATATTTTGTACAAATTAAATTTGCCGTATCAGAACTTGTTACCGGGAATTCAATTTTGGTGTTTAAATCGTCTGTTTGGAACGCAGTGCGCGTCGTGCTATACGACCAATTCAAAGTCCCCATATCCACGGCGCCAACCCTCTTAATCGCCTTTTGTGATAAAAAGTTAATTTCATCATATACCGAACCGGCAGATTTCATCCCATCAGGAAAATATTTTGAAGAGGGGATGTTTGCAGATTTATAATCGTTTGGATTATATCCATAAAGTTTTTCAGGAACTCTTTGCCAAAACTCTGCGGGAGTTGCTGGTTCGTTGCCAGCGCCAAACATTTGAGTCAGGTCGAAGAGCTGAGGTTTGAAGATAAGATTGTTGGCCGAAGTACCCGCTTCAATTGCAATATAAACGACGCCATATGTTGCTTCCTTTCTACCAGTAAATATATTACCTTTTCCTCCATATGAAGCATTATCGGCTACCCATTTATTGTCGTCGTAAAGATCATAGTTTATAAAAGCGTTTCCGGCTTCTGGGTCTCCAACTATAAACCCTTTTCCGCGTATCATCACAGAATTTGTTGAATCACGCAGATAAAAAACAGCCCTACTTGTTGCTGTTCCGTTCGCAGTTATAGTTCCGTCTCCATTATTTGTAAATGTAACACCGCTTATTGTTGTGGTTGCAGAATATTTGCTTTTATCTAACAACTGAAATCTCTCAATACCACTCGCCTCCACGCTTGTTGGCACAACCGACTTTAGTTCTCCAGCGTTGTATGGATAATAATCATCCGGGAACATCGATTGGAATTCAGCTGGAGTCGCAGGCTCATTGCCTGCGCCAAACATTTGTGTAAGATCGAAGAATTGGGCTTTATTGTAAGTAACGCCGCCAGCAACGGTTGGATTTGTAGATGTAAAATTAAAATATATATAATATTTGTGGTCTTTTACTGGAGTAAAATAAAAAAAGTCAATATCGTGTTCCGAACCATTATGTTTTATTCGACAATTTCCAGATGCCGTAATTGTGAAAACACCACTCACCAATCCGGGTTCTTGTAGTATTCGATAAAAAAAGACTTCATAAGGACTTGCCAATTGCTGAACCGAAAAACCAACATATTCACGAGTATCAACCACAGTGTTAGAAAAATTAGGATTTTGAAACATCTGGTTCCAAACAATCGTATTGCCTTTAACTGTATAATCTTTAGCCGGAACTCCAACGCTATTTGTAACAAATGCGCCATTTCCAGACGCAACAGTCGGGGTCCCAAGCGTTGTATAAATTTTATTTTTGTAAGAAATTGGCATTTTTTGCCCTCCTTTTCAATCAAGTTACTGCCTGTGTTCCAATACTGTTATTATTCGCGAAAACTTCATAACTTGTCGCGTTTTCGACAGCATCGAACGACAGCGTAGAATTGGAAATAGACAGATTTGAAGGAGTGGCAAGCTGCGGAAGACGCTCATATACCAAATTCGTTCCGAGATACATTCTCTGAACCACTTTTTCTCCAAAATATGCTCCAGAAATCTTCGTATCTCCCATATATATTGTGGTATTAACTGCCATAATATCACCCCACAATTACGTAGAGCGTATTTGCGTCTTTCGTTTCAAGAGCATCATATGCCGACTGCGTAATTGAAACGACAGGACCACCAGGACCGGTCGGTCCAACAGGCCCTTGTGCTCCAGCGTCACCCTTCGCTCCTTGATCTCCCTTTGCGCCAGCCGCGCCTGTTGGACCAGTTGGCCCAGTAGGACCAATATCTCCAGTATCACCCTTTGGACCGGTCGGGCCGACAGCTCCATCATTTCCGTTCGTTCCAGCGACTCCTTGTTCTCCTTTATCTCCTTTTGCCCCCGCAGCTCCAGTGGGTCCCATAGGTCCTGTAGGTCCGACGGATCCGGTTGCCCCAGTAGCTCCGTCTTTGCCGTTAGCTCCCTTTTCGACCCAGTCTGTCCAAGCGGTAGACTTCCAAGTTCTCATATAACATTTATTTAAATTATTGTTAGAACCGTAGAGCTCCTGCGTATAATATCCACTTGCGGTGCGCAACACCCACATTCCGAACGCATCAACTCCCGTTGGTTTGTTCGTTACTGTATTGCTTCCGCCAGCATAATACCATCCGCACTGTGCTTCGGTTTTGTAATCATCCAAATCTTGATTGGTTAAAAGCGTGCCATTAGCAGCACCTTTTCCGTCTGCGCCTTTCGCACCAGCAGCCCCAGTAGGACCAGTAGGTCCGACAGGACCTTGATCGCCAGCTGCTCCGGGAGTACCATCTGTACCAGCATCGCCTTTATCACCTTTAGGACCAGTAGGACCAATTGGTCCAGTGTCACCCTTCGCCCCGGCTGCTCCTGCATCGCCTTTAGGACCGGTTGGTCCAACTGCGCCATCTTTACCGTTGGTTCCAGCTGCACCTGCTGCTCCTGTTTCGCCTTTGTCGCCCTTCGGACCTTGCGCTCCGGTAGGACCCGTGGGACCAACTTTTCCTTCTGCTCCAGCCGCACCGGGAGCGCCTGCTTCTCCGGGATCTCCCTTTTCGCCTTTATCGCCTTTGGGACCCTGTGCGCCAGTAGGTCCGGTTGCGCCTGTCGGACCGACAGGACCTTCAGGACCGCGTTCTCCAGCAGGACCAGTAGGACCAGTCTGGACTCCAACGCCAGCATCCACAAAACTCATCGAAGTAGCATCCCATTTCACAAGGTGCGCATCGGTAAAATCTGCGGAATTCGCACGAACGGCGAGTGGTTTTCCTTCTCCGGTCTTGAACACGAACTTGCGATTCGCATCGAGAGTCCCTTCGCCGAATTTAACCATATCGTCAGCGGGGTCATACATAATTCCGTATGTTGCGCTCGTATTTTTATTGATCGCAAGACCAGACAGCAGAGTCTTCAGGTCGACTTTGTTCGCATTAGTTGCGATTACATTCTCTTCAACAAGGAGCTGTTTTTCCTTTTCTGTAGTGGTTGTTCCAGAGACGGTCAAATCGCCCTGAATCGAAACATCTCCACTAATTGCTCCACCAGTTTTGTCATACTTTTTTTCGAGGTCTTCTGGAGTAACAGACCCAGCAGAACTCCCAAGAGCCTTTGCAGCTAACGCGCGGGTTATATTACCACCTGCCATAATTTACACCCCCGTTGTCATACGGCAGAACACGGTAACAGAACCGCCGCCCACTGCCGCAAGATTAAACTTGAATCTTCCCATACCATCGACGGGGAAAGTATAAATTCCATTCGCGGTCATTTCGTTCACAATCTTAAAATCCGAAGTAAAACCGGTCATAACGTGATATTCGTCAGATTTCAGGTCGGAACACCCAAGAAGCTGCAGAGAAATCCCAGTTCCGGTTCCTTCAACCTGAACAGTCAGGGTTTCTGCCTGAATATTGGTTGTTGTTTCACTCTCCATCGGAGCGGTCGCATCTTTCAGGGCATAAAAATTGTTCAAAATATCCATTTTTCCAAATCCAAATCCTTTCTTTTCGTTTTACAAGATTTTGGCAAAGTTTGCCAAAATTTCTTTGTATATATTGTACAAAATATAATATGTTTACTGGCTAAATTTTATCCAATATATACGAAAAAATTAGCCGTTTTTGATAATAAAATTTTTCTTTTATTCACTTTTTTCAAATGTTAAAAAGAGATGGGACTTTGTGGGTCCCATCTCATAATTAACTACCCAATTGGGCAACTTGAATTTTTTCCGTTTTAGCAATCTTTAACATAATAATCGGCCGAACTCCACACGCAGATCCACAATCGCGGCTTCCGAGAGTGTTGTCGTTTCTAACAATAACAACCTCTCTGTTCTGACATCCAGACGGCGTTAAGAGCCAATAATCAGAACCAACGCTGGCGCCATTCTTTTTTAATACACCATTGTCATCATAATAGGCCTTAAATTCTTCCGCGTTTAAAAGCGAAACATATCTATTAGACAATCCGCTCCAATCTGTTGCGTAATCCGTTTCACCATTTTGCGCGATTATCTTAGACTGTTTTCCAGCCCCAGCATCAAAACTAACAAGATCCGAGACAACAATTCCGTCCAAACCAGGATAGACTAGTTTCCAGTCCGTTCCTCCGGGCGTTGCGCTCATAGCATTTAGATTAGCAAACAGCTGTGATTTAGCAAAATTATTAGTATTTCCATACGGTCTTTTTGCTATTGTGTTTTTTGAAATCAGTTTAAGAACCGCATTGTTGGTGTCTGTGGTGTTATTTTCAAGAACAATCCAGTATTTCTTCGTTCCCTTTGGCCACTCAACAACAGCCCCGGCCTTAATGTCTGCGGCGGTGTTGTTATCTACATTTTCAGCAAGAAGCGCAGCAATAATAGAATCGCCGTCATAATATGTTCTTCCATTGCAAGAAATTGTTGTCACCCCATAAAGAGATTTAATATCTTCTGCCGCATTATCCTTGGTAGAAGAATCAACAATTTTATTAATATATAATCCAGTTAACGCCATTTAACCCTCCACATACACAACATATATACATAATACACATATTAATATATAAACATAGAGTAATATATATATATATATATATATATGAAGCAAAATAAAGAGGCGAGGACGA
>ERZ779821.573-NODE-573-length-11837-cov-5.11144_pt1 | contig 11837 bp, 4 predicted proteins | sample MGYA00511884_ERZ779821 | MGnify/ENA primary metagenome ERZ779821 (study PRJEB29588, sample SAMEA2152664) | human gut metagenome | biome: human gut; feature: human-associated habitat; material: faeces | place: Denmark | collected 2008/2010 ... | reverse complement strand
GGTGTGGAATGTCCTCATGGTGAGCTGCGTCCCGGGTTCGCCGATCGCCTGTGCTGCAATGATGCCGACGGCTTCGCCGATGGTAACGGGCTGTCCCGTTGCGCAGTTGCGGCCGTAGCACTTTGCGCAGACGCCGTGTTCGCTGCGGCAGGTGAAGACCGTGCGGCACTTGACGCCGGTGATGCCTGCTTTAACGATGCGGTCACGAATATCGAACGTTATCATTTCGTTTTTGCCGACGATGAGCTCATTCGTTTCGGGATCGCGAACCTCCGCTGCGGTGAACCTGCCGAGAATGCGGTCGCCGAGAGGTTCAAGGGGACGGTCGCCGTCGCCGATGGTTTCAAGAATCATGCCGTCAATCGCCATGCCGCGTTCCGCAAAGCAGTCCTCTTCGCGAACGATGACGTTGTGAGAAACGTCAACAAGGCGTCTTGTGAGGTAACCGGAGTCCGCGGTGCGGAGTGCGGTATCGGCAAGACCTTTGCGCGCACCGTGGGAACTGATGAAGAACTCAAGAACGGAGAGGCCTTCACGGAAGTTTGCACGAATCGGAACCTCGATGATCTGTCCGCGCGGGTCCGCCATGAGGCCGCGCATACCGGCGAGCTGACGAATCTGGTTGGTTGAACCGCGCGCACCGGAGTTTGCCATCATGAAGATGGGGTTAATCGGGCTGAGCCGCTTCATCAATGCGTCGGTAACAAGGCTTTCCGTTTCCTTCCAAACTTCGATGACCTTCTTGCGGCGGTTTTCTGCGGAAAGCAGACCCATGCGGTAAAGGTTGTCAATCTGTCCGCACTGTTCATCGGCGGCTTCAAGGAAATTGTGCTTTTCCTCCGGAACGGTGATATCGCAGAAGCCGACAGTGACACCGCCGCGGGTGGAGTATTTGTAGCCGAGAGCCTTTATGCTGTCCGCAACTTCGCTTGTGACCGTGGGGCCGTGTTTGCGGAAGCAGTGGTCGATAATGTTGCCGAGATCCTTCTTTACGACAAGTTTATCAACCTCAAGCTTGAACATATCGTCCAGAGTCTCGCGCTTTACATAACCGAGATCCTGCGGTATTGCGTGGTTGAAGATGACCCTGCCGATTGAGGTGGATACGATCCTGCGGTAAATCTTGCCTTCAAACTCGCGTTCAAGGCGAATCTTTGCAAGCGCATGGAGCGAAAGCTCGCCCGTTTGATACGCCATGATCGCCTCGTTTTCGCTTGAGAACGCCTTTCCCTCGCCGTTAAACATGCGGATAAGGCGGGAATCGTCAAGATATTCGCGGAGGGCTTCCTCGTCAACCGCGGGAACCTCGCGGATTGTCCTTGCAACAAGATCCTCGATTATTGTCTTGCTGCGCAGCGCATATACCCTGTGAATGACCTCATCGGTGACGTATTCATCAACAAAGCTGTTGTCCTTGATGATAGCCTTGAGCGTTGTGCGGATTTCGGAATCGTACAGCTCATCACAGCGCATCGTGAGGTAGTAGCAGCCCATAACCATATCCTGTGAGGGGCTGACCACGGGCTTGCCGTCCTGCGGCTTGAGGATGTTGTTTGCCGCAAGCATAAGGAAACGGGCTTCGGCCTGAGCTTCGACCGAAAGGGGCACGTGAACCGCCATCTGGTCGCCGTCAAAGTCCGCATTGTATGCGGTGCAGACAAGGGGATGAAGCTTTATCGCCCTGCCTTCAACCAGAACGGGTTCAAATGCCTGAATGCCGAGCCTGTGCAGCGTGGGTGCACGGTTGAGAAGAACGGGGTGGTCCTTGATAACATCTTCGAGCACATCCCAAACCTCGGGCTTCACGCGCTCAACCATGCGCTTTGCGGACTTGATATTGTGGGCATAGCCAAGCTCATTGAGCTTTTTCATGACAAAGGGCTTGAACAGCTCCAATGCCATCTCTTTGGGAAGACCGCACTGATACATCTTGAGCTCGGGCCCCACGACGATAACGGAACGGCCGGAATAGTCAACACGTTTGCCGAGCAGGTTCTGGCGGAAACGTCCCTGTTTGCCGCGCAGCATGTCGGAAAGGGACTTCAGCGGGCGGTTGCCGGGACCCGTTACCGGGCGCCCGCGCCTGCCGTTGTCGATAAGTGCATCCACAGCTTCCTGAAGCATGCGCTTTTCATTGCGAACAATGATGTCCGGTGCGCGCAGCTCAAGCAGCCTTTTAAGGCGGTTGTTGCGGTTGATGACCCTTCGGTAAAGGTCGTTAAGGTCGCTTGTCGCAAACCTTCCGCCGTCCAGCTGAACCATGGGGCGGATTTCCGGCGGAATAACCGGAACAACATCCATTATGATCCATTCGGGCTTGTTTCCGCTCTTTATGAAAGCTTCGATGACTTCAAGGCGTTTAATCGCATTCACGCGCTTCTGTCCGCCGGAATTTGCGATTTCTTCACGAAGCTCTTTTTCGGTTTTTTCAAGATCGAGCTGCTGCAAAAGCTCCTTTATGGCCTCTGCACCCATGCCCGCTTTGAAGCTCTTTGCGCCGTAATCACGCTGCGCCTGACGGTATTCAACATCGGTGAGCAGCTGCTTGTATTCAAGCGGGGTGTCACCGGGATCGGTAACGACGAATGCGACGAAGTAAAGTACCTTTTCCAGATTGCGGGGGGACATGTCCAGCAGCATTTTCATGCGGCACGGTATGCCTTTGAAGTACCAGATATGGGATACGGGAGCCGCAAGTTCGATATGGCCCATGCGCTCTCTGCGCACCTTTGCTCTCGTAACTTCAACACCGCACTTTTCGCAGACAACGCCCTTGTAGCGCACCCGCTTATATCGTCCGCAGTGGCATTCCCAGTCCTTCGTCGGTCCGAAAATACGTTCGCAGAAGAGGCCGTCCGCCTCGGGTTTAAGGCTCCTGTAGTTTATGGTTTCGGGTTTTTTAACTTCACCGTGGGACCATTCTCTGATCTTTTCGGGGGATGCAAGACCGATTCGGATTGCATCGAAATTTGTCAGTTCAAACAAGTTCTTATCTCCCTTCCGACTTTACTTTATTCCTCGTAGTTACCGTCGGCGTCCTCGAAGGTGAAGCCGTCGAATTCATCATGCTCGTCTTCCTCATAGCTGTCGTCGTCGTCATCCTCACCGTCGTCGTCGATGAAGTTAAAGTCATCGACATCATCGTCTCTGAGCATGCCGCCGGGTGCATCTTCATAACCGGCAATATTGACGCCCAACTCTCTTACATCGTCATCGTCCGTAAGCTCTCCGATAACGATTTCTTCATTATTTTCGGACAGAACCTTGATATCAAGACCAAGGGACTGCAATTCTTTGATAAGAACCTTAAAGCTCTCGGGAACACCGGGCTCGGGAACGTTTTCGCCGTTGACAATGGCTTCGTAGGTTTTTACGCGGCCCACGACATCATCGCTCTTGACGGTCAGGATCTCCTGAAGGGTGTTTGCCGCACCGTATGCTTCAAGTGCCCAGACTTCCATTTCGCCGAAACGCTGTCCGCCGAACTGTACCTTGCCGCCGAGAGGCTGCTGAGTGACCAGTGAGTACGGACCCGTGCTTCTTGCATGGATCTTGTCGTCAACAAGGTGGTGCAGCTTAAGGTAGTACATATATCCGACGGAAACACGGTTTTCAAAGGGTTCACCGCTGCGGCCGTCGTAAAGCACGGTCTTTCCGTCCTCGTGTTTGTATGCCTCGCGGAATTTTTCACCGACAACGGGGTCGGAGTCCGCAAGTTCAATCAGCTTCAGCACATCGCCCGCAGTCATTTTCATAAGATCCTGCATGGGCTTGTTGGACTTGTTTGACATTGCAAGCAGCATTTTGATATCGTCCTCGCCCGCACCGTCAAGAACTGGAGTTGCGACCTTCATGTTAAGTCCCTTTGCTGCCTTGCCGAGATGCAGCTCGAGAATCTGGCCGATGTTCATACGCGACGGAACGCCCATCGGGTTCAGAACTATCTGAAGCGGAGTGCCGTCGGGCAGGAAGGGCATATCCTCTTCGGGAAGGATTCTTGAAATAACACCCTTGTTGCCGTGGCGGCCCGCCATCTTGTCGCCGACGGAGATTTTGCGCTTCTGTGCAATATAAACGCGGACAAGTTCATGAACGCCGGGGGAGAGTTCGTCCTTGTTTTCGCGGCTGAAAATGCGAACGTCAACAACAACGCCGCCCTCGCCGTGCGGAACGCGCAGGGAGGTGTCGCGAACCTCGCGCGCCTTTTCGCCGAAAATTGCCCTGAGCAGGCGTTCCTCGGCGGTGAGCTCCGTCTCGCCCTTGGGCGTGACTTTGCCGACAAGGATGTCGCCGGAATGAACCTCCGCACCGATTCGGATGATGCCGCGTTCGTCAAGATCCTTCAGTGCCTCTTCGCCGACGTTGGGGATATCGCGCGTGATCTCTTCCGCACCGAGCTGCTTTGTGTCGCGTGCCTCGGTTTCGTGTTCTTCGATATGAAGTGACGTGTAAACATCGTCGCGAACAAGCTGTTCGCTGATGAGAACTGCGTCCTCGTAGTTGTAGCCCTCCCAAGTCATGAACCCGATGAGAATGTTCTTGCCGAGAGCAATTTCGCCGTCCTTGGTGGATGCGCCGTCTGCAATGACCGCACCTTTTTCAAGATGTTCGCCGACATCGACAACGGGGCGCTGGTTGATGCAGGTGCCCTGGTTGGAGCGTTTGAACTTGATGAGGCGATAGGTATGCAGGCTTCTGTCGGAATCGGATTCAACAACGACTTTATCTGCCGAAACATGGCGAACAACGCCCGCTTCTTCGTTAAGAACAAGAACGCCGCTGTCGTATGCCGCCTTGTATTCCATGCCCGTGCCGACAGCCGGGGATTCGGTCACAAGCAGGGGAACCGCCTGACGCTGCATGTTGGAGCCCATCAGGGCGCGGTTTGCGTCGTCGTTTTCGAGGAAGGGGATCATTGCCGTTGCAACCGAAACGAGCTGCTTTGCGGAAACGTCCATATAGTCAATATCGGTGCTGCGCACCTCGATGATCTGATCCAGCCTGCGTGCAACAACACGCTCCTTTTCGAACCAAACTCTGCCGTCCTCGCCGCGGACGGTGGGTTCGTTTGCCTGGGCAATGATTTTGCCGTTTTCCTCGGTTGCGGTGAGGTAAACGATCTCGTCAAGGATGCAGTGGTTCTCCTTGTCGATTTTGCGGTAGGGGGCTTCGATGAAGCCGTATTTATTTATTCTTGCATAGGTTGCAAGGGAGTTGATAAGGCCGATGTTCGGACCTTCGGGCGTCTCGATAGGGCACATTCTGCCGTAATGAGAATAGTGAACGTCGCGAACTTCGAACGTTGCACGGTCGCGGTTCAAACCGCCGGGGCCGAGAGCGGAAAGCCTGCGCTTATGGGTCAGCTCCGCAAGCGGGTTCGTCTGATCCATGAACTGGGACAGCTGGGACGAACCGAAAAACTCTTTGACGGCCGCCGTTACCGGGCGAATATTGATAAGGTTTATCGGCATTGTGCTTTCAACGTCCTGAATGGACATGCGCTCGCGAACAACGCGCTCAAGCCTTGTGAAGCCGACGCGGATCTGGTTCTGGAGCAGCTCGCCGACGGAACGAATGCGGCGGTTGCCGAGGTGGTCGATATCATCGCAGAAGCCGATGCCGTAGGGCAGACCCATAAGGTAACTCACGGAGGCGATCATGTCCGCGGGCAGAATATGCCTCGGGCTGAGTTCAAGCACATTGTCGTGCAGAAGTTTTTTGAATTCGTCGTCGGAAAGAGCCTCTTTTTGAGCCAGCATATCCATCAGCACGGGGTAGTAAACATGTTCGTTGATGCCGACTTCAAGAGGATCAAAGTCAAGATAGCATGCCGCATCGACAAACTGGTTGCCGACAACGCGGATGCGTTTTTCGTTCACGGCTACATACACGCCGAGAACACCCGCGTTCTCGATTCGGAACGCAAGCTCACGGTCGATAAGCTGACCTTCTTCCGCAAGGATCTCTCCCGTGCGGGGGTCAACAACGGTTTCGGCGGCGGTTTTGCCTTCAAGGCGCGCACCAATGCCGAGTTTATAGTTGAATTTGTATCTGCCGACGCGGGCAAGATCGTAGCGCTTGTCAAAGAACAGCGCGGTCATAAGGTTGCGCGCACTCTCTTCGGTGGGCGGTTCGCCCGGACGCTGGCGTTTGTATATTTCGATAAGACCCTCAACCGTGTCGTGAGTGGGGTCCTTTTCAAGGGTGTTTTTAAGGCGTTCTTCCTCGCCGAGCAGCTCAAGGATCTGCGCATCGGAGCTGTAACCGAGAGCGCGCAGGAGGGTGGTGACGTGGAGCTTGCGCTGACGGTCGATTTTTGTGTAAAGAATTTCGTTGCTGTCGGTTTCGTATTCAAGCCATGCGCCTCTGTTGGGGATGACCTGAGAATTGAAAAGCCTTCTGCCGACTTTGTCAACGGTTTCGGTATAATATGCGCCGGGCGAGCGAACGAGCTGGCTGACAATGACGCGTTCCGCTCCGTTGATGACGAACGTGCCCTGTTCCGTCATGAGCGGGAAATCGCCCATGAAGACTTCCTGCTGCTTCACGGAACCGGTTTCGGTATTGATAAGCCGCGCGATAACATACAGCGGCGCGCAATAGTTAACATCGCGTTCCTTGCATTCCGCAACGCTGCGCTTGGGTTTTGATTCGTCGATTTTGTAGCCGACAAATTCAAGCACCAACCGCTCCGAAAAGTCCTTAATGGGAGAGATGTCGTCAAGAACTTCGCCCAGACCCTTTTCGATGAATTGACGATATGAATCCTTTTGAACCTCAATAAGGTCGGGCATATCGAGAATTTCGTTGATGCGGGAGAAGCTCATGCGTGTTTTCTTGCCCACGTTTACTTTATGCAACATTGTTTCACCCCTAACCTCTGCGGCTCTCCGCAGAAAACTTGATTGTGTCGTGTCTTACGCATTGTTCGCATTTTCGGAATGCCGCATTGAGTGCGGCCGAAGCCCCGCCTGCGGTATTCGCTGCCTGCGCGTTCCTTGGGCTGCCGTTCCGCGCAAAAAATGCGGGATCCACAGCGTTAAACGATGCTTTCGCACATGACGGCGGCGAAAAATTCGTATTTTACCCATAATAATGCAGTATCACAGTTTAACAGGTTGTTGTCAAGATGTCAACCCCGAAATGCGCGGTTTTTCAAATATATTTATATTTAATTAAGCATATGTTGACGTTGTGCATTCGGTTTGTGTATTAAGTTCTGAAAACACTGCGTTTGTTCGTTCCGATGCGAAAACGGCATAAAAAAACGGCTCAATGCCGATGGTTCGCAATCCGAAGCGCCCCACTGCTAGGGGTTCGTGTTCCGAACCGCCCGCATTGAGCCGCTCCGCATTTACTGGATCACTGCTTCACACATTTTTCCGAAATGTATGCATACAGGGATTTTTCCCCGACATTCTCCGGCTTGCTTTTTTGCAAAAAGCGGATAAGCAGGGCAGTGAGCATCCACCCGAGCATTGTGCCCGCAAGGTTGCAGATTATATCCGCCGTATCGATATACCTGAACGAAAACCCCTGTATCGCCGCAATTGCCAATTGCAGCAATTCTGTCGCCGTTCCGAAAGCCGCACCCGCAGCCAACGCGTTTTTCCACGTTGTTTTCTTTCTTATCAACGTGATTAAAACTCCGAACGGAACTGTCATTGCAACATTCCGAATATCATCCGCCGTTATCCCGTCTTTGAACGGAACAAGCACTATGCAGTCGGTAATCTTCCACCCTTCTTCCGCAAATATTGCTCTGATTGTCGGGCTGAACCGTATCGGAAAAACGGTTATCGATGCAGCGCACATCAGGTATACGGTGAACGCCGCTCCGAAAACATATTTCCAAATACTTCCCTTCTTAACGGCAAACGCCGTCAGCCATATTGCCGCAGATAATATCAATATTATAATAAAATCAATAAGGTTCATATCCGTAAAATCAGTATGTCACGGTGATTTTTCCGTCCCCGGTGTGTTTCCGGTAATCCGAAACAGCCGTTTTCCCGAAACAAGCAATGTCCGCGAACAGGTTTTAAATTTTATAATTCAGTTTCCCATTGCAACCCTTGCCGCAAGCAGTGCATCCGGAATGCCTATGCTTCCGTTTCTGTCCGCATCCGCAAGCCTGAGGGGAAGCTCTCCGCCGAGTTCCATTGCGCAGCGCATGATGAGCAGTGCGTCCGCCATATTTATCGCTCCGTCCTCATTAACGTCACCCGCAAAGCAGGCGGCTGCGCGGATCCCGTCCGAAAGCTGCATTTCCCTTTCGGTTGAAAGAAGCTGACCGTCCGCATACCAGCCGAGGAAGCCGTCGTTTTCGATCAGGTTCCCGTTTTCGTCGTATCGAACGCCCTGCGCGATCAGTGCATAGCTTCCGTCCCTGCCGTAAAGTCCCGCGCCGCCGTTTCCGAGCGTGTTCAGCATGACCGGAGCGGAAAAGCTCTTGGGCTGAACGACAACATTCCCGCTGTGATATGTGCGAAGGTCGATGATGTTCAGGTTCGGGCAATTCAGCGCGGAAATGTCAAGGCATTCATTCTGATCGCCGAATTCAAGGCGCTCAAGGTTTGCGCAGCCGTCAAGGTTCACCGCCGTAATATGCGTTTGACCCGGCACCGGGGAGTAAACATTCGTTACCGATGTTCCGGACAAATCGAAAACGCCGCAGAAGCGGGGGCGAAAATCCCAAACCGGGGAAGTGCGCAAAATGCTTCCCATTGCATCGGGGTTAAAGTCGAACCAACGGATGACACCGTCCTCAATGCCGACACAGGGACTTTCCGAAAAGTTGCTGACAGTGTAGCTTCCGTACACCCCGCCCGCATAATCCGGATGATCGAAGTTATGCCTTCCGTCACCTGCCGACTGGGCAAAAAAAGCCTCCAGCTTTTCCGCATCAACGGAGCTCAGCTCCGTATCCGCCGCCGCAAAGTTCGGGAAAACGCAGGCGAAAAGCATAATTGCACATATCGCCGCAGAGAACATATGCTTAAGAGTTTTTTTCATGGTTTTCTCCCTTCCGAACCGAATCTCATGCAAAATGCATTAATTTTTTTCGTTCATGCACATTATATCATTTTTTCGGGGGAGTGCAACAGTTAAATCAAATATATTTTTTGTAATCGTTTTCGAATCGCAGAAGCCGCCTCACCTGAATGGAAAGTGGGGAGGGGAACGCAAAGAGGAGGTGCGGAAGGTGGATGGAAGAGTGTGGAAGGGGCGCCGCTGTTGAGCAGCTGACCGCTCGCGGCATGCTATCAATCCCCGCGATGGTTCCCGAGAACTTGCGTTTGAAGCGTTTATAGCGTTGAGCAGCTGACCGCTCGCGGCATGCTATCAATCCCCGCGATGGGGGGCAATAGGACAAACCGATAACATAAACCGAGAGGAAATAATATCAATCCCCGCGATGGGGGCAATAGATAATATCTAAAGTATGGAATGCAATATACCAATATCAATCCCCGCAATGGGGGGCAATAGGAATACGTTGTTGACAGCGAAAGTAAAGCACCGGTATCAATCCCCGCAATGGGGGCAATAGGCATTGAAAAAATTCCTTGTTCAGCATGGCGAATATCAATCCCCGCAATGGGGGCAATAGACCAAGATTATGTTGGTCGATTCCATTATAACCGCAAGCGACAGTTGTGTCAAGCGCGGCCGCATTTAACTTGCACAAACCGCACATCACTCAAAGAAAGAACGTGCCTAATTTCTAATTCCTAATTCCTAATTCTAAAAGGAGCGCCCGGGGAAAGGGCGGGCGAACCGCCCCTTCCCGTCGGACAGGAGGTTTATAAAGAAAATCCTGTCGGATTTTTCGCTCTGTTAATGCACCGATTCATCCTGTTTTGAAAGGAAGAAACTCGGTGCTTTCCCGAACCGTGTTTACAGTCCGAGAGAGATCCTCATTGTAACGAGAGCATCGTTAAGGGTGATGACGCCGTCCGAACCGTAAACATCGGCAAGAATCATCTGCGCCGGGGTCAGCTCCGCAACACCGATTGCATTGCGTGCAATGAGGAGTGCATCGGCGGTTTGGATCTCGCCGTTCATATCAACGTCGCCGAGAGCAGCATACTGCGCGGTGACGGTAATATCATGCTGAACGTTTGCAAAATCAACATCCCAACCGATGAACATCAGCATCGTGGGCTGATGGGGCTGGTTCTCGGGAACGGGTGCAGCGGGAGTTGTTCCTGCGGGAACGGTCACTTCGGTGCTCGTCCATTCACCGTTTACCATATAGTTGAAGGTGACGGTGACGTTTGAGGGCTGAGTGGGATCGTCCCAGGAGGGAACGGTGTAGCCGCCGCAAACCTGTGCCGCATCCTGAATATCGCCGATCGAAACGCTTTCGCCTGTTTCAAGGTTAACTTCGCGCAGGCCGTTTGCATCGTCTTTCCAATAAGCCGCCCAGAACATTATGCCGTTGTCATGGTCATAAACAAGGGACTGACAGAATCCGACGCCGGGGCAGCCGGTGAAGCCGATTTCGGTAACCTGTGCGGTTTCAAGGTTTACCTCGTACAGAAGGCCGGAGGTTGCGGTGATGCCGTATGCCCTGCCCTCGGTGGTGATTGCGAATGTCCACAGGGGATCGCGATCCACGGTGTCGGGCTGTCCGATAACGGCTGCGGCACCGGTCTGCATGTTGATTTCGTAAAGATCCCAACGGCTCTGCTGAGTGTAGCCGACTGCATAGATTTTGCCGTTCGCATAGTTGTATGCCATTGCGGTGATCATTGCGGTGCCGGTCTGTCCGATGATTGTGCGCTGAGTTGAACCGGGCGTGCTTGTGAAGAAATTGTTCTCACTGTCGATGCCGTATACAACGCCGTGCGCATAAGTCATTGCGTAAGTGTCAGCGGGGAATGCACCAAGCTGCTGAACGTGGGCGGAATCATCCGTAAAGAAGGAGATCAGGTTCGTTGTTTGAGTCTGGTAAGCATAAATCTTCGTATGCGGAACGGGCGCAATAACCGTTACGGTGCAGGTGTCGGTATGACCCTGTGCCGTTGTTGCGGTGATGACTGCGGTGCCCTCGTTAACGCCGCGTACAACGCCGTTTGCATCAACGGAAGCAACGTTTGCATCGGAACTTGTAAGTGTCACGGACTGATCGAAAGCATAGTAGGGAGCAACAGTCCAGCTGAGCTGAGCGGTGAGACCCTTGCGGACGGTCACGGCATCGGGTGCGAACTCAACGCTTTCATCCGGAAGGGGTGCGCCGGCGTAAACATTTTTAACATAGCCGCGATCCTGACCTTCGGTCCACATGGTCTCCTTGTGATAAGTCCAGCTGAAGGTGTATTCACCTGCTGCTTCGGCAACATAGTTATAGGGCACAAAATCGGTGTTTTGTCCGGAGATTGCGGCAACTTCGGTGCCGTTCACGGAGAAGGTGAGGCGTTCGAAATCTTCACGGCAGCTGACAGCCCAGTCAAAGCGCATTACATCGCCCGCATTGAGCTGAACGGTGGTGGAAACGGTGCTTGTCGTGCCGACATGATCCTGGTTGCCGCTTGCGCCGCAGAGTTCATCGTTGAACACAACGGGAACCCAGGGATATTCGCCTTCGGTCACGAAATGATGCCTGTTTTCAACAAGGTTCATCGCTTCGTCAAGGGTTGCCTGCGGTTCTTCGCCGCCGCCCATATCGATAAAGCACATGCCGTTTACGTAGGTGCCGTAATCTTCGCCGATAAAGCCGCGGTATTCGCCTTCACCGGTCACGGGGTCGATTGCGAAAAGCTTGCCCCAGAAGCCAACACTGGAAGTATCGTCGCCGTTCTGCATGTTGGTGTAGCAGATGTAGCACTTGC
>ERZ779821.570-NODE-570-length-11852-cov-4.87794_pt1 | contig 11852 bp, 15 predicted proteins | sample MGYA00511884_ERZ779821 | MGnify/ENA primary metagenome ERZ779821 (study PRJEB29588, sample SAMEA2152664) | human gut metagenome | biome: human gut; feature: human-associated habitat; material: faeces | place: Denmark | collected 2008/2010 ... | reverse complement strand
TTTATCAAAATTAGTTTTTGCAGTACAATTTTTTTGTGCTGCTATTTTTTGGAGGTATAGTGTGAGTAAGTTATATACGAAATATTTATAAAAAGAAGAATATTAATAAAGACAAATATTATTTATTTGAGTGTGGAATGTTTTATATATTTATCGATGATGATGAAATATTTAATAATTTAGAATTAGATATTGAGATAGTAAATAATAATGATAAAGATGTTATAAATGATAAAATAATTAAGATGATTAAAGATATAGATATTGATAATATTAGTCCGTTAAAAGCGATAGAAATACTTTATAGGTTTAAGGAGTTATTGAATGAATGAGTTGGAAGGATTAATGATATATAAACAGTATTTAGAGATGATATATTATACGGAAAATATTACTTTAAAGTATCCGAAAAGTGAAAAGGGAGCAATGGTTGATGAGATAAAAAAAAATACTTATAATGGTATGAGAAAGATAATACTTGCTAATAAGGAGTTTAATAAGAATAAAAGAATAATTATTTTAAATGAGATAGATGTAGAACTTAAGATGTTAAAAGTAATGATTAGGGTATCTTATAGAAAGAAATATATTAATAGTAAGAATTATAGTGCTTGGAGTAAGAAGATATATAATATTGGGAATTTACTTGGTGGATGGATAAAGTCATGTCTAAAAGTATAAAGAATTGTTTTTATAAGAAGTTAATATTTGAATCTTTACTTAGATCACATGATAGAACTAAAAAAAATAAGACTAATAGATATGAATTACTTAGATTTAGTGTTGATATTGAGACTAATATAGTGGGAATTATGAATAGTTTAAAAGATGGTAGTTATAGGCCTGGTAAGTATAAGGTATTTACAATATATGAACCTAAAGAAAGGGTTATTAAGTGTTTACCTTATAGGGATAGAATAGTACAACAATGGTATATTTATGAATTTATAAAGCCTTATATTATACCTAGAATAATTATCGTTAGTGATAAGAAATTACTTTGGTTAACTAAAATATTTATATATGATGATGAAATAGATAAATGTATACCGATAGGAAATTATACTTCACAATATTTTGCTAATATATATTTAAGTATATTAGATAGATATGTTAAGGAAGTGCTTAAGGTTAAGTATTATGTGAGATATATGGATGATATGGTAATTCTTCTTTCTACGCAAGAAAAATGTAGGATAGTTATGGAAAAGATAAAGATGTTTTTAAATAAGGAATTAAAATTAGAATTGAATAATAAAAGTAGATATTATCCTTCAAAGATGGGAGTTAATTTTTGTGGTTATAGGATATATGATGGGTATAGACTTATTAGAAATAGTAGTAAAAGAAAAATAAAAAAGAGAATTAAGAAATGGAAAAAAGATAAGAATATGGGATGTTTGGATAGGAAGAAGATGATGATTAGTTTTAATAGTTGGTCTTCACATATAAGGCATGCAAATAGTTATCATATATATCAGAAGATATATAGAGAAATAGAAAATATTATGTTTTAATAGATGAATTAGAAATAATAGGTATTTGGAATTATTGTTAAAGGGATTAATGATGTATAGTATAAGTTAAGTTTGAATATACTTTTTTTTTGATGTGAAATGTTATATAATACTTATGGGATGTGATATTTATGTTCGTGGATGAAGTTATTATGGAAGTTTGTGCTGGTCGTGGTGGAGATGGCTGTATGGCATATAGGAGAGAGAAGTTTGTGCCAATGGGGGGGCCTAATGGTGGGTCTGGTGGACATGGTGCTAATATTATTTTTAAGACAGATACGGGTTTAAAAACGTTAATTGATTTGAGATATTTAAAGAAGATTACTGGTGATGCTGGTAAGAATGGTGAGGGAAAGAATCAAACGGGTAAGGATAGTGTTGATAAGATTATTAAGGTTCCTGTTGGTACGACGGTAAAAGATTTGGAAACGGGAAGTGTTATTGCTGATCTTACTAAGCCAGGTGAAGAAGTAATTGTTGCTTATGGTGGACGTGGTGGACGTGGTAATGTTAGTTTGGCTACGAAAAATAATCCTTGTCCTTCTTTTGCTGAACGTGGTGAACCTGGTGAGGTAAGAAAAATTAAAGTTGAACTTAGAATGATGGCTGATGTTGGTTTGGTAGGTATGCCTAGTGTTGGGAAGAGTACTATATTATCTATGATTACCAATGCTAATCCTAAGATAGCAAGTTATCATTTTACAACTTTATCTCCTAATTTGGGAGTTGTTACTACCAAGGGTAATAGTTTTGTTATTGCTGATTTGCCTGGGCTTATTGAAGGTGCTTCTTTAGGCGTTGGTCTTGGTCATAAATTTTTAAAACATATTGAGAGAACGAAAATAATTGCTCATGTTATTGATATGAGTGGTAGTGAGGGAAGAAATCCATATGAAGATTATATGGCTATTAGAAAAGAATTGGCTAGTTTTAGTGAGAAATTATTAAATAAGAAGGAAATTATTATTGCTAATAAGATGGATATTGATGGTAGTTTGGATAATTTGAGAGAATTTAAGTCTAAGGTTAGTGAAGAGGTTATTTCTATATCTGCTCTTAATAAGGATAATTTAGAAGAGTTAATTGATAAATTAAATGTTTTGGTTGAAGAGACAGAAGATGATGTTTTATATGAAGATGATATACAAGAAAGTCATGTGTTATATAAGTTTAAAAAAGAGAAGCCATATTCTATTACTAAAGAGGGTCATACTTATGTTATAAGTGGTAAGGAAGTAGAAAAGATATTTAAGATGATGAATTTTAATACTGAGGAGGCTATTAATAGATTTTCTATGAAACTTAGAAATATGGGGGTAGATGATGATCTTGAGAAGATGGGTATTCAGGAAGGTGATATTGTTAAAATATTAGATTATGAATTTGAATATACTAAGTAATTTGGTAGTGTTTGACTAAATGTTCATAATGTGGTATATTATTTGTGCACCTTTGATAGGTGAAATGTTCTTTAGAAAATTGTTTGAAATTGACAAATGGTTAATTATTTGAGATAATTACAATAGAGGTGATGTGTATGAAGTATGGTGATGTTTCTCTAAGTATTCAGGATATATTGGAAAAAGAATTTAAAATTGATACTAGAGGGTATAGACCACAGGAAGTTGATAGCTTTTTAGATGTTATTATGAGAGATTATAATGAATATAATAATATTATTAAAGCACTTGTTAAAGATAATAAGTCTTTAATGGCTGAGAATCATACATTAAAAGAAGAAGTACGTAATTTAAAATCAAGTATAGAAGCAGCAAAATATGGTGAAAAAGAAATAACTAATGTTGATTTGTTAAGAAGAATTTCTCAGTTAGAGAAAATAATTCTTGGAAAAGAGGAAAAATAAATCTTGAAAGAGAAAGAATTGTTATCCGGACAAACGCTATAGTGATATAGAGGAAAGTCCACGCTCACACTGTCTGTGATGATGGTAGTGTTTGTGCTTAGGGAAAAAATAACCTAAGGTAGTCTTATGACTAACGGCATTCTTTTGGTCTAAGGAATTTCTATGATTAAAAGAATATAAAGTGCCACAGAGACGAGTCTATTTAGAAATGAATAGAATGAAACGAGGTAAACCCCACAAGTGAGAAACCCAAATAATGGTAGGGGAACTGTTTTAGAAGAATAAGAATGATAAAACGGATGGGAAACCATAGATAAATGTTTGTCGCCTCTTTTAGAGGTACAGAACGTGGCTTATAGGATAACATATTATTTGTTTTAAGGAAGTGTTTATGAAAGATATTGGTTTAAAATTAAAAGAAAAAAGGGAAGAAAATGGTGTCTCGGTTGAGGAAGCAGCCGAAGATTTAAAGATGAGACCTAGTCAAATAATTAGTTTAGAAGAGGGAAGGAAAGAAGATTTTAGTGATGTTAATACTTTGAAATTTTTTATTCGTGACTATGCTAAGTATTTGGGATTAGATGGTGAAAAACTAGTAGATGAATTTAATGAATTTTTGTTTGACTTTACATCTAAGATACCTTCAGAAGTTATTGAGGAAGCTAAACAAAAAAGAGAAAAAGAAAAGAAGGAATTTTCTTCTCCATATACAAAGAAAGAGGGACATAATAAAACTTATATTATATGTATAGGTGTTTGTGTGTTAGTACTTTTGGTATTTATAATTACTTATTTTGTTGTTAGTGGAGTTAGAAATAATGATTTTAAAGATGATAATGTAACTTATGTTATTAGGAGGTAGAAGTGAATAAAGCAAATAAAATTACAATGTCAAGAATTATATTGTCAGTAATAATAATTATAATATTATTGTTTCCTTTTCATGAGGTGGGTATAAATATTCCTACATATATTGTTAATGGAAATATTGTTATGGATTTAAGATATATAATATGTGGTGTTTTATTTATTATTGCTTCTTTAACAGATTTTTTTGATGGGTATGTGGCTAGGAAGTATGATATGGTTACTGATTTTGGTAAGATGATAGATGCTATATCAGATAAATTGCTTACTAATTCATTATTAATTATTTTAGCTTGTGATAATATGATACATCCAGTTATACCGGTTATTATTATAGTACGTGATATTGTTGTAGATTCTATAAAGATGCTTATTGGTAATAAGGGTAAAGCTGTTGCTGCTATACCTGTAGCAAAGTGGAAGACAGCAACATTAATGGTAGGATTAACTTTAACGTTGTTTTATAATTTACCTTTTGAGTTGTTTGGAATTAGGGTATCAAGTTATTTATTAATAATTGCTTCTGTTTTAGCAATATATTCTGGGGCTAAGTATTATGTTATGGCACGAGAATATATAACAGATAAATAAAAAATGCTTGCATTATAATTAAATATATAGTATTATTAATTTGTTCCTATTTCTTGGGTGATGGTACTCCTTACCTCATCTGTGATTTAGGTGAAAATCAGATAAAGGAGGAAAAAATGGCTTTAACGAAAGAACAAAAAAGTAAGTTAATTGAAAAATATGCTAGAGATCCTAAGGATACTGGTTCTCCAGAAGTACAAATAGCTATACTTACTGAAGAAATTAAGGCTTTAACTCTACACTTAAATAATAATAAACAAGATAAAGAATCTAAAAGAGGTCTTCATATGAAGATTGGTAAAAGAAGAAGTTTATTAAACTATTTAAGAGAAAATGATGTTGTAAAATATCGTGAAATAGTTCAAAGTCTTGGTTTAAGAAAATAATTGTATTAGAAAAGTAGGCACTCTTTTTTGAGTGCCTTTAAATTTGTGAAAGAAGAGGTAATATGGAAAAGAAAATATTTAATTTGGATTTTAGAGGAAGAAAATTAGTTGTAGAATCTGGAGAGTTGGCTAAGCAAGCTGCTGGAGCAGTTCTTGTTAGATATGGTGATACGGCGATATTGTCGGCTTCTGTAATGAGTAAAAATGCTACGACGGGTGATTTTTTTCCACTTACAATAAATTATCAAGAAAAGTTATATTCGGTTGGTAAAATACCTGGTGGTTTTATAAAGAGAGAGGGTAGACCTACTGAACAGGCTATTTTAGCTGCTAGATTGATAGATAGACCAATTAGACCTTTGTTTGCGGAAGGTTTTAGAAATGAAGTTCAAGTAATTAGTACCGTTTTGTCTGTTGATCAGGATTGTTCACCAGAGATGACAGCTTTATTTGGTTCATCATTGGCTTTAATGATTAGTAATATTCCTTTTGAGGGACCAGTGGCTGGTGTGGTTGTGGGTCACTATAATAATGAATTTATAATAAACCCTGATGCTGAATTAATAGATGATTGTGATTTGATATTAAATGTTGCTGGTACTAAAGATGCTATTAACATGGTAGAATCTGGTTCTAAAGAAGTTAGTGAAGAATTAATGATAGAAGCTATTATGTTTGGACATGAGGCAATTAAAGAATTATGTCAATTCCAAGAAGAGATAACTCGTGAGATTGGTGTTGAAAAGATAGAGGTTGAATTGGCTCATATTGATGATGCGTTAAGAGAAGAAGTAAGTGACTATGCTAGAAGTAATATGCTTATGGCTATTCAAATAAAAGATAAATTGGAAAAATATGCTAAAATAGATGAGGTTAAGGAAGATACGATTAATTATTTTAGTGAAAAGTATAGTGATTCAGAAGATTTGGAAACAATACTTAAAAATGTTAAGACATTGGTGGATACTATTGAGGGTGAAGAAGTTAGAAAACTTATAATAAATAATAAAATTAGACCTGATGGTAGGGCTATGGATGAAATTAGAGATTTATCTGCTTCTGTAGATATTTTGGCAAGAACTCATGGTAGTGCATTATTTACAAGAGGGCAAACACAAGTATTATCTGTTACAACTTTAGGAGCTTTGGGAGAACATCAAATATTGGATGGTCTTGGTATTGAAGAAGAAAAAAGATTTATGCATCATTATAATTTTCCAGCTTTTTCAGTGGGTGAGACTGGTAGATATGGTTCACCTGGTAGAAGAGAAATTGGACATGGTGCTTTGGGGGAAAGGGCATTACTTCAAGTTATGCCTTCAGAAGAAGAATTTCCTTATACGGTACGTGTAGTATCTGAAGTATTGGAAAGCAATGGTTCTTCTAGTCAAGCGTCAATTTGTGCTGGATGCATGAGTTTGATGGCTGCTGGTGTTCCAATTAAGGCACCGGTTGCTGGTATTGCAATGGGACTTATTACCGATGGTGATAAATATACTATATTAACAGATATTCAAGGATTAGAAGATCATATGGGTGATATGGACTTTAAGGTAGCTGGTACAAGAAAAGGTATTTGTGCTATGCAAATGGATATAAAAATTAAGGGCGTTAATAGACAAATATTATCTGAGGCACTTCTTCAGGCTAAAAAAGCTAGAATGGAAATATTGGATGTTATGGAAAGTGCTATTAGTGAACCTCGTCATGAACTTAGTCCTTATGCTCCAAAGATAGAAACGTTTAGAATTGATCCTGAAAAGATTAAGGATGTTATAGGACGTGGTGGGGAAATGATTACAAAGATTATTTTGGAAAGTTCAAATGTTAAGACAGTAAATGATAAAAATGCTGTTAAGGTTGATCTAGAAGATGATGGTAGAGTAATTATATATCATACGGATAGTGAAATTATTAGAAAGACTAGAGAGAGAATAGAACAAGTTGTAAAAGAAGTTGAGATAGGTAAGGTATATACTTGTAAAGTAGTTAAAGTAGAAGACTTTGGTGCTTTTGTAGAATTGTGGCCTGGTTGTGAAGGGTTAATTCATATTTCTCAATTGGATGTTAATAGGGTTGAGAAGGTTAGTGATGTTGTTAATGTTGGAGATGAAATTGTGGCTATAGCAACAGGCTATGATAGGAAGGGTAAATTAAATTTATCTAGAAAAGATTTACTTCTTAAGAATAAAAAAAGTGAAGAGAAATAATTTGATAGAAAGATACTAAAAAAACAGACTTTTGTTAGTCTGTAGTTTAGTATCCTTTTTTCTTATATTCATCATATAATTCTTTAAATCTTTGAAAGTGAATAATTTCTCTTTGTCTTAAAAATAACAATACATCAATAATATCTTTATCATTAGTTAGGGTAATTAGGTGTTCATATGTGGCTCTTGCTTTTTCTTCAGCAGCCATATCTTCGGATAAATCAGCGAGTGGGTCTCCTGTTGTGGCAAAGTAAGCTACGGTAAAGGGAACACCGTTTGAGTCTGTTGGATATAGGGCATTACCATGTTCAGTATAATGTGAAGCTAATCCAGCGTTTTCTAATTCTTCTTTTGTTGCTCCTTTTAATAATTGGTATACCATAGCTGATATTATTTCTACATGGGCTAATTCTTCTGTACCGATATCGGTAAGTAGAGCTTTTCCTTTTTCATCTGGCATAGTATATCTTTGGTTTAAGTATCTTAAGGCTGCTCCTAGTTCTCCGTTAGCACCACCGTATTGTGTAACTAGATATTTAGCCATTTTTAAATCTTTCTTTTTTATATTAACAGGGTATTCTAGACTTTTAACATATTTCCACATTATTTAGTCACCTCCCATGGCCATGGTGAATTATCCCAAGTCCAAGGACTTGTGTTTAGATAATGACTATCGATTGTTAATGGTCCATAATTTCTTTCATATTCGTTTAATATTTTGTAGTATTCGTTTAGGTAATTGTTATATAAGTTAATAACGTTAACATCATTAGGGTAATTATCTAGATATAATCCTAAATCTGTTAGAGTAAAGTTATACATCATATAATTATATAATAATTCTTCTCTTTTATTTTGGATATTTAAGTCATTAATGGGATAATTTTTATATTTGTTATATAAGTTATTAAACATATTTCCTTTTAAGAAACCATCCTTTGGACTTAATAAATTACCAGATCTATCATTAATTATGTTATCATAACTATTAATAGTGTCCATACTATACCAATCTACAGGTATATTATAATAATTATTGTTCATTTGTTCCTCCCATAATATCCTATGTTAATAGTCTAATTTGGTATAGGCTTATATCATATACATAAGATTATCTGGTTCATTATAATTATTGATATTATCTTTACTTGTTTCCAATCTATTAATTCTTTGTTCTAGTTTTTTTATTTTATTATCCATTTCATTTAATTTATATAATAATTCATTAATAATATTTTGGTTATTAAAAGGCATTATCATATTAGGTTGAATTGGCATATTTTCCATATAATTCATACAATACCACTCCTATAAATAGTGTATGCTATTGACTTAAATTATGATACTTTATATAATTAATTAAGTGATAACTTATTGGGAGTGATTTTTAGTATGAGGCTTAGAAATGTAAAAAATAAAGATAATATTATGGCTATGGGAAGGTATTATATAGATAATCCTATGGATTATAAGGGGATATGGAATAATGTTTTTTCTAATAATAATCCTATATATATAGAAATAGGTATGGGAAAGGGAGATTTTATTGTGGAGAATGCAAAGAATAATCCTGATATTAATTATATAGGTATAGAAAAATATGATAGTGTTATAGTTAGGGCTATTCAAAAGTCTAATGAATTAGAACTTGATAATTTAAAGTTAATTAGGTTAGATGCTATTTTTTTAGATAAAGTATTTGATAAAGAGGTGGATTTGATATATTTGAATTTTTCTGATCCATGGCCTAAGGATAGGCATGAGAAAAGAAGATTAACTAGTTATAATTTTTTGAGTATTTATGATAAGATATTTAAAGATAGAGCTAGAATTGAGATGAAGACAGATAATATAGATTTATTTAATTATTCTCTTGGTTCATTAGAAAATTATGGATATGATATTTGTTATGTTACTAATGATTTACATAAAGAAAATGTTTATAATGTTATGACTGAGTATGAGAAAAAGTTTAGTAGTTTAGGTGTTAAAATTAATAAATTTATTGCTATTAAGTAATACAAACTTTAATGATTAGTGAAAATGTGGTAAAATAATAGTTAGTATTAATGTGAAAGTGTAGGTATGATATTTATGATTTATTTAGATTATTCGGCTACGACTCCTCTTGATAAGAGGGTTTTAGATACATTTAATGATGTATGTGTCAATTATCCTGGAAATAGTAATTCTTTGCATTCTCTTGGGGTTAAGTCAAAACAATTAGAGGAGTATGCTACGGCTAAGATTGCTGGGATGTTGAATGTTAAACCAAGTGAAATAATATATACTTCTGGGGCTAGTGAATCTAATAATATGGCTATAAAAGGGATAGCTTGGCAATATAAAAATAGGGGTAAGCATATTATAACTACTTTTTTGGAACATTCTTCTGTAATAGGACCTTTAAATTATTTGGCTGGTGAGGGTTATGATGTTGATTTTGTTAAGATAACTCATGAAGGATTGGTTGATTTAGATGATTTAAAGAGATTACTTAGGGATGATACTATTCTTGTTAGTATTACTATGGTAGATAGTGAAATAGGATTAAAACAACCTATTAGAGAAATAGCTAATATTTTAAAAGATTATCCTAAGTGTTTCTTTCATGTAGATATGACTCAAGCTATAGGTAAGGTAGATGTTGATTTGTCTTGTGTTGATTTGGCTAGTATGTCTGCTCATAAGATATATGCTCCAAAGGGAATAGGAATATTATATAAAAAAGAAAAAATAAATATAGTTCCTCTTATTCATGGGGGAAAAAGTACAACTGCTTTTAGAAGTGGAACACCTGCTTTGCCACTTATTGTTTCTTTAATGAAAGCTATGGAAATATTACTTCCTAATGTGGATGATAATTATAATTATGTTAGTAAATTAAATAAGAAAATTATAGATAAACTTAAGGAATATTCTTTAGTTCATATTAATAGTACTGATAATTCTATTCCACATATTATAAATTTTAGTGTTAGAAATATTAAACCCGAGACATTGGTTAGAGCATTATCAGATAATTTTATTTATATATCTACGAAGAGTGCTTGTTCTTCTTCTAATAGTATGTCAAATAGTGTATATGCTTTAACTAAAGATGAATATTTGTCTAATCAAAGTTTAAGGATTAGTTTGTCTTATATGACTACTGAAGAGGAAGTAGATGAATTTTTAAGAATATTTGATATGTGTATAAAGAAACTTGATTTGGGAGGTAAGCATGAAGATAATTAAGATAGGAGCTATATGGTGTCCGGCTTGTTTAGTTATGAGAAAAGTATGGAAAAAGATTGAAAATGATTATAAACTTGATATTTTGGAATATGACTATGATATTGATAATGATAAGATAGGGGAATATAATGTTGGTAAGGTATTACCTGTTTATATTTTTTTGGATAAAGATGGTAATGAGTTAGAGAGAACTATTGGGGAAGTAGACTATGATAAGTTAAAAGAACTAATAGATAAATATGGTGAATTATGAAAAGAAGTTTAAAGATATTATTTCTTGTTATTTGTTTGTTTTCTTTTTGTAATGTTGTAAATGCAGTATCTGAAAAGAATTTAGTAAATATATATTTGTTTCATTCATATACTTGTAAGCATTGTAAAGAAGAAATTAAACTTTTAGATGAATTAGAAAAAGAATATGATAATATTAAGGTATATAAATATGAAGTGAATGAAAATGAGAATGGTGAATTATTAAAGAATATATCAGAAATTATGGGAAGTAAAGTAACTGGTACACCTTATACAATTATTGGTAATAAGGTATTTAGTGGTTATGATTATGAAAACTCTAAGGGTAGATTTAAAGGAGCTATAGAGTATTATTCTAAATATGGTTATGAAGATAAGGTTGGGGAATATATTTCTTCGATACCTTTACCTAGTTATGAAGTAAAGGATACTGATCCAGATGTTGATGAATATATTAGTAATTATATTAGTTATAAAGTTAAATTACCTTTAATTGGGGAAGTTAAGTTAAAAAATTTAACACTTCCTTTAATAACAGTAGTAATTGGTTTGGCTGATGGATTTAATCCATGTGCTATGTGGGTATTATTATTTTTGATTAGTATGTTAATTGGTATGAAAGATAAAAAGAGAATGTGGATATTGGGAAGTACTTTTCTTTTGATTTCGGCTTTAATATATTTAATATTTATGATGTCTTGGTTAAATTTGGCTAATTTATTAATATCTGTTGTATGGGTAAGAGTAATTATTGCTGTTGTTTCTCTTGTTGGTGGTTTTATTAATTTAAGGGGATATATTAAACATAGAAAAGTTTCTGGTTGTGATGTTGTAGATGATAAGAAAAGAAATAGAATAATTACTAGAATTAAAAAGTTTACAACAGAAAAAAACTTTTGGTTAGCTATTTTAGGTGTTATAGTTCTTG
>ERZ779821.569-NODE-569-length-11858-cov-5.71948_pt1 | contig 11858 bp, 10 predicted proteins | sample MGYA00511884_ERZ779821 | MGnify/ENA primary metagenome ERZ779821 (study PRJEB29588, sample SAMEA2152664) | human gut metagenome | biome: human gut; feature: human-associated habitat; material: faeces | place: Denmark | collected 2008/2010 ... | reverse complement strand
GCCGCATGACGCAGGCCGCATTCCTGCTGATGGAAACCAGTCTCCCGGTCACGGAGGTAGCCGAGCGCGTGGGTTTCAATGACCTGCCCACGTTCCGCAAGCATTTCACGGACATGTTCGGCGTGTCTCCTTCCAAGTATGCGGAAGATAATCAGAAGAACAAGTAAAAAGACGGTTCAGCCCCTTTGCAGCGTTCTGTATTCATTGGGGCTGTGGCCTACCACCCGCTTGAACATGCGGCTCATGTGCTGCGGATACTGGAAGCCCAGGCTGTAGGCAATCTCACTCATGGGCTTGGTGGTAGAAAGCAGCATGTCCTTGGCTCTTTCCACTACCTTTGACTGGATGTATTCGGAAGCCGTCTTACCCGTCTGCTTACTGATCATGTCGCCGAAATAGTTGGGCGAGAGGAATACCCGTTCGGCAAAATATTTCACCGTAGGCAATCCTTCTTCCTGAGGTGTCTGTCCGTCGAAGTACTCATCCAACAGCTGCTCAAAGCGTACGATGATGTCCTTGTTGGAGGCTTCGCGTGTGGTGAACTGCCGCTCATAGAAACGCATGCAGTAATCCAGCAGCAGTCCGATGTTGGCCGTAATCAGCCGCCGGCTGTGCTTGTCGGCAGGACGTCTCAGCTCCGTATCGATTTTATGCAGGCAGTCTATCACCGTGTGCCGTTCTTCTTCCGAGAGGTGCAAGGCTTCGCGGGCTTCGTAAGAGAAGAAAGAGTAATTCCGGATGTCATGTCCCAGTTGGGTACCGCGAATAAAATCCGGGTGGAAGAGCAGTCCGTATCCGGTGGGACGCGTACCTTCCTGCGCGTGGATGGAAGCCACTTGTCCCGGTGCAAAACAGACAATGGTTCCTTCCTGGTAGTCGTAAGGCTGTCGGCCGTAGGTAATGTCTCCGCAGAGCGTATCTTTCAGAAACAAGGCATAGATGCCATAATTTATGGTAAATGGCTGTGCAGGTTGAGTAATCTTTGAAAGGTCTACCACGGTAACCATGGGATGATACGTCTCCACTCCGAAGAATTTGTTGTATTTATCCACTGTGTCCAGTTCTATCACTTCTTCTTTCATCATCTGTCAATTTTATTTTCAGGCAAATGTAATACTTATTCTCGGGAATACCTACAGCCGTGTGGCAGATTCAAGGAATGTGAACAAACCGGAAGGCGTATTCAAAAAAAGTTTAAACGCTTGTCCGGGCCGTGAAGGTGACAAAAGAAAAACGGTATGGAACAAACGAGTTTCTGCAAAATCCCGTGATATTTGTCCAAACGAAAACAAGAATTTATGGACCCACGAGTGTTGAGAAGAAAGATTATCCGGACAGCCTCAGGCTGCTTCCACAAGAACGGAATAAAGGCTACTTCCATGAACAGCATATCCGAAGCGCTGCACATTTCCAAACGGACGCTTTATCAGGTATTCTTGAGCAAGAGTGAACTGCTGGAAGCCTGTGTGTCTTTTCAGATAGAAAAAAGCAGAAAGCAGATAGAAGAGAAATGCCGCACGCTGAATTGTCTGGAGGCCATTGTCTATCTGAACTATCAGACGTATGCCCTTTCGGGAATTTTGTCGGCCGATTTTTGCCGGGAGATTGTGAAATACCCGGAAGCCCTGGCACTTTTCAGCCGGGAATACCGTGAACCTCTGCATGAGAAGTGTGCCAGCCTGTTCCGTGAAGCCCAGCAGAAAAAACTGATACAGCCGGAAAGCAATTTTGAGCTGGCTTTCATGTTTTTTGAAAACACCTTGCTTTATGCACTTTTTGCCCCTTATGAGGAACCGAAGCGTGCCCTTACGTATGGCAATGCCGTGCTGACCTATCTGGCGGGCGTTTGTACCGCCGAAGGAAGAAAGGAGCTACACCGCATGGCCGCATCGGGCGAATTGCAGCCGGCAGGGTGAGAATATGTCCGACATCCCTGACCTGATGTAAACATACAATGATGGGACTTATGAAAAAGAGATAAATCGAGCATTGGGGTAGAAACATCGGTAATTTGTATCATTGTCTATGGTTTCTTTTGCGTAATTTTGCCACATCCATAATTAAAATGACAAAAAGGAACAAACAATGAAGAACTTTGACTATCAAACCCCGACCCGTCTGATTTTTGGCCGGGATGTAGTGGCTGGACTGCCAGAGGTGATGCGCCCGTTCGGACGTCGCATCCTGTTGACATACGGTGGCGGAAGCATCAAGCGTATCGGCCTGTACGATCGCGTGAAAGAACTGTTGAAAGACTTTGAGATTTTTGAACTGGGTGGCATCGAGCCGAACCCCAAATACTCTACCAGTGTAGTGGAAGGCGTACGCATCTGCAAGGAACAGCAGATTGACGTGATTCTTTCTGTGGGTGGCGGTTCGGTACTCGACTGTTCGAAAGCCATTGCCGGAGGTGCCAAATACGACGGTGAGACCTGGGACCTGATTATCGGAAAGGCTCCTACGCTGGCTGCACTGCCGATTGTGGACATCCTTACCCTGGCCGCTACGGGCAGTGAGTACGATGCCGGAGGAGTTATCTCCCGTACGGAGACCAACGACAAGGTGGCCTATATCGACCCGCATCTGTTCCCGGCCTGCTCTTTCCTTGACCCGACCTATACCTTCACGGTCAATGCCAAGCACACGGCAGCAGGAGTGGCCGATGCCATCAATCATGTGATGGAACAGTATTTCACTCATGCCTCCAATTCTGTGGCTGACGGTTTCTGTGAAACACTGGTAAAGACCCTGATGAAATATGCTCCGATTGCACTGGAGAAACCGGACGATTACGAAGCACGTGCCGAAATCATGTATGCCTGCACCTTTGGCTGCAACGGCCTGCTGGCTCTCGGTACCGGCGGCTCTCCCTGGCCCATGCACGGCATCGAACATGCCCTGTCGGGATATTATGACATTACGCACGGAGAAGGTCTAGCCATCATTACACCGCACTGGATGTGCCACGTACTCAACGAGCGCACACAGGAACGCATCGTGAAATTTGGTGTGAACGTGTTCGGACTGGCTGCCGATCAGGCTCCGTCGGAAATTGCCGAGCAGACCATCGCACGTACCGCACAGTTCTTCAAGAGTCTGGGTATGCCGATGACCCTGCGCGAGGTAGGCATCGACGATTCCCGTCTGGAAGAAATGGCACACCACATTGCCGTGAATGAAGGACTGGACGCACCGGGCACGTTTGCTCCGCTGAACGAACAGGACATCCTTTCTATTCTGAAAGCTGCGCTGTAAGATAAAGATAATTCGGAATAGCCTGCACTCAGGCTATTCCAAACAATTCAATCTCAAAAATCAGGGTAGAGCCGCCGGGGATGCCGGGCTGCGAGAACTTGCCGTATCCCATTTCCGACGGGATGTACACCTCCCATTTGTCGCCCACACACATCTGCTGCATGGCGATAATCCATCCCTCAATCAGGTCGCTCAGGCGGAAGGCTACGGGCGCACCGCTGCGGCTGCTGTCAAACTTCTTGCCGTTGATGGTCCATCCCGTGTAGTGCGCGGTGACGATGCTCCGCGGTGTGGGATGCTTGCCGTCGTTCTTGCCCGATGCCAGCACCTTGTAGTAAATACCCTTCGGGAGCGGCATCACTCCCTCTTCCTTTGCCTTTTCGGCCAGCCAGTCCTTGTTGGCCTGCATGTATTCTTTCTTTCCCATGATGAATGATTTTGGCGTAAAGGTACGTATTTTCCGGGATACTTAAAACAGTCCGCTTATCCATCCCCACAGTGCCGTGGTCAGGTAGACCGCCAGTCTGGCCACCCAGTAGATAATTACGCACAGCAACAGGATGCCTGCGGCTGTCAGTACGGCCTTGCGGTTCACTTCCTGAATCACCTCTTTGTCACCTTCCACGAAACCCACAATCAACCGGTAGTTTTTCGCGTACGAACGGCTGAAAATATCCAGCAGGTCGCCAATCCAGAGCGGAATGATACCCAGCATCATGTCCACCAGCATGTTGTAGAGGATGGCCAGGGTGAGGGGAATGGACTTGATTTTGAATAGCGACACCGTGAGAAAGGGCAGTGTCATGGCCGAAGAGAAAATGTCGCCCGCCGTTGGAAAAAACAGTCCGACGAGAGGATCGAGGTAGTATCGGTCCATCACATTCTTGATGGTTCTTATCAGCCGGTAAAGCGGGTCGTTTTCCCACTGCATGCGTTTTATGTCTTGTTTCGTACTCTTCATGCGGCAACTTGTTTGGCACAAAGATACGAATATTTTGGACGTATCTTTTTCTGCCTTTGTAAGTAATATCGTGCTTTCCGGCAAAAACGCTATCTTTGCACAAACTATTCAAGCAGCCTATGCAACTCACCTATATCTTCCATAGCGGCTTTTCCCTCGAAACCGACCGCTGCATCCTCGTGTTCGACTACTGGATGGACCCTGCCGGCGTGATGCCCCGTCTGTTGCAGTCGCCCAAGCCCCTGTATGTCTTCTCCAGCCATTTCCATGAAGACCATTTCAACCGCGACATCTTCTCCTGGTTGACCCGGAAAGCGAACGTGCGCTACATCCTTTCGAAAGACATCCTGAAACACCGTCGGGCGCAGAAGGAAGAAGCCGATGCCTGGCTGGGGAAAGGTGCCACGTGGGAAGACGAACTCCTCCGTGTGACGGCCACTGGAAGCAACGACAGCGGCGTGTCGTGGGTGATAGAGACCGACGGCAAGCGCATCTTCCATGCCGGCGACCTGAACAACTGGTACGCCCGTTTCCTGACCGACGATTATCACGGGGGACTGGTCTACAGCCCCGACTTCGGCATTGATATTGACCCTGCCAAGGAAGAAAAGCGTTTCCTGGGCGAGCTGAAAGACATCCGCAAGCTCACCGACTGTTTCGACGTGGTGATGTTCCCTGTAGACGGGCGTATCGGTAACGGCTACACTCGCGGAGCCCGTCAGTTCCTCGACGTGTTCCGTATCGGCCTGTTCGTGCCCATGCATTTCGTGGCCAGCGGTTTCGAATCAGCCTGGCGGATGAAAGAGTTTACCGACGCCAAGTCCGTCCCGTTCTGGTGCATCCGTCGGGAAGGAGAGTGTTGTGAAGTAAAGAAACACATCGAGGTAGTGGCAGCAGTGATGGTGCGCGACGGAAAGTACTTCGCCACCCAGCGCGGCTATGGCGAGTTCAAGGACTATTGGGAATTTCCCGGCGGAAAGGTAGAGCCGGGCGAGAGCAGGGAAGAGGCTTTGGTGCGTGAAATCCGCGAGGAACTGGACACCGACATCCGGGTGGATGCCTTCCTCACCACGGTAAACTGTGAGTATCCGTCGTTCCACCTCACGATGCATTGCTACCGCTGTTCGGTCGTTTCCGGCAGTCTGGTGCTGAAAGAGCATGAGAGTGCCGCCTGGCTGAGACTGGAAGAGCTGGACAGCGTGGCGTGGCTCCCGGCCGATGTGGAGGTGGTGAAGGAGATTATCGCTCAGGCATCCCGTTAGTTGTGGTCGTACCGTTGGCCACCGGCCAGCAGATAGATTACCCCTATTATGGGTACTACTGTGGAGCTGATGTTGATAGCCGACGCTTCGTCCATGAACAGCCGCAGGAGCAGGTAGCTCACGAAGACTAGTACGCCGATAGCGCAGAACACACGGCACATGAAGGCTTTGAGCCCTTTGACATCGACTTTTTTCTGTTGCTCGGGCGTCATGGTGTTGTATCCTGCAATGAGCTTGGGGAATCTCCAGACGAGGAGCCCGAGCAGGATGAAGAAGGCTGAAAAGATGGGTATGAATGAGTTCATAATATCCAATGATTTATATTTACAAAGATAAAGTTTTTCGGGATTCTTTCTAAAAATATGTCAGTTAGTTTCATTTTATTTTGTACTTTCAGCATGAAATTCTGAAATCAGCAAGCGATGTTAAAGAAAGGAATCTACGAGAATATTATCAATCAGGAAGTTGAACGAGATATACAGGAGGCTGAATCCCAGCAGTTGGTTTGCCTGCGTGAACAAATAGACGCGGCCGAATCCCCTAAGATTTTAGCGGATTATCTGGCAAAAGCCATTCGGCAGAAACTGGAAGACACGGAAGATATGCACGACCGGATGACACTGGTTAACCGGATATTGGCCGAGTACGGGCTTGTGGAAGAAGTGCAGATAGCCGACACTTCCAACCTCTTGATGGAGGTGATGACCCAGCAAAAGAACCTCCTGCAAAAACACAGTCATTCAGAAACCGTCCGTCCACAATCCGGCTTCCGGGTGAGCAACTTGTTTACGGGTGGAAACAGTGTCCTTTCATTGGGCGAGGAAATTCGACGGGAAATTGCCAGTGCCGACGAGATTTATTTTATTGTTTCTTTTCTGAAGCTCTCCGGTGTGCGCTTGCTGTTGGACGATTTGAAAAAGTTCTGCCAACGTGAAGGCACCCGTTTGCGTATCATTACCACAACCTATTGCGGGGCGACCGAGACCAAGGCCGTGCAGCAACTTGCCGAACTACCTCATACGGAGATTCATATTTCTTATCAAACCGACATCGAACGCCTCCATGCCAAGGCCTACATTTTTGTGCGTAATTCCGGCATGCACACTGCCTATATCGGCTCGTCCAACCTGTCTAAGTCGGCACAGACCGACGGATTGGAATGGAATATGCGCGTGACGAGTGTAGAAAATCCGCACATCATCAAGACCGCGCTGGCCACCTTCGACTTGTACTGGAACAGCCCGAACTTTGAAGATTTCCGGCTGGGAGGTATTGAAAAGTTCCAACAGGAATTGCATCGCAACACCTTCAAAGGAAAATCGGATACTTTCGTGTACCAACGTTATTCCTTGCTCCCACACCAGAAGCAGATTTTAGATAAGCTGAAAGTAGAGCGTGAGGAGTGTGGCAACTTCCGTAACCTGGTTGTGGCGGCCACTGGTACGGGAAAGACCGTGATTTCCGCTTTCGATTATCAGTCCTTCTGCCAACAGCAGACAGGAGTAGGGCGGACCAGTCGCATCCTGTTCACCGCCCACCGTGAAGAAATCCTTCGCCAGTCCTTGCACACCTACCGCAGCGTGTTGCAAGACGCCAATTTCGGTACGTTGTGGGTTGGTAATGAAGCTCCTCAAACCGAGGCCGACTATGCCCATCTGTTTGTCTCCATCTCCATGTTCAACTCACGTTTTGAAGCCCTGTTTTCGCAGCTCCCGGCCGATTATTACGACTACATCGTCATTGACGAAGCTCATCATAGCCAGGCCGACAGCTATCGGAAACTCTTTTCGCATTTCCATCCTCAATTGTTGATTGGACTCACCGCCACTCCGGAACGTATGGACGGAAAAGACCTTCGCCCGGATTTTGGCGGACGCATCAGTGCCGAGATACGCCTTCCGCAAGCCCTTCAGGCCGGATTGCTGACTCCCTTCCAATACCTGTGCGTGACCGATGATACCGACCTGACCGATGATTCCCTTTGGAACGGACAACGTTATGTTATCGACCGACTGGCCGACAAGCTATGCGTACCCGAACGGGCACAACATATCGTAGATGCCTTACACCGTTACCTGGCCGATGAATACACCTGTCGCGCTCTGTGCTTCTGCGTCAATAAGAAACATGCCGACTTTATGGCCCTTCAGCTCCAGAAATACGGATTCAATGCAAAAAGCCTGACTTCCGATACGCCGCAACCGCAACGTAAGCAACTGGCAGAAGACCTTCGTAACGGGCTGGTGCACTACCTGTGTGTGGTCGACATCTTCAATGAAGGAGTTGATATACCCGAAGTAGATACGGTACTTTTCCTCCGTCCTACAGACAGTTTGACCATCTTCCTGCAACAGTTGGGCCGTGGTCTCCGTCTTTCTCCAGGGAAGACCGAACTCACCGTCCTCGATTTTGTGGCACAAGCTCATAAGAAGTATGATTTCGCTTCAAAATTTCGTGCCCTTACTCTGCGTCCCGAAAAGAATATTGCCCAGCAGATAGCGAACGGTTTCACCCTTTTGCCTACCGGGTGCAGCATCATTATGGAAAAGCAGGCCCGACAATACATCTTAGAGAACATTCTGCAAGCCATCTACAACAAAAATCGCCTGGTGAAAGAAATCAATTCCTACACCACATTGCCCACGCTTACCCAATTCCTGGAGAATAACGGACAAGACATCCGTGTGGTATTTGCTAGAGGCCTCTGCTGGACTTTCCTCAAACGAGCCGCAGGGCGTATCTCTTATACCGATGATGCGATTACCCGACGTCTGGAGAAAGGCATGGGCAATCTGATACATCATAACACCGCCTCTTACTTGCATTTCGTGGCCGATTTCCTGTCGGGCAGCAAACGTTATATGGACGAAGACAAGAGGCTGTATGCCACTATGCTGTATTATGACCTCTATCAAGAGCGAATCGACAAAACCGAGCTGAAAGAAATAGGTATGTATCGGGCATTGGCTTTACTGCACGATGACCGTTATCGGCATTTCAAGCAAGAAGCTGCTGAAATCGTGTCTTACTTGTTGTCACATTTGGAAATTACCACCACACCGCTTGGCCCTGAGGTATTACCTTGCATTGAACTCTATGGATGCTATACCCGTGAGGAGATATTCACTTTGGTTGGACGGCAAACCGAAAAGAGAAGGATGTCGGGTTCGGTTTCTGGTGCTTTCAATTTGCCAGAATACGATGCCACTTTGCTCTTTGTCACCCTGAACAAATCCGACAAAGATTTTTCACCTTCTACGCAATACGACGATTATGTCATCAATAAAGACTACTTCCATTGGCAGTCCAAGAATACCGACTCCCATCACAACCGTGGAGGACGGATTTACACCGAGCAACCGCAGCGGCATAACAAGATTGTGCTTTTTGTGCGTGAGGAAAAGAAAGACGGTTTTGGAAACACTTGTCCTTTCCATTGTTTCGGCCTTGTGGACTATGTTTCTTCGCATGGTGATTTCCCCATGAACATCACCTGGAAACTGGAGAAACCTGTGATGCCGCAATACCTGAAAGTGGTATAAAAATAGGGAATGAGCTTCTTGAAATTTAGAAGGCAAATCCTTGCTTTTTCTTAAAAATTGAGTTAAATTTACCTCGACACGTACGTGACGAGGTCTTGACACGTTCGTGCTGATGTCTCGTCACGTTCGTGTCGAGGCCTTGACAGCTACGTGTCGAGGTATTTTTGTATAAGCGTTTTGAAAAAAGTATAATTACAATATAACTAAAACGATTATGGCTATAAAATTTGACCTGTTTGAGAATCCGGTAAAGGAGGGAGTCTCCGCGCCGAAGTTGCATGCAAAAGTGATTACCAAAGACGTGGTGACCACCCGTGAAATCCGTGAAGCGATACGCAAGAAATGTACCGCCTCTCCGGCCGATGTGGCAGCTGTCATCACGGCCCTGAACGATGAACTTTATGAGAACCTGAGCAACGGATATGCGGTGCATCTGGAAGGAATCGGCTATTTCAGTCTGAGCCTGAAATGTGCGCCAGACATTAATCCGAAGTATATTAAGGATGACGATGTACAGGTGAGAAGCATTAAGTTCACGCCCGACAAGGATTTGATTGACCGTTTCCAGAGTGTGTATTTGGAGCGCAAGGTGGACGAGGCGCATCATTCTGCCAAACTGGACGAGGAAGAGGTGAAACAGAAATTAGCGGAGTATTTCAAGACTCACTCTTTCCTGCAACGCCGCGACTTTGAACGGCTCACTGGGTTTAATTCGTCGAAGTCTACGCGGGTGATTCGGGAGCTGGTGAAGGATGGGGTGTTGAAGAATGCGGGGACGAAGTATCAGCCGGTGTATGTGGTGAGGGAGAAAGGATAATAAATGTAATGTAAAAAATCCGATACGACTATTGTTAAGCTATAATTAATGCAGTCATACTTTATAGGAGTGTTTTGATAAAAAGATACTTTAAAGTATGGCTGTTACAAATTTTAATCGGTAAAAAGATTCATAATCTTATACAACTCACCGTTCTTTCCTTGTACAATAAGAGGACAATCTTGATAAGTTGTTTCTTTCCACTTTTCTTTAGTATCGAGCCGTAAGACAATCGTTGGGATTTGTTTTTGGGGATCTTCATTATTGAAGCAGGGTTGAATATATACGGCACTGTATGGTTGGTCATTATACAGTTCTAACATTTTGACTCCATTTATTTCAGATATTATACAACGATTGAATAACGTTTTTAGGTTGAGGCGTTTGTGGTCATAGTCTTCAATGAAGATAGTTTTTAAAGTAAACTCTTTTTCAAGTAAAGATAGTATATTCTCTTTGTAATTGTTGGGAAAATGTAGTTCTTCATTATTTGATTCTAAATAAGTAGAAAATACAATGTCTCTTTGCTCAACATTGGCTTTAGTAGAAGCTTTCAAGTGGATATTGTGGAAAAAGCAAGTTTTGCATTTGTATAGGTTTATCTCATTGTTATGGAAAAACAATATTATACTATCTGTTCCATTTACTTTTATATATATTGACTTTGTAGAGGTTCTCAGTTTTTCATAGTTATAATTTTCTTCAATACAGTATATGAATAAAGGATATCTTTGGGCTTGTTCAGAGTGATATAATTTTAAGCAGTATACCCAATCGTTTTCTTTAGAATATTTGGAGGAGTCATAATGTTCTGCTAAGTTTATGTCCTCATTCTCAATATGAATACTTAGTTTCTGATTTTTGAAATATTTGGTTAGAGTTTCTATACTTTTTTTTAGTATATTGTCTACATGTTGTAGATATAAAGATTCGTGATTCAGCTTATTAAAAGACTCTGTGTCATTCTTTATGATTTTAATATGAGATTCTATTACCGAACTTTGGTACCTTTGATAAAGGTTACGGTTGATTGTGTAATACGGACATCTGTAGGCATATAAAAAATGAGGTTCTCTTGGAGTATTATTTTTCTTGTATCTCATACAGAGGTGATAATTGAAATATCCTTGATCATCTTTATAATGCTGGCAGATGAAGCAGCTTCTAATATTATATCCTAAAGATTTTGCAAAAAGAAAAAAGTAATTATTATCAAAATATTGGTTGTAGACAGAGATTTCTAAGAGAGCTTGTTCATATTGAGGTATAGCAATTTTTTTGCATGTTGTTTTATAACAATCTTTATAGTGGTATTTACCAGAACTAAAAAGGGCGTATTTTTGTAGAGGATAGTTTATTTCTAATGGTTTGTATACATCTTTGGGTGGAATATTATATGTTTTCCACTTTACTTCTGCATTCTTTTCGATTTCTTTTATATCATCTGCTGAGTTTATAGGTATTTCGATGATGGGAAGTTTTGAATTAATCTTTTCTTCAGAGCATGGATGGGTAACACAAATTTCAATTAGGAGAGGCTTAATGGGTCTAGTACTATTTTCTAATAGTATATCTGCTCTGAAATTTTCTATTTGTTTCTCAGTGGTGCATACATTGTAATATGATTTTAAATTTACAGTTTTTTCTTGTGTGTCATAGCAAGCGTTTGTACCTGAGGAGAATTCACATGTCTTTACGGAGGAGCATATAACGTGCTCTTTTAGCCTGATGATAAAAGAATCGCTTTTTTCAAATTTTTCTTTGATTTTGATTTTAGCTAATTCGTGTAGATAGGTTTCATTATTACACGAGATATTATCAGCGCTACTTTTATGAGCAAAGTGATGTTGGTTCTTTTTCCCCAATTTGGGAATAAGTTCTTTACCACATGAAATACAATAATATTGAGAGTTGTTTCTGTCATGTTTGTTTATTGTAGAAATTTCTACAATCTTCTGGTTATGATTTTCACTATATTTGTTGTAATCTGAAGTATCTTATTTGATTATCAACGCTTTGTA
>ERZ779821.559-NODE-559-length-12122-cov-7.9531_pt1 | contig 12122 bp, 9 predicted proteins | sample MGYA00511884_ERZ779821 | MGnify/ENA primary metagenome ERZ779821 (study PRJEB29588, sample SAMEA2152664) | human gut metagenome | biome: human gut; feature: human-associated habitat; material: faeces | place: Denmark | collected 2008/2010 ... | reverse complement strand
GCAAAGCTACAACCAAACCTCAAAGTGTAAAAGGTGCATTTCTTCGAATGCTTACCCTTTTATGTGATTACCTTGATAATCTTTTGTGAGATTATGCTTCTTGCATTTTGGCTTTGAATGCTAAGGCATACATGCGCATTTGTTTTACCATGGCAAGCAGACCATTACTGCGGGTTGGTGAGAGGTGTTCTTTCAGTCCAATCTTCTCAATGAAGTAAAGGTCAGATTCCAGAATTTCGTCTGGTGTGTGTCCAGATACCACTTGGATAAGTAAAGATATGATACCTTTTACGATTAATGCATCGCTTTCTGCCTGAAATACCACCTTGCCGTCTACCAAATCAGCTTGTAACCAAACGCGGCTCTGACAGCCGTCAATCAGGTTCTGTTCGGTTTTATATTTCGGGTCAAGCGGCTGCTGGTCATTGCCTAAATCAATCAGCAGCTGATATTTGTCCATCCAATCGTCGAAGTCGCTGAATTCTTCGATTACTTCGTCCTGGAGTTCGTTGATAGTTTTCATTGCGGTAGTTTTTAATTATTTTTCGTTATAAATTACCCCCATTACCGTTTGTCCTACGGCTTGAAGAGTGGCTTTGTCAATATTCTCTAAGCTGTCGTCCAGTGTGTGCCAGGTCGGATTAAAGCCAGTGTTGCTTTGCGTGTCGTAGTGAATAATATCTACGCACGGAATCTGGCGGTACTGGTTGACATACACATGGTCGTCGGTAACCTGACCTCCGTCTTCCTTGATGAAGTAATTGCTGTAACCCAAGTGGTCGGCCATTTTCCAGATTTTTTTCATGGCGTTGTTCGCCGTCTGCTTGGAGAACGCTTCGTAGTAGAATGTGGCATTCTTTCCGCCTACCATATCAAGCAAGATACCAAACCGAGCCTTGTAATCAGGTACGTGAGGAATGCGGCCCCAGTACTGCGAACCCAGACACCAGGTATCTGGTTTGTAAGTACCTTCGTAGAAATCCGGAGTGCCGTAATCTTCTGAATCGAAGAATATCAAGTCGATACCGACTTGTGGTGCCTGCTGTTGAATCTGACGGGCAATTTCGAGCAATACACCTACACCACTGGCACCATCGTTGGCTCCATCTATCGGTTTCTGGTGATTAGATTTTTCATCTTGGTCAGCGTATGGACGGCTATCCCAATGCGCACACAGCATTACTCGCTTTTTGTTTTCCGGCTGGTAAGCCCCGATGATGTTACGCGATTTCAGGATGGTACCATTGTAGGCCACCAAATCCGCATGCTGGTTGTACACCTTCGCACCGAATTTTTCCAATTGTGCGGCCAAGTAATCGCCGCATTTCCGGTGGGCCTCCGTATTAGGAACACGAGGTCCGAATTGCACCTGTGCGGCAATATAAGCGTATGCACTATCCGCATTGAAGGCCGGTGCCTGCACTATAGCTGCTTCAGATTCTTCTATTTGCTGGCTGTTCTTCTGACTGCTTCCGCAAGAGAGGAAAGCCCCTCCTGTCATTAAAGCAGTTACTGCCAGCAGATTCTTTATTGAAATCATAATTCACTTGTTTTGATTGTGGTGCAAAGGTAAACTTATTTTTGTACACGCCTTGCAACGGCAATCGGGTTTTAAACTTTATTTGTAGGAGCCATTCTCCTGTACTTGCTGCATGACACGCAAGAAATTACCTCCCCAAATGCGCCGGATGTCTTCCTCGCTGTACCGTTCATGAAGCAACTGACGAGTCAGATTGATCATTTCCGAAGAGTCGTTGCATCCGATAATACCTCCGTCACCGTCAAAGTCACTGCCGATTCCCACATGTTCGATACCCATCACGTTCACCATGTGATTCAGGTGTTCGATGGCATCCAAGATGTGAACCGGACGCTCCTTACGGAGGAAGCCGCTATACAAGCATACCTGTACCACACCTCCCTTGCGGGCTATGGCACGAAGCTGCTCATCGGTCAGGTTACGGGGATGGTCACAGAGCGCACGACTGGACGAATGCGAACAAACCACCGGTTGGCTGCTGATGTCCAGTGTCTCGTAGAATGTCCGTTCTCCACTGTGTGACAAATCTACCATCATTCCCAGGTGGTTCATCTCCTGAATAACCTGCTCCCCAAACGGAGTAACTCCTAAATTTTCTTCATTGTAGCGTGCAGAACCGCAGATGTCGTTGTTTCCATTGTGGCAGAGCGTCATATACACTACACCCCGTTTCCGGAAATGTGCTACCCGGCTTAAATCCTTTCCGATGGCATATCCGTTTTCAATGCCCAACATAATGGCCTTCTTTCCTTCCCGTTTCAGACGGTATAAGTCGTTGGGGGAATAAGCGATGTCTACAGCCGTACAGTTCATAGCTACCATCTCCTCAATCTCATTCAGCAGACGGTCTGCCTTGGCCGTTGCAGCCAGCAGCGCTTCATCTGTACGTTCCTTCTGTTCCAGGTAAGCCACCATGATGGTTGCATCCTGCCGTCCCTCCGTCATTTTATGTAGGTCCACTTTAATCTTCGGGTCTCGTGCGTGGAAGCGGATATGCTGGTCGAAGAACATCGGAGTATCACAGTGCGTGTCTAGAATCAGCAGACGCTCATGCAGCTTCTTGGCCTTCTGGAATGAACCAGCTTCACGGATGAGCCATCCGAACAACGGCATCATGCACTTGTCCTGATTCAAAATGAAACATTCCGGATGCCATTGCACCCCTATAATAGATTTGTATTCTGTGCTTTCTATTGCCTCTATTACTCCATCGGATGCCGTGGCCGATACACGGAAACCCGGAGCAGCATCTTTCACAGCCTGATGGTGGAAAGAATTTACGGCTACCTCCTTGGTGTTTAAGATACGTGCCAACAGACTGCCTTCTGCTAACTCTACCCTATGCGATGGGAAACTCCGTTCCAAATCCTGGCTGTGTTTAATCGATGGGGTATCCTTCTGTGCATAGATGTCCTGATAGAGTGTGCCTCCCAATGCCGCATTGATGACCTGCATCCCTCGGCAGATACCTAATATAGGAATCTGTCGGTTGGCAGCCAGACGTGTCAGAAGCAGTTCCTGGCGGTCGCGGTACGGATTGATGCTGTGCAGTTCCCGGATAGGATCTTCGTGCAGGAATAACGGATTCAAGTCGCCTCCTCCGGTGAGCAACAGCCCGTCAAGCTGCTCAAGCGTATTAATCAGCAAGTTTACATCCTCGTAGGGAGGAATGACCACCGGCACCCCTCCGGCCTGAATGATAGACTGATAATACCCCGGAGCCAATGTCAGATTACCGTCGCTGAAGTTCCCGGTAAGTCCGATAAGCGGTGCTTCCTTATGATTGGGGAAGCGGCTGTGAATGCCCTCGTCGAGGGCCTGCATATCGAAAGAAAAATTTGTTTTCATGTGTTCCTTCTTTATTTACCAAGTAAGGCAAATATAGAGAGAACTTGCGAATTATGCACGCAGACAAGAGGGAATAAAGTCAATGACGGGTAATTTTGGCACGGAAAAAGCGTCGGAGCGTTTTATTTGAAGGCCGAAGCGTGTCCGGTTGCATGCCAAAGCGTTAAAATCAAAACTCTTCGGCGTTTCCCGGAGGAGGTTTTGCGGTATAAGACGGGCCTCTGCTGTCCGTTCTTCCGGAGTTTATAGCATTAATTAGCATCCCAAATAGATATTTATTCAAATTATTTTCTCATATTTGTTTAAAATCTAATGATATGGAACTGATTCGAACCCTTTCTCAGATGGTCAACTGCCTGCGTTCGCGCGGCATACGACGGAAAGTGGCGGTGGTCTGCCCGAATGACCCGCACACGGAATATGTCATTATCCGTAGCCTGAGAGAGGAGATTGCTGAATATCTGCTGGTCACAGATTCTGCTCACTTGAAAGAAGCGCTCGACTTGCGGGCAGCTTCTCCCGACTTTGTACGCATATACGAAGCTGGAACACCGGATGAAGCGGCTGCGCTGGCTGTGCAACTGGTGCGCACGGGCGAGGCGGAAGTCCTGATGAAGGGACTTATCAACACCGACAACCTGCTGCGTGCGGTCTTGAAAAAAGGAGAGGGACTATTACCCGAAGGAGGGGTGCTGAGCCATGTGGCCGTGGCGCAGGTACCTTTGTATCATAAACTGCTGTTTTTCTCGGATGCGGCAGTAATTCCTCGTCCTACTTTGGAACAATACCGTTCAATGATCGCCAACGACCTGGCTTTGTGCCGTACGTTGGGATGCGAAGAACCCCGGGTAGCACTGATACACTGCACGGAGAAAATCAATGAGAAATTTCCCCATACCCTGAGCTACGTGGAACTGAAAAAAGAAGCGCAGGAAGGCCGTTTCGGAAAAGTTTTTATTGACGGGCCGATGGATGCCAAGACCGCCTGCGACAAGCACAGCGGAGAGATAAAAGGACTTTCCTCGCCAGTGGTAGGCAATGCAGATATTCTGATTTTCCCTAATATAGAATCGGGCAATACGTTTTACAAAACCCTGTCTCTGTTTGGCGATGCGAATATGGCAGGTATGCTGACCGGTACCATTGCGCCGGTAGTAGTGCCTTCGCGGAGTGACTCCGGAAACTCCAAATACTACAGTCTGGTACTGGCATGTCTGGCAGGGACACGAAAAGAATAAAACTAGACCTTATGAAGATACTTGTCATCAACCCGGGCTCCACTTCTACGAAGCTGGCAGTCTACGAGAATGAGAATCCCATCTGGCGTGAAAGCATTGCGCATCCTTCCAAGGAGTTGGCCGACTTTCACCATATCAATGAACAATATGAGTACCGTCGCAAGTGTGTGCACGATACGCTGGAGAAGGCTGGCATTCCGCTTGTCTTTGATGCCGTGATTGCCCGTGGAGGCTTGTTGAAACCTACTCCCGGAGGAGTGTATCAGATTAACGAGCGAATCAAGCATGATTTATGGCATGCCGATATGGAACACGCATCGAATCTGGCGGCCTGGATTGCCGATGAGATTGCGCATTGTGCCGGTTGTCCTTCTTATTTGGCCGATCCGGTGGTGACTGATGAGTTGCGCGATTTGGCTCGTATCTCCGGTATTCCGGAATTGCCGCGCATCTCCATTTTCCATGCCCTGAACAGTCGGTCTGTTTCCCGTAGTTATGCAGCTCGTATCGGACGAAAGTATGAAGAACTAAATCTGATTGTAGCCCATTTGGGAGGAGGTATCTCGGTCAGTGCCCATCATTATGGAAAGGTAGTCGATGTCAATAATGCTTTGAATGGAGAGGGGCCTTTCAGTCCGGAGCGGGCAGGAACGTTGCCGGCCCGGCAGTTGGTAGATATGTGTTTCAGCGGGAAATATACCTATGCCGAAATCCGTAAGATGATAAACGGTCGGGGAGGTCTGGTGGCTCATTTGGGTACTACTGATGTGCAGAGTATTATCCGTTGGGCACATGCCGGAGCCGAAAAACACAAGCTGGTGCTGGATGCCATGCTTTATACGGTAGCCAAGCAGGTCGGTGCCATGCACATCGCACTTCACGGACAGACTGATGCTGTGATTCTGACTGGAGGTATCGCTTTCAATGACTATTGCATCCAGGGGTTGCGTGAATGGCTGGAAGGACTGGCTCCGATTGTGGTAATTCCCGGTGAGGATGAAATGGGAGCATTGGCCATGAATGCCTTGGGAGTGCTGCGAGGGGAATTGACTTTGCAGGAGTATATGCCGGACGGTAATTTTTAGTTGTGACTATATAGAATATAAAAAATCGAGATACCTTCCTCACGAAGATATCTCGATAAATCCTTGTTTAAGGTTAAATGTCAGTTATTCGACTGACCAATTAAGAGAGATTGTTTGAAAAGATATTTAGTCTTTAATATAGTCTTTGGTTAATCTGCTATAAATTCATCATAACCATATCCTAGAGCACCTCCAGAAATCATGTATGCCACAAGAATAAAGCAGTTATGGTTGGCGTACATTCCGCTCTCATATCCATTATCGGTTACGAGTGCATCATTGCCTTGCCAATAGCCTATATCACAAATACTGATTGACTCATTGTTATAGGTAAATGGAGTTAATGTAGCGGGGACACGGAAGAATTGGTATTCTCCGTCTGGATCTGATCCGGTTTTGTCTATCAGGTTAATCTTCATGCTATAGCCTTCGCCGAATACGTCCTTGAAACGATATAGACTTGGGTTGCTAGTGCAAACTTGTAGTGTTGTAGGCATAGATGTTTTACCTGTAATGGCTGCAGCACTTCCGCCACTCATGCTGGTTGTTCCAAATACGTAGGTACCCGTTGTAACATCTGTCCAAGAAAGACCAGTAAATAGAACTTCTTGTGAGGTCATGTTACTTCCATTTATTCCCACCACCGTAATAGCGTATTCACCTTGTAAGTCGGTTAGTATTACGTCGACATTAGAAGCACCTGAAATGCCTTCTACTTTTGTTCCGTTTTCAATGACATAAGTCATATAACCGGACTCTCCATCTGATTCTATTCGTGCCGTCTTATCAGTAACAGGTTCTGCCAAATAATAAGCTTCTGCTACTTGGTTGTTGGTCGCAATACGTATTCTAATATCGTTGTCAGGATTATACTCAGGTGCTTCAGCTGCATATTGATATAATGTTATAGCTGGTGCGCCATCAGTGCCTGGAGTAGTTCCTGCTTCTTCCTTACAACAGGTTAATGCCAGTATAGTAAGGAGAATCATTCCCAAAGCGTTGATATATTTTTTCATATTCATGTCTTTTTTAATTAGTTGTTTAATTGCCCCATATAAACTCTTCAGAATCTGCAGTTGGCATAATAGGGGTTGGGTTATTGGTACAGGCTGAATTGTAGTCTGTTTCTGTTCCTACGATACAGAAGTCCATCCAATCAGGATGTACGTTTCCGGCATTTGTGTTATAACCTCCATAGTTCCAGCGATAGCCTGCTAGGTGGTTTGTGTTCGCGTAACTACGGATAACACCTTTATCGAAACGTTTGATGTCATAAGTTGCGAAACCTTCTCCCCAAAGTTCCACACGGCGTTGCCACCATACTTCATTTTGGAATCCAGTAGCGTGATTACTACCATAAGTATCATTGGTATGTTTACCATATACATATTCCGGATCTCTGGTTTTAGCGAAGTTTGTTAATAAGGTGATACCGCGTGCTTCATCTTGCATGCCAACAGCTTCAGCTTCAATTAACATCATTTCTTCTACACGCATTAAGGGAACAGATACAGTGAAAGCTGCATACTGGTTAGCATGTTCTCCACCTGCAGGACGAAATTTTAATTCAATGCCTCCAATTTTCGTAGAAGGTGTAGCGCCAGCAGTAGTCAATAAGCCAGCAGGATCGTCAGAGTACTCACTTAATGCAGTCATAGCATCTGCTCTATTCATATTGTCAATCGCAAAGTCTATGTAACATTTTTTGCGGAAGTCTGTGGCTGGAATAGTTTGATAAAGGTGATAATCGATACGTTTAGGGGCACCATAGTTAGACGCGTATCCGCAACCTGATGCGCTTACCTCAACAATCATTTGTGAACCCCAGCTACTGTCTCCATCATTTTGAAGGATACAAGGGTCATCGTCTTTGAAACGGACTGCAAACATCCATGAATTGTTTCCATCAGGTGTATTGAAACCACTTGTTCTAGAGGTATATTGGCTCTCTGTTAATGCAGTGTAGCCTTGCTGGGCTAGTTTTGCATACTTTTCAGCGTTTGGCCAATCTTCCATAATCAGATAGGCACGTGCTTTTAGTCCATATACAACTGAGAGGTTGGGTGTATAAATATCAGCGCGGTTGTAGTCTGCCAGATAGGTCTCAGCTTTGTCCAAATCTGAAAGGATTTGCGCCCACATTACTTCATTGGTTGCACGAGGATTGGTTGCCAGTTCGTTAACGGCTGTTGTTTCCAGTACCAAGGGTACTGTTTCAGCCTTTTTGTCGAATGCATAGGATTTTTGAGCAAACATCTGTGCCAGATCCATATAGAACATGGCTCTCATGGCATAAGCAATACCTGCACCTGAAACATGTTCTGGTGATGGTTCTGTTCCTGCTAAAGTCAGCACGTCATTACAACTTTTAATCCATCCGTAAAAATAGGTCCAAGGAAGTTGGCACACAGCATAAAGTGGTCCTAGACCAGTACCGCAAGTGTACCATGTTGTATACCATTCATTACCAGTGTCTTCCAATGTAATATCTTGCCCCATTACATCGCGCATTAAAAAGAAAGATGGGTATCCATAGTCATATGGAGACATATTTGATGCGTTATAGACAAATTTTCCGGCCATTGTATTGGTGATGGCGTCTACGAAGTTCTGAAATGCTCCGGTTGCGTTAGCTGCCTGATCCACGGTTACATAACTGGATTGTGGCTCTATTTCTTTGATGCAGCCTGTAAGTGATGTCATTCCTAGAGCTGCTAGAGAAGCAAATAAGAATATTTTTTTCATCTTGTTGTTTCTTTTCATTGGTTAAAAGCGAATTAGAATGTCAGTTGGATTCCACCTGTAACAGTACGTACTGGTGAGTAAACATTGACAGAAGTGTTTTCATTGAATGAATAACGTGGATCAAGTCCTTTACGTGCAGACCAGAAGCACAAGTTCTCACCACTGGCATAAACACGTAGTTTTTCAATACCGAGATTGCTCAACCAGCTTTTAGGAAGAGTATAACCCACGGTGAATGACTGGAAGTTCAGATAACTTGCACTTGTCATAAAGCGGTTTGAACGGGCTGCAGTATATTGGTCCATGTATTGCATACGTGGAATATCGCTTGATGTGTTGTTCGGTGTCCATGCTTTAAGGGCATCCACGTGGAGAGCTGTTCCTCCGGCTGAACCAGTAAGGTTGCTCATTAATGACATGTAACGTGCATCGTATACCTGTCCGCCAATCTGGTAATCGAATGTCATTGACAGGTCGAATCCATAAGCTGTAAAAGTTGTTCCGAAACCACCATAAGCTTTTGGTAAGCTGCTGCCTTGTTCATAGCGTGAAGCTGAGTTAGGGTCTGTAGTGGTATAAGAATGATTTTTGGCAGGGCGATTTGTTGCACTGGCACCAGTTGACGGGTCTACCATGTCTGCATCTACCCAATAGAGAGCTTGTCCTTTTTCATCCATGCCGGCATATTCAGGAAGCATGTAATTATAGATTGAACCACCAACTTTATACCATTTCCAGTCAGCACTATAACCACCCAGCAATCCCACTTTTGACGCAGGTAATGAAAGAATTTCATCTTTATTGTGTGCAATGTTGAACTGCAAGCTCCAGTCTATATTTCGTGTGCGGATGATGCTACCTTGCAATGTCAATTCAACACCTCGGTTACGGATATCACCGATATTATCATAATAACCACGAGTACCTGCTGATTCAGGAATGTTTAACCAGAACAACAAGTCGGTCGTCTTCTTGTTATAGAAATCAATGCTACCGCTAAGTCTTTGATTGAACAGGCTGAACTCAAGACCTACGTTCAGGTTGTTCGTAGTTTCCCAGCTGATGTCAGGGTTACCCATCATGCGGAAAGCTGCAGACATGCTTGAAGATGATGATGCGGAAAGTGAGTAAGTATTTACGTATGCAAAATCTCCTACGTTATCATTTCCTTGTTGTCCGATAGACAATTTTAGTTTCAGTTCATTTACCCATGGAACGTCGAAAAAACTTTCTTTATTGATTAACCACGCAGCACCTGCAGACCAGAAATTACCCCAACGGTTTTCTTTGGCAAAACGTGATGATGCGTCACGACGATAAGACCCAGAAAGGAAGTATTTCTCACCATAGTTATACTGGATACTACCGAAATAACCTTCTACATTATATTCACTTGTGTAAGAATTTGAACTTACTTTGCTGGCTGAGGCATTGATTTCAGGAATTTCCTGTGAGAATAAGCCTTGGCCATAGGCATAAAGATAGGTTGTCTTAGTGTCATAATATTCATGTCCCAACATTACATTGATGTTATGATTTCCAAATTGATCGAAGTAAGTTAATGTTTGAACATGGTTCTGTCGTATATTATCTGTCTGTGATTTATCAATTTGTCCACCGGCAGATACCTTTGGACCATATAAAGGTGTCTGTAAAAGAGAGTAGTTTGTATGCCCCCAAATGACAGAACTGGTAGCATTGAATTTCAAGAAGTCAGTAAAGTTAATATCCAATGAGAAGTTTCCGTTGAACTGTTGTCCTTTACTGATATCTTTATTATAACGGTTGGTTCCTAATGGGTTGTTTGTACCACTGAACGGGCGAGTCAGGCCTGGATAGTTAGTTGCAGCTACACCATAGTCATATTGTGGATTACCATATTCATCTCGGCGGATGGTAGGGTTTCCATTGGCGTCTAATACTCGTACGTAGATAGGATAAATAGGAGCGATTGATGAGGTGTAATACATCAAGTTTCCTGAACTAAGTGAGGTATCCATATTGGCATTTGATTCAGTCGTAGAGTTTACGTAGCCCACATTAGCACCTAATTTCAACCATTTGGTTGGTTGATAGTCTGCCTTTACACGTGCAGTAAATCGTTTGAATCCAGAATACTCAATGATACCATCGTCATCCAAATAGCCCATGCTGGCATAGAATGAACCTTTATCATTGGAACCATTAATGTTGATGGTATATTCTTGACGAAGTGAGTTACTGTATGCTGCATCGGTCCAGTTATCCGGATACAGATAGTAAGTTTCTCCGTTTGCTTCATAAGCACGTCCTAATGTGGCATGAGGGTTTAACTTTCCATCTAAGCCGATAAGTTGTTCTCCTTCCGGTATTGTATATACATTATATACTAACTGGTTCAACATGGTGCTGTTGGCATTTACATTGGCTGTAGCAGCATTTTGGCCTTGGCTATAGAAGTAGTAGTTGTAATATTGGCTATACATAGCTTCATAATATTGGCCAGGGTCGTTGATGGTTTCATAATCTTGTACAGCACGGCTGTTTGAGCCCCATTTGACGTCCACATTAACTTGTGGTTTCTTGTTTTTCCCTGTTTTGGTCGTAATCAGGATAACTCCTGATGCACCACGTGCACCATAAAGAGCTGCAGAGGCTGCATCCTTCAATACCGTTACAGATTCTATATCGCTTTGTGGAATATTGCTTAGTGAAGCAGAATAGGGAGCTCCATCTACGATAACCAAAGGTTCTGTACTTAATGAAAGAGAAGAAATACCACGAATATTGATGCTTCCGCTGCTAGCACCTGGAGCACCTGATCCGCCACGCATCTGTAAACCTGGAGTTGTTCCAACCAGTGCATTGGCCACATTGGTAGTAATGTGTTTTGCTAGATCTTCACTATCTAGAACTGCCGCAGAACCTGTAAAAGAACTTTTTTTCTGTGTACCGAATGCTACCACCATAACCTCGTCTAGCATTTCTGTGTCGGATTGTAGGGTTACCCGGATTAATCCTGATTGTATGCGGACTTCAGCAGGGCGCATACCTACATAGGAAATCTTTAGACGTTTGGCGGATGCCGGGACATTTGTAATGGTAAATTTACCGTTAAGGTCGGTCATTGTACCAGTTTGTGTTCCAACTACCAGTACTGACGCTCCGATTACGGGCTCGCCATCTTCTTCGGAAATTACAATTCCCGATACGGTGGAATGCTGTGCCCACATCATTCCAATGCTCAAGAATAAGCATGTAAGAAAGAAGAGTGTTCGTTTTTTCATAGATTCTCTCTTTTTAAATTAAAATATAACAATATTATGTTGTTTTGTTTTAGAAAAACAACCCAATTGCAAATATACATATTTAATTTATTTATTTGATATATTTCTGTTTTTTTTCTAAAACAAAAATGTATATCTGTAAAAAACGCGTGATATGCGACTTTGTGATATTGATTTTGCGTGTATGTTGGATAATATTTTGTATTATGTGTATAATGTATTTCTATTTGATTATTTTGACTGAATTTCTCTTTGTGGTTATGTTAATGAGGAGCTGATGGATAGTTTTTGCAAAAATTATTGATGATTTATATAATGACAGAGGCCCTTAATGATTACGAGTAGCATTATCAGAACTTTTATGAATTTCCTAAATTTCGCATCAAGTTGCTGATTCTTA
>ERZ779821.553-NODE-553-length-12211-cov-4.09929_pt1 | contig 12211 bp, 7 predicted proteins | sample MGYA00511884_ERZ779821 | MGnify/ENA primary metagenome ERZ779821 (study PRJEB29588, sample SAMEA2152664) | human gut metagenome | biome: human gut; feature: human-associated habitat; material: faeces | place: Denmark | collected 2008/2010 ... | reverse complement strand
GCCCTCGGGCTCCACGGGGCGCTACTGAACCGCATTGCGGGCCTCTTCTTCAACCTGCTCGAGGCCGACACGTCGGACGAGATGCAGCAGATCGCCCTGCGCGTGCAGCCCAAGCTCACCGAGCTGTCGAACGACATCATGCTCAACCCCGAGCTCTTCGCCCGCGTGAAGCAGGTTTACGAACATCCGGGCCGCGGTCTGGATGCCGTGGATCGGAAGCTGCTCGAGAATACCTACAAGAGTTTTGCCCGCAACGGCGCGGCGCTGTCGGATGCCGACAAGGAGCTCTATCGCAAGTACACCACCGAACTCTCGGCGCTGACGCTGCAATTCGGGCAGAACGCCCTCTCGGCGACGAACGCCTTTACGATCAACATCACCGATCCGAAGGTCGTGGCCGAGCTGCCGGTCGCCGTGCGCGAGGGCATGGCCGCCGATGCCAGGGCCCGCGGCGAGAAGGGGTGGACGGTGACGCTCCAGGCGCCGAGCTACGCCCCCTTCCTGCGCTACTCGTCGAACCGAGCCCTGAAGGAGCGCCTCTGGAAGGCCTACAACGCGCGGGCGCTGGGCGGTGAGTTCGACAATACGGAGATCGTCAAGCAGATTGCCAACACGCGGCTGAAGATCGCCAACCTGCTCGGCTACAAGTGCTATGCCGACTACGTGCTCGAGGAGCGCATGGCCGAGAACACCCCGACGGTGACGGCCTTCCTCGACGAGCTGCTCGATGCGACGAAGGAGTATGCCGATGCCGACTACCGCACCGTGAGCGAGTACGCCGCTTCCAAGGGCTTCCGCGGCGAGCTCATGCCGTGGGACTGGTCCTACTATTCGGAGAAGTACAAGGACGAGAAGTACGCCCTGAACGACGAGGCGGTCAAGCCCTATTTCCAGCTGGAGAATGTCCGCAAGGGGGTCTTCCTGCTCGCGAACAAGCTCTACGGACTGAACTTCACGCCCAATCCGGCGATCGAGGTCTACCATCCCGACGTGACGGCCTACGAGGTGACCGACGAGAAGGGGCGCTTCATGGCGGTGCTCTACCTCGACTTCTTCCCGCGCGAGTCGAAGCGCGGCGGAGCGTGGATGACCGAGTTCCGCGGCACGAAGACCGTCGACGGCGTGGAGACGCGCCCGCTCGTGTCGCTGGTGATGAACTTCACGAAGCCCACGGAGCAGACCCCCTCGCTGCTGACCTTCGACGAGGTGGAGACCTTCCTCCACGAGTTCGGACACTCGCTGCACGGCATGCTCGCCGAGGGCAAGTATGAGTCGCTGAACGGAACGAACGTCTACCGCGACTTCGTGGAGCTGCCGTCGCAGATCATGGAGAACTGGGCCACCGAAAAGGAGTTCCTCGACCTGTGGGCCGTCCATTACGAGACGGGCGAGCCGATTCCCGCCGAGCTCGTCGAGCGGATCGTTGCCGCGAAGAACTACCTGGCGGCCTATGCCAACGTGCGCCAGCTCTCGTTCGGCATGACCGACATGGCCTGGCATACGCTGACCGAACCCTTCGAGGGGGATGTCGAGCAGTTCGAGGTAGCCTCGATGGCCCCGACGCAGGTGCTGCCCGTCGTGCCGGGCACGGCCATGGCACCGGCCTTCGGCCACATCTTCTCGGGCGGCTATGCCGCGGGCTACTACGGCTACAAGTGGGCCGAGGTGCTCGAGGCCGATGCCTTCTCGCTCTTCAAGGAGAAGGGCATCTTCAACCGCGAGGTGGCCGACTCGTTCCGTGAGAACATCCTCTCGAAGGGCGGTACGGAGCACCCGATGAAGCTCTACGTCGCCTTCCGCGGCCACAAGCCCGAGACGCGCGCCCTGATCGAGAAGATGGGTCTCGGCAAGTAACGGATCGGACGGTTCCGGATTGCACCGTCAAAGAGGCTGCCCCGTCGGGAGCAGCCTCTTTTTCGTGCGGCGGTGCGGCGGTGCAGTGAACCTGTTGTTTTGGACTGTCGCTTGGGCGCGGGAACCGCCTCCTGCCATCCTCCGCCTCTTGAGCGCCGAGCCCCCTCCACCTGCTGTCGGTTTTGGCGGAACCTTGTTTTATGCGGCCGGGTTCTGGTGAGGGGAGCCGGTGTCTTCTGGATTGCCGTTTTAGAAGGTGATGGTGCACTCGCCGTGTGCATGAAAAAACCGTCTGCGGAGAGCAGACGGTTTTTTCGTATGCGGATTCGGATCTCCCGGATCAGAAGGTCTCCAGTACGAAGCCGGCATCGAGCAGTTCGCTCCAGTTCGCGTCGCTTCGGTACTGCTCTTCGAGAGCGGCCGGTACGCGCAGCTTCTTCTTCGTGCCTTCGGCTGCGGACGTGCCGACATTCTCCAGGGTGTCGCCGCTGATTTCAACGACCGCGTCGGGGTTGAGCAGCGTGATTTCGGCCAGCGCCGTGCAACCCAGGAAGCATTCGCTGCCGATGGTTGCAACGGATGCGGGTACCGTGACGGTGGGCAGGGCCGTGCAGCCGCGGAAGGTCGAGTCATTGAGTGCCGTGATGCCATCCGGGAGCTTCACATAGGTCAGGGCCATGCAGCTGTCAAAGGCGATGCCGGAGATGGAGGTGACGCTGTTCGGGATGATGATGCTCTTGAGTGACGAGCAGCCCTTGAAGGCCTTGCCGCCGATGGTCTCGAGCGTTTCGGGCAGGGTGACCGATGCCAGATTCGTGCAGCCGGCAAATCCCGGGTTGTTGATCTTCGTCATGCCCGAGGGCAGGATGATGCTGCCCAGCGCGGTGTTGCCCTCGAAAAATCCTCCCAGACCGAACTCGCCGTCGAAGCGGATGTTCGAGAGATCGACGTCGATGGGGTCCGTGCTGCCCTGTGCGGCGTACATCCTTTTGACAAGTGCGTCAATGACGGCCAGCTGTCCGCCGTCCTTGTCGAACTGAACGTCCTTGGTTGCGTTGGCCGCGAAGTAGAGGTCGCTGCCCATGCTCATGAGATCCTCGTCGCTCATGTTGATCGTGATGGTCCCGTTGGCGTTTTTGGTATAGATCGTGTCGAAATTGACCCAGCTGTCACCCAGACGGACGGCGAAGTCGGCGTCGGCCGGGAATTCCATCGAATCATCGGACTGTACCTCGATGGTCATGGCATAGCCCTTGCCGGACTTGAAGGCCGTACCGGCCTTGGCACGTGCGACCATTGAATAGGATGTGTAGCTTTTGGTCCCGTCGCCGTTGTCCTTCTCACGCGTAACCAGACCGCGGAAACGCAGCGGACGGTTGCTCAGATCGACCGGCAGCATGACGGCATAGAACTTATAGGCGTTCTCCTTCGAGGTGTAGCCGGTGATGTCGAGGCCGCTCGAAGTGCTGCTGCCCAGCTGGAAGTTGATCGTGTGCGACGAGCCGTCGATGATCGCTCCCGTACCCATGTTGACGGTGTAGTTGCCTGCGATGGGACCGTCCTGATCCTCGGTGTACATCTTCAGCTGCGAGAGGTAGATCTTCTCGCCCTCGGCCACCTGATCCGTCGTGTAGAGCTTCAGCTGCAGGTAGGCAAGCACCGGCTCGAATTGGAAGTGAACCTGCTCGTAGAGGGCCACTCCGGTCTTCTCTGCGATGCAGAGCTGGCTTTCGGCGTAGGAGGTCTCGTTCTGGTTGACCCGCAGCGTGAAGGTCACCGCCTCCGAGTTGTTGCTCTGGTGGCTGGTGTGGGACGTCTCGTTGTAGGGATAGTAGGCGCGGAAGTCGTGGGTCTCGGCGCTCTCGTTCCACACGAAGTCTTTCGGAGAGTTGAAGATGGCGCCACCGTTCTCGGTGGTGCTGCCATAATTAAAAATGCCCCAGTTGTCGCCGGTTGCCTGGTGGTAATAGACGCCGAGCCGCTCCGTTCTCTCCCATGTGAGGGCTCCGAAGTTGTCGCCCTCGAATTTGGCGCGGCTCGACGGGCTGGAGGTGTCGTAGCCCGCATTGTGGGCCGTTACGGTGATGGGCGTGCCCTTCTGTTCGGGACCTTCGGGCGTTACGTCCGGATTCTTGGCACACGAGAAGGCGGTCAGAACTCCAAGCAGAAATATAAGCTGTTTCATGGTCATGCGGTTTTTTGACGGTTTGCTATTCGGGCCAGTCGGTGTCTTCCCACGATACGGCTTCAACGGTTCCTGCCGTGGTGCTCTGGGCAAAGCCTTTTTCGATTTGTACGTGCACGATCTGCATGTCGGGTGCTTCATACGGCATCCGCTGCAGAAGGTCTCCCCCCCCCATGCGGAGGTTCATCTGTTTGGTAGCGGTTTGCATGATGGTAACTTTTTTAACCTATATAAAATTCGGCTGCAAAGGTACTCTTTCTTTGATGCGCCGACCCGGATTTTTTGTCAAAAAAGAGGGAATAATAGCCGAAAACGCCCGGTTTGAGGGGCTGACCCGATTGAAAGATGCGTGTCGGGTGGACGTTTGTGGCTGTTTGTACGGTCGGATCGGTTTTGGGGCGTTCCCTCCCCGGGAACGGGTTCCGGGGGTCTTTGCGCTCTGTCGCACGGCAGCTTCCGAAGGATGGAATGCCTGGTTCCCTCTGTCGGGCGGACAGGGTTGCGAGGCGCCGGATGCCGGAGTGTCAGGAGCGTATCGCGGTGGAGGAATGTCGGGGCTTCGCGTGACACGCACCACCTCCCGTACAATGTGCGGCGGGCGGAGTGTGCCCTCCTTTGGTTGTTCGGTCCCGGACCGGAGTGCTGTCGGGAGTTCCGGCCGGTGCGAGATGTTGGGCGGATTTGTTGGGCAGGTTGTTTGCGCCGGCATTGCCGGTCCGGACCGATGTGTTCAGCCGAGAGGGTCGGTTGATTGTCGCCTGCCCGGGCTGCCCGGCTTGTCCGGTCGTTCGGGGTTGTCCGGTCTTGCGTGCCCGATTTGTCCGGTCTGTGTCAGATTTGCCCGGCTTGTCCGGCTTGTCCGGTTGTTCAGAGTTGTTCGGTTTTTGCCTGTCCGGCTTTTGTCAGTTCGGACAGCCCGGCCAGTCCGGTCAGTTTGTTCCGCCCGGTGCGGTCCTTCGCGGCCGGCTTTTCGGTCGGGCCGCCCCCTTTTGCTATTCGTCTATTCGTCCCGTCCGGCCTTCTCTGTCCCGTCCGGCCTTCTCTGTCCCGTCGGTCCCGCCTGTCACTCCTGTTGCAGTTTGCCCCGCCACTTTTTTCATCCTGCCACCGCTCGGAAGGTCGGCGGCCGGTGTAGGGCGAGGCCTGCAAACGGAGGGAAAGAATCTGGGGTGGGGAAACTTGGGGGAGCTGTCTGGGGCTTGATGACGCCTGAAAATACCAGAAGACGCCCGCAAACGAAAAACCCGCAGTCGGAAGGCTGCGGGTTTTCGGTGTTGAGCTACCTGGATTCGAACCAAGAATAACAGGACCAGAATCTGTTGTGTTACCATTACACCATAGCTCAATGACGTTTTGGTGATGCAAATGTAGAACTTTATTTTGCAATTACAAAGAAAAATCAAAAAAAAATTTCGTACATTTGTTCTAATCGTTCCGAAAGAGAACCTTACAGAACCTGAAACGTACACTAAAACAAGGATTTATGGGAATCAAGTCTCGTCTCATCATCATGAACTTTCTCCAATTCGCCATTTGGGGATCCTATCTTGTCTGTATCGGCAATTTCCTCGGCCGCGTGGGGCTGGGAGAGTATATCTCCTGGTTCTATGTCGCGCAGGGGGTTGTCTCGATCTTCATGCCCGCGATCATCGGGGCCATTGCCGACAAGTTCATCGAGCCGCAGCGGCTGCTCGGCATCTCTCACCTGACAGCCGCCGTCTTCATGCTGGTGGCCGCCTGGTTCGGTTTCCAGGCCACGGAGCTGACCCTCGCCGGTGAGGCGACCTCCATCGGCCCGATCTTTGCGGCCTACTGCCTGAGCGTGGCCTTCTACATGCCGACGATCGCCCTTTCGAATACCGTGGCCTTCTCGATTCTGAAAAACCGCGGATTCGATACCGTCCGGGACTTCCCGCCGATCCGTGTCTTCGGCACCGTCGGCTTTATCGCCGCCATGTGGCTCGTCAACTTCGTCGGTTTCGGCGGTTCGGGCGTTCAGACCGAACTCCGCGACGGAGTGCAGGTGCTCGAACTCGTCCCCATGGCTTCGCAGTTCACCTACATGCAGCTGATCGTATGCGGAGTCCTCGGCCTGGTGCTCGGTCTCTATGCCTTCAGTCTTCCGTCGTGCCCCATCGACCGTTCGGCCGCCGCCGGACACAAATCCCTCGCCCAGCGCCTCGGTCTGGATGCCTTCGTGCTGTTCAAGCAGCGCAAGATGGCCCTCTTTTTCCTCTTCTCGATGCTGTTGGGCGTGTCACTGCAGATCACGAACGGATATGCCACCCCCTATATCAACAGCTTTGCCGCGACGTCCGAAAGCTGGTTTGCCGAAAATCCGACCCTGCTGGTCTCCGTCTCGCAGGTCTCCGAGGCGTTGTGCATCCTGTTGATCCCGTTTTGCCTCAAGCGGTTCGGCATCAAGATCGTCATGCTGATGGCCATGTTCGCCTGGGTGCTGCGCTTCGGCTTCTTCGGCATCGGCTCCACGGAGAGCATCGTGGGCATCGTCCTGCTCTTCCTCTCCTGCATCGTCTACGGCGTGGCGTTTGACTTCTTCAATGTCTCCGGAGCGCTCTTTGTCGAGCAGGAGGCCGCAAAGCCCATGCAGGCCAGTGCGCAGGGGCTCTTCATGCTGATGACCAACGGCATCGGCGCCTCGGTCGGCACCTGGATCGCCGGCAAGATCGTCTCGCACTATTGCGACTGGCAGGGCGGCTTCCTGGTCGCCCGCGAAGGTGTGGCCGGGGGGTGGTCCGCCACGTGGCTCATCTTTGCCGGCTATGCCCTTGTCGTGGGCGTGGTCTTCGCACTGGTCTTCAAGTACAGGCACAACCCCGAGGCACTCGGCGACGTGCGGCATTGACCTTTCCGATTCCCGTCGGAGGCCCGCGTGGGGCTTTCGGCCGGGACGGGATGGAGGGCTTTCGGCCCCGGCCTCATTTCCTATGGGCGGGCGGCGGTTTTCCGCTGCCCGCCTTTTTTGCGGCCATACGGGGCGCAGAGGAACTGTCCGGAGGATTTTGCCGTCTGCTCCGCGTAAATCGTTCTGTGGGCCGCAGACGGCCCTCGGGGCAATTTTACCCGCCGAGCCCGATCTCGGGGTGCAGATTATGCTCCTTCCGGGGTGCGGAACCTGCCCCGGGCTGTGCTTGCGACCGATGCCGTGCTCCTGCAGGGTGTACCGCAACGCCTGCCCGATCGTATGCCCGTGCGTGGCATGGACGCCCGTGCTTTTTAGCCTGCCGGGCTTTGCGCGATGATCCCGCCGGGTGGATACGGTGATGCGGGTCAGGGTTTATTATAAAAAAGAAGCGGCGACACTCCCGTTTCGGAATGTCGCCGCCGTGTGGGCCCTTCGGCCCTTTGTCCGTCTCTGTCTGTTCGCAGTCGGCGGTGTCCCGCCGGCTGTTGTTGCGTCAGAAGGAGGAGAAGGTACTCCAACTGCCGTTCTGTTCCGCTGCGGCCTCCACGTCGTCGGGCAGGTTCGCAAAGAAGTCGAAGCCCGTCAGCCGCTCGATCTTGTCGACCGAAACCACGTAGTTCGTCCAGCTGTCCGAGTACTGCCGGTGCTCGAACCAGGCGCCGACCGCCATTGCCGACGTGATCGTGCTGCCCGACCGCTTCACCTTCAGCACCACCTTGAAGTAGTAGTTCGGCACGGGGCACTGCTTCGAGTCCTTGGCCGGCCGGATGTAGGTGATGCTCTCCGAGCCGCCCGCCGTGCGGAAGACGGCTCCCGTGGCGATGTAGAGCGAGTCGCGCGTCGGAACCTCGCCGCGCACGGCTGTCTCGAACTGCTCCCAAATCCCGCCGTTGAACTTGTCCTGAATCTGCGGTGTCGAGTTCGTGGCGTAGAAAGCCTGCTTCTGCATCGTGCTGTTGCCGTTGCGGTCCGCATTCGGAATCTGGTGCCCGCGGGCGTAGATCGTCGATCCGTAATTTACACCGTAGCTGCCGTCCCACACGTTGATCTGCTGGCTGGTCGATATGTCGGGGTTCTTGGACCAGCTGCCCGGCCGCGGTTCTGATCCCATGTGTCCCGCGGCCAGCGGGTAGGCGACCCACAGCGCCGTGTAGAGGTTGCGGTCGTAGTACATCGTATAGTTGCGCTCTCCGGCCCAAAGGGTGTACTCCTGCGCCGTGGACGAGGTGCTTTTGGCCGGAAGCTCCAGCCAGCCGCTGTGGCTCGTCGCGGGCTGCGGGGTCGTAAACCTCGCCTCTACCGAAGTGTATGTCGCACCGGTTGCCGTGGTGGCGACGGCCCACACCGTGTAGTCGGTTGCGGGCCGCAGCCCCGTCAGCGTTGCCTGGGCGTATGTCCCGGTGACGGAAGCAGCGACACTGCCCGTGTCGCTGCCGTCCGAGGATGCGTATCGGAACGCAATTCCTCCCGAGGCGTACTCCCAGTCGGTTCCGGTGCAGTAGACCATTGCGGACGTTTCCGACTGCACGGTCACATAGGGCGCTGCATCGAATCCCGGGGTAGGGTCCGGGGTGGGAGGTATTACCTCACCACCCCCGCCCGGAGTTCAATCAAAATTTACAGTAATCGATAAGATGACTAAAGCTCCCTTGGGTGTATAGATTGCAAACTGTTCAAGATTCAAATTAGACAGATCTATTGTAAGTGTTTGTTTTGGACTTGTAGTGTCTTCACTCAAAGCTAATGCTTCTGTGGTTGGATCACTGCCAGCTGGAGTGTCGGCTGCAAAAATAGCTATATTGCGATCTAAACTACCACTTACATTAACTGTTACAGATTTGGCTGGTTTACTAAATACCGGGGTTACGACTCGTGCTCCGTTTTTACCTTTATTTAATTGTAATCCGTATGTGGTGCCATTTTTATATTTTGAGGCATGTCCTGTCCAAGTCCCGTAGATATTATTGTAACTAAAATCAACATATGAAGATCCCATCGTGTTGTATATTTCTTTAATGTCATCTTCCGTTAATGAAACTGTCGTGAACTCTTCTCCGCTGGACACTCCAGTCTGTTGAATCGTTACAGTCTTGCTTTCGGCACCTTCGTATGAAAGCGTTACGACACCAGTACGGGATGCATCATTGTTTGCGTCTACAATGAAGGATACTTCTCCTGAGGTTGTGTAGTCGAATGAATTGATCCAATCCACGTCTGCTTCAGCCGTCACGGAACCCCCTTCAACCGGATTTTGTACATTGTAGGTAATAGTGGCGATATCTCCTTCCTGACCGACTGAAATAGTAGCAGGCGAAGTTATTTCAAGAACGGGAGGTAACGTAACCTCATGTCCCTTGATGATATCAAGACGATAGATGTATCCTCGCTTACCTCCAATCTTGACTGTGACAGTCGTATTGCTACCCTGCGGCTCGAAGTTGAATACATAATCCTGTGCGGTCGCATTCAAGTCCGCGCTTTGTGTCGTTTCTCCTATGGTAATGTCCAACGTGGAGTTGTCACTGCCGTATTGTGCTGCGTTGACAATTACACTGAATGGTTCGGAGAGATCAAGTCCTGCTGTCGTAAAGTATCCTCGATCATTGCTGGATCCAACTTTTAGACCTCCTTTGCCTTTGTATGTCTTTTTCGTGTCTGAATATTTACCTTCGGGATAATCTACAAGTTTTAACTCCGTATTTGAATCTGCATCTTCACTTGCCCAACTGAAATCATCAGTAAAGGGCAGAGATAAGCCAACAACTTCTTTTCCTTCGATGTCGATGTTCAGCTTGTTGATCTTGCCTGCGGCAAAGGTGGTCTCCTTCGACAGGGTAGCGACCTTCTCGACAGTCTCGCCGTTGGCCGTAACCGTCAGCGTCAGCTGCTCGCCCTCGGGAGCCGTGAAGGCGCGCGTAGCGAGGTAGAAGCTGCCCGTAGCATCCGGAGCTACGATACCGTCGGTTACATTCAGCGCAGCCGTCTTGGATACATATTTGTCACCGCTGGGGGTCAGTACCGGGGCTGCTCCCGTAATGTCGAAATAGTAGGTACCGATCAGGTTCTCGCTGGCCGAGGAGAGCGTGATGTTCGTGACATTCAGATCCGCACTTCCGGTGTTGGTTACATTGATCCGGAAAAGGGTTGCGATGTGGTGCATCACCAGTCTGGGCGATCCGGTAGTATTTGTAACTTTCCCGTAAAGAGGAATATCGACACCGCAGATGTGGTCCTGATTATTGATCCCTTTCTGGGTCTGAACCGAAGTCGCATAACTTCCGATCCCAAAATAGGCTTCGTCAAGGGCCGGGGTTGTCTTCTGTGATTTGTAGGGATAGAGGACGTACCAGTCATAGGTGCCGTTCGGATCAAATTCCGTATCGGTAATAAGGCCCGTAAAGCGGCCGCTTTCGATTTCGGCCAGGGTGAACTGGTCGTTGCTGCTGTAGTTCGTGGTGCCGGTCGGGGCGTGGAAGACGTTCATGGCGTCGTCGGCGCTCCACTTCATGTCCAGACCGTCAACTTCGGTACGGGTTTGCGGAGCCGCGTAGAGCTCGAATTCGTACCCTTTCGGTTTGTCAAATGTTTCCGTGTTGTCTTTCGAGCAACTGGTGATGGACAGTGCTGCGCACATGAGACCCATCAAAAGAGAATACTTTTTCATAGTACGGTTGTTTTGATGAGTTCATGATTAATAGAAGTTCACTTCTTCGCCGGCTTCATCGTCCCACGGATCGATGTCGGCCCAGTAGTCCCTTTCGCTGCCACTTGTTGCGAAACCCTGCTCCACCGTGACGGAGAGAATTTCAAGCGTCGGGGCGGAATAGTCAAATTCCCCCCCCGCGTGTTGAGGATAGTTTTTTTCATAATTTTACCTTTTTGATGGTGTATGTTCCGTTTTTTCAGTGCGTGCTGAAATCTTGAATATACAAAACTAATAAATTTTGTACAATATCGCTATTAAAAAACGTATAAATTCGTATGACATTTACAAAATGGGGGTGTGTTTCCGGGCTCGTGTTATGCGTTGTTCGTCCGACGGGATGTTCCGCACGGGTTGCGGAGCGGTACAAACGTGCAGAAGAGGCTGTCAATACGTTGCCTGCGACGGCTGTCTCCGGGGGCCGGGCAGGGTGGTTGTACGTTGCGGGAGGGGGCTGTTTCCGGGCCGGCGTGGGGCGGATGTACGTTGCGGAGGCAGCGGGCATGCGCGCGTCGGCTGTACGTTGCGTGAAGTGTCGGAAGTCGGGCCTGCGCCGGCACGGTTGCGGACAAGGCGGAGACGCTGGTGTCCGGGGGAGCAGGCCGTTAGGGTTGTTCGGGTTGTTAAGGCAGCCGGGCGACGGGCGATCGTTGTCCGTATATACAAATAGGTATGGGTCGCGAGCGGAAAGAGGCAGGCGCCCGGAAACGGGGGCGAGTGAAAACGGTGACGTGCGAAACGGACGTGCCGAGACGGGCAGGCCGAGACGGGTGTGCGCTCGGAAACGGGAGTGTGCGGGATGGACGGGCGCGAAGAGGCTCGCGGCGTGTCAGTACATGTTTTCGTACATGGACTGCGACTTGTCGTACTTCAGGTCGGAGAGCGACGCGGCCTTGACGCCGATGTTGAAGCTCCACGAGCGGTAGGTGCCGAACGGAATCCACGAGAAGGACATCTGCCAGCAGTGCAGGTCGCGCGTGATCGAGACCGACGAGGTGGTCAGGCGGTTGGCCTTGATGTCGTAACCGCCCTGGAACGTGATGCCCATCTTGGGCGTGAGGTTGAGCGAGCCGTTGAAACCGACCGTCTGCGTGACGTTCTTCTTGTAGCCCTTGGGCGGGTAGTTGCCCGTCGAGATCGAGTAGTTGACCGTATAGTTGAAGCCGAAGTTCCACGGCAGCGAGAAGTCGTAGTAGGTTTGGGCCATGTACTGTCGTCGCAGCACGGGGTCCATCGTGCCGTAGGGGTCGTAGAAGGGGTTCATGTACTCCGGAGGGATCGACGTGATGTCGTTGATGGCCGTCTGCGAACGGTCGTCGCGCGACTTGAACGTATAGCCGAACGACCAGCCCGTCGAGACGATGCGGCCCGGGAAGAAGAGCTTGTTGATGCGCTTGCCGTCGGGTGTCAGCCGGTAGGGGTCGAGCGTCGCCGAGAGGTTGATGCCGAAGTTGCCGAACAGCGTGGTGCGGAACGAGATGGGGATGGTCGAGAGCCCCATCGAGTCGGCCAGAAAGTTATACGAACCGCTGAGCCGCAGCTC
>ERZ779821.549-NODE-549-length-12273-cov-4.67949_pt1 | contig 12273 bp, 9 predicted proteins | sample MGYA00511884_ERZ779821 | MGnify/ENA primary metagenome ERZ779821 (study PRJEB29588, sample SAMEA2152664) | human gut metagenome | biome: human gut; feature: human-associated habitat; material: faeces | place: Denmark | collected 2008/2010 ... | reverse complement strand
TCCCATGCGGTGCGGCGTATTTTGTGGGGCGCTGCTTCGCCCTTTCCTGTAGCATCAAGCTAATTTATTATAACATATTTTTCGCATTCCTTAAATATGTATTACTTCCAAACCCGTCTATAAATATTTATGCGTTTTACACAAAAACATTAATTTTCGCACGAATTTCCGGGCATACAGGCAAAGCTCAGGGGCAAAAGCCTCTGCGCTTTGGGTTATGTCCTGTTATGCTGCAAATCAGTTTCTGCCGAAGATTTTATCAAAGAAGTTTTTCATGTTATTAAACGACTCTTGGAACCATGCGCGGATAGTGTCTGACGTGGAGCGAGTCTCGCCGCAATCGGGGCAGGTATTCCCCTTGAAGTGATGGCCGGTTGCAGGGATGACCTCTCCCTCTTTTATAGTTTCGCCGCAAATGCTGCACACCTCGTCGCCGGTGTAACCGTCTTCGGTGCAGGTCGCGGCCTTTGCGCCGACGAGTTCGGTGACGTGCTCATGGTAGTTGTAGTGGATGGTTGCATTCAGGAGAGCTTCGTTGCCCAAATCACCAATTTTTATTGCGTTCCATTGTTCTGCACTGCCGGTGTAATATACATCGGCAAGGCTCATGCAGTCGTAAAAGGCCGAACCGTCAATGCTCGTCACACTGTCCGGAAGCACTAGGCTCGTAAGGCCCGTGCAGGAATTAAATGCAGCGCTGTCTATGCTCGTCACGCTGTCCGGTATTGCATAAGCAGTCGAAACTTTTCCTTCAGGATATCTGACAAGCTCTGTTATGTCCTTATTAAACAAAACTCCATTAACGGAACTGTATGCCGTATTTGCATCTGCAACTTTTATGCTCGTTAAGCTAGTGCAGCGTTGGAATGGGTCGTAAATAATGCTCGTAACACTACTCGGAATCGTGATGCTTGTCAAGCCCGTACAGCCGGCAAATGCAACTTCGTAGATACTTGTCACACCGTTAGAGATTGTGACGTCCGTAAGGTTTATGCAGTCTTGGAAAGCCGCCAGGCCAATACTCGTAACACTGCTCGGAATCGTGATGCTTGTCAAACCAGTGCAATTACGGAATGCCCAGTCTCCAATACACGTCACACTATCAGGGATTTCTATGCTTTTAAGGCTCGTGCAGTTATAGAATGCATTTCCACCTATGTATGTAAGACTGCTGGGAAGCGTTATGCTTGTCAAACTCGTACAGCCATCAAATACCCCGATGATACTCTTTACACTATCGGGAATCCTGATACTCGTCAGATTTGTGCAGCCAGCGAATGCAATAGCATCAATGTCAGTCACACTGTCAGGGATAGTGACGCTCGTAAGGCTCATGCAATGGCAAAATGCAGCATAGCCTATACTCGTCACGCTGTTTGGGATTACAATACTTGTAAGCCCCTCGCAGCCAATGAATGCCTTATTACCGATGTTTGTAACGCTATTTGGAATTTCAATGCTTGTAAGGCGCTCGCAACCGTTAAATGCCCCACAACCGATACTCGTCACGCTGTCCGGGATTGTAACGCTCGTCAGCCCCATGCTGTTGGAAAACGCATAGTCGCCAATGCTTGTTACCGCAACACCATCAATTTCTGCCGGTATAACCGCCTTCGTGATGCTCGAGCTGGAGCCTGTTACCGTTCCAGTTGACTTGTCAAAATGGATATTGCCGCCTTCAACCGCATATTTAACAGTGTCACTATCCGCCATTGCCGTGGTTGGCACCAATGACACCACCATCAGCAGCACGAGCAGCATGCTCAGTATTTTTTTCTTCATTATTTTTCTCCTTTTAATATATTAACCGATATTGGTTAATATCAGTATATACTATTTTCGGTTAACATTCAAGTAGAAAGTGAGGCTTGAATGTTATGATTTCTTACGAACCGCTTTGGGAAACGATGAAGGCCAAGGGCGTTACGCAGTATATGCTGATAAAAAAGCACGGGGTCAGCCCCGCGCAGATAACGCGCCTTAAGCGCAATGAAAGCGTCAGCACGCACACGATAGATATCTTTTGCAGCATTCTCGACTGCCGGGTCGAGGATATTATGCGCTTTGAAAAAACGTAAAAGCTCCCGTCCTCGGACGGGAGCTTTTGCTTATTATTCGTCTTTTTTATCGTCGGGCGCGTCGGCCATGCCTGCCGATGCGTCCTCCGCAGGGGGATCGTCAAAGCGTGATATCTTGCGCGCCGGGCGCTCGATGGTATCGTCCTGCATGGCGGGCGCGGGCTTCGGCTCAGGGAAGGTACCGTGCAGGCAGTAGTAGTCGAAGGTCTCGCGATCCATCGACTCGTTCTCAAGCAGGTACTCGGCAACGCCGATGAGCGTGTCGCGGTGCTCGGTGAGTATCTTTTCGCACAGCGCCGAGGCTTCGTCGAATATGCGCTTGACCTCCTCGTCTATGAGGGCGGCGGTCTCCTCCGAGTAGCTCTTGGTCGTGCCGAAATCGCGGCCGATGAAAATGCTGTGGTCGGAGCTGTCATACTGGATGGGGCCGAGCTTTTCGCTCATGCCGTAGCGGGTGACCATGTTGCGGGCGATGCTCGTTGCCTGCTGGATATCGCCGGACGCGCCGGTCGAGATATCGTCGAGGAACAGCTTCTCGGCGATACGTCCGCCGAGGCAGGCGACGATGCGCTCGAACATCTGCGCCTGGGAGGTGAAGTCCTCCGCGTCCTCGTCGGGACGGTACAGCGTGAAGCCGCCGGCCATGCCGCGCGGAATGATGGTGATATAGTGCACCGGATCCGTGTGCAGCAGGTACTTTGAGGCAATCGCGTGGCCGGACTCATGGTAGGCGGTCAGTCGCTTTGCCTTGTCCGACATCTTGCGGCTCTTCTTCTCGGGGCCCATCTCGACCTTGAGTATCGCCTCGTCGCAGTCGGACATGGTAATGAAGCGATGCTTGCGGCGAACTGCCAGCAGCGCCGCCTCGTTCATGAGGTTTTCAAGGTCTGCACCGGAGAAGCCGGGCGTGCCCTTGGCAAGCGACTTAAGGTCAACATCGTCGCCTAAGGGCTTGCCGCGCGCGTGGATCTTCAGTATCGCCTCCCTGCCCTTTATATCGGGCATACCGACATAGACCTGACGGTCGAAGCGGCCGGGACGCAGAAGCGCATTATCGAGGATATCCGCACGGTTGGTCGCCGCCATGACGATGACTCCCTCGTTGTTGCCGAAGCCGTCCATCTCAACAAGCAGCTGGTTGAGGGTCTGCTCACGCTCATCGTGTCCGCCGCCGAGTCCGGAGCCGCGCTGACGGCCGACAGCGTCGATCTCATCGATGAATATGATGGCCGGTGCGACCTTCTTTGCCTGATCGAACAGATCGCGCACACGCGACGCACCGACGCCGACATACAGCTCGACGAAGTCCGAGCCGGAAATTGACAGAAACTGCACTCCCGCCTCGCCTGCAACGGCTTTTGCCAGCAGGGTCTTGCCTGTTCCCGGAGGGCCGACGAGCAAAACGCCCTTGGGTATCCTTGCGCCCATTTTAGTGAACGATTTCGGGTCCTTAAGAAACTCGACAAGCTCCTGCAGCTCGGCCTTTTCCTCATCGGCGCCCGCAACGTCGTTAAAGGTCTTGCGGTTTTTCTCCTCGCTGCCGAGGCGCGTTCTGGCCTTGCCGAACTTCATCGCGCCGCCTGCGCCTCCGCCGCCCTGAGCGCGCTGCATCATGACGATCCAGAACACCATGAAGCCGATGAACAGAACATACGGTATAAGCTGAAGCCACCACGTCGACTGTACGGGCTCAATCTGATAGTCCTTGATTATGCCCTTATCGTACTGCTGATCGATAAGCTCGCCGAACTCTTCATAAAACAGCGAGAAGCTGTACATCTTATAATAAACGGTCTTTGTGCCGCCCTGAGCACTCGAATCCCTGACCTTCATTTCAAGGATGTTCTTTGAACCGTTATAAGTGAATTCCTGAACCTTTTCCTCCTTGAAAAGATCCCTGACCTGAGCATAGCTGAGCTGATTATTCTCAGGTTCCTGGTTGAGCAGAGTGAACAGAGTGCATGCAAGCAGCACCAGTATCAGAACATAAAAGCCTATATCTCTCGCTCTGTTGCGCTGAGGTTTCAATTAATCACGTCCTTCCAGACACGAGTATTTCATCCGTATCTGATTATTTCATATATATTTCGGGCTTGAGCACACCGATAAATGGCAGATTGCGGTACAGCTCGTTATAATCGAGACCATAGCCTACAACGAACTCATCGGGTACCTCAAAGCATGAATATTTCGCGTAAACGGGAGCCGCTCTGCGGGATGGCTTATCCATAAGCGTTGCAATGGTTATGGAAGCCGGCTTTCTCGTCATGAGATAGCTTTGTAAATAGTTGAGAGTGTTGCCGCTGTCGAGTATATCCTCGACGATTATGATATGGCGGCCTTCAATGTTCTGTCCGAGATCCTTCTGTATCTCGACGGCGCCGGTTGAGCTCGTGCCGCCCTTATAGGACGAAACGGCCATAAAGTCCATCGAGCAGGGAATGCTGACGTGGCGCATGAGATCTGCCATAAAAACAAAGCAGCCCTTCAGCACACCGACAAACAGCGGATTTTTCCCCTCAAAGTCTTTTGATATCTGCTCGCCGAGAGCGGATACCTTTTCCTCGATCTCCTCTGCCGTGAAGAACACACTCTCTATATCGTTTATCATCTTTCAATTGTCCCCCGTAAGCTTGGTTTTATTTATTGTCACCCGAAGAACCCTGTCCCCGGGGCGTGCAATACATCTTTCCGCGACACCGAAGCCGCAGACGGCTATGATGCCTTTTTCGTCCCTGAGCACCGGCGTCCGCTCACGCTCGGCATGGCTGAGCTTTGCCTCGCAAAAAAGATCCTTGAGACTTTTCGTGCAGCCTCTGCCGTGAAGGCGTATCTTATCTCCTGCTCTTCGTGACGTAAGGGATATGCTACCACAAATACTGTCGTAATTAAAGTATAAAATATTAAATGAGCCGAAAATTTTGCCACAGGGCTCAATAATTTCGCTTTTTACCTCAAGCTCCCCGCCGCAAATGAGCTCAACTGAGCCGATATTGAGCTTAATCGGCTCAAGAGCGCAGCTTTCCTTTCTGTCGAAACACAGCACCCCGTGGTCGCACACAACGCGCATACCGCTTATGTCCGCATATTTGAGCTCGGTCGACGATGCAATATCATACACAGCCTGCGCATGTTTAAAGCTCAGCGCTCTGCCGCAGATAATACGCAAAACGCGCATGGCAACGGGTTTCGGAAGCGACATCAGCACATCCGCCGGAAATGTGCCGGATTTATAGTTCGCATAATACGCCCTTTGCGCCATAGCGTCCAGGCACTCCTCATCCTCCCTGAGAAGCTGAGTCGTGCGAATGCATGCTTCAAAAAATGCGGGGTTTATTCCCTCGAGCACCGGCGCTACATGATGGCGAATAACATTTCGTGTGTAATCGTCGCTTTCATTCGTTGCATCGCTTACATATTCGATACCGTTTGCGGCGTTGTAATCCTCGATCTCGCGCCGTGTTGTCCCCAGCAGAGGACGGACGATGCTGCCGCGCCTCGGCGGTATGCCGCACAGGCCCTTCAGTCCGCCGCCGCGAGTGAGGTTCAGAAGCAGCGTCTCAGCGTTATCGTTTGCGTTATGCGCAGTCGCAATGACGCCGCAGCCGAGCTTTTGCGCAGCGTCGTTCAAAAAATCATATCTGAGGGAGCGCGCCGCCTCCTCCTCGCTAAGTCCGCCGCTCCTTGCAAGGGCGCGAACATCGCCGCTGCCGGTAAGACATTCTATTGAGTGATTTTCACACCATTCGGCAACAAAGCGGCAGTCCGAGGCCGAAGCCTCGCCGCGCAGCATATGGTCAAAGCTCGCGGCGCACACGGTGATGTCGAGCTTTTTCGCATTTACGCTCAGATAATGCAGCAGGCACATGGAGTCGGCTCCGCCGGAGACGGCGCACAGGACGCGGTCGCCGGGTGATATCAGAGCATTTTCCTTAATAAAATCAATAATCGTCATCGGTTTTTGACGAGCGGTTGCCGAAGCTCGTAAATTCGGGCAGCCATTGCAGATACACCGTTCCCGTCTGTCCCTTGCGGTTTTTGAGGACTATGGCCTCGGCAAGGTACGGATCGGAGCTCTCCTGATCGTAATAGCCCTCGCGGTGCAGTCCGATGACAACGTCGGCGTCCTGCTCTATGGCGCCTGAATCGCGCAGGTCGTTGAGCATTGGCCGCTTGTCGCTTCTGCCGACGGCGGCGCGGTTGAGCTGACTTAAGCATATGACCGGAACATTGAGCTCCTTGGCCATGATCTTGAGCATACGGCTTATGTCGCTGACCACCTGCTGACGGTTTTCGTTATAGCTGCTCTTGCCGCCGGCAGACTGCATGAGCTGAAGATAGTCTATAACGACAAGTCCCAGGTTTGATAATCTGCGGCACTGAGCATTCATATCCGCAACGGTGAGCATGGAATTATCGTCAATGCGCATATCCGTTGCGCTGACCATCTGAGCAGCGGAGGCCAGGCGCCGCCACTCATCGGGGCTCAGCTGCCCTGTCAGCATATTCTGCGACGGGACGGAGGCCTCGCGTGCAAGGAGCCTGCTTACAAGCTGCTCGCGGCTCATTTCCAATGAGAACACGGCGACGGTCTTGTCCGAATTCTTCGCAACGTCCATTGCTATATTGAGCGCGATGCTGGTTTTGCCCATTGCCGGACGTGCGGCAATGAGTACAAGCTCACCCTTATTCAGGCCGAGGATGAATTTGTCGAGATCCTTAAGTCCCGTGGAGAGACCGGGGATGGTCTTGCCGCTGGACGCAGCCTCTGATATATTCTCGTACACGGTCTGGACGACGGCGGATATCGGCAGAAGTCCGCCTATATTGCGTCCCTGACGCAGGGCGTAGATCTTGCTCTCCGCCGCTTCGAGGATATTCTCCGCCTCTCCCGAGCCCTCGTAGACAAGATTGTTTATCTCATCCGCCGCGGACGCAAGATTTCTGAGCAGTGCCCTGTCGCGCACAATAGCGGCATACTCAAGAACGTTTGCCGCCGTCGGTGTTATGCGCATGAGCTCGGCAATATACTCTGTGCTAGCCTCACTGTAAACGCCGCGCACCTTCATCTGGTCAAGAACCGTGACGGGGTCAATGGTCTGCCCATAGGAGAACATGGTGTATATGGTCTCAAATATATCTCTGTTCTGCTTTATATAGAACTCCGCGCCGCGCAGACGCTCGATAACGTCCGGTATGCAGCGCGTGTCTATCAGCATCGAGCCTATGACCGCCTGCTCTGCCGTTGCCGAGTGCGGCGCCTGTCTGCCCAATAATTCTTCCATGCTTCAACTCCTGCCGCTTACTGAAATGCTTCTCTTATGCCTCGATGACGAGCACGTTTATCGTGCCGGATATCTCATAGCCGAGCTTCGCCTTGACCTGGAATGAGCCGAAGGTCTTTATGGGCTCGGGCTGGACGATCTTGTTCTTTTCAATCTCTATTTCGTGCTGCTGCCTGAGCGCATCGCTTATCTCCTGCGAGGTGACAGAGCCGAACAGCTTGCCCTTATCGCCGGCCTTTGCACGCACGGTGACGGTAATCTCGCCGAGCTTCTTTGCATTTGCCTCAGCCTCGGCCTTTTCGCGAGCTATCTGAGCGGCCTTTGCTTTTTCCTTGAGCTTGAGCGCATTTATATTGTCGGCCGTCGCTTCGCTTGCAAGCTTGCGCGGCAAAAGATAATTGCGTGCGTAGCCGTCGGAGACCTCCTTCAGCTCTCCCTTTTTGCCTTGTCCCCTGACATCAACGTTTAAAATAACTTTCATAATTAATTCCTTTCCCGTGAATAAATCACGAATCAATATACTCATCTATGGCGGCATACAGCTTTTGAACCGCCTGCTCCAGCGTCAGCCCGTTTATCTGCGCTGCGGCGGCCGCACGGTTTCCGCCGCCGCCGAGCTTTTCCATTATAAGCTGAACGTTCACCTCACCTATGGATCGCGCCGAGACGAACACGCCGCCGTCCTCGGTCGGATACATGACCATGGACGCGTCGACGCCTGCCACATTGAGCAGCTCGTCCGCCGCCTGCGCGGCAACTATCCTGCTCTGCGGCGTTTCCGGAACGGCAATGGCCGTAATGCTCCGGTAAAGCCTTGCGCGCTGGAGGATCCTGTACTTTGCGACGGTCTGCTCCATGCCGTTCTGCATGAGCTTTTTGACGGCCACCGTGTCCGCCCCGGCACGGCGCAGATACGCCGCTGCGTCAAAGGTGCGATCACCGGTGCGCATGGTGAAGCTCTTCGTATCGAGGACGATGCCTGCAAGTATTGCCTCGGCCTCACAGCGCAGGAGCTTCGGCTCGTCGCTGCACATTTCGAGTATCTCCGTCATCAGCTCGCACACGGACGAGGCATATGGCTCTATAAAGCTCAGATCCGCCCTGTCTATGTAGGTAGCTGCGCGGCGGTGATGATCGATGACCGCAACGTGATTGCACGACTGCAAAAGCCGCAGATCCTCGACCTGCTCGGGTCGGTTGGTATCGACAACTACCAGAAGCGTCTTGCCGTCGGCTATCATGATGGCCTCGCGGGCACTTATAAACGCCTCCTTATACTCCGGGCTTTCGCGCAGGAGCTTTATAAGCGGCTTTGCCGAGCTTTTTTCCACATCCGCAACGATCAGTGCGCTCTTACCGTTTTTGCGGGCAAGGCTGCACACGCCGACGGCGCCGCCAATACTGTCCATATCGCTGAATTTGTGTCCCATGACCAGAACGCGTGACGCATCCTTTATGAGCGATTCGAGCGCGTTTGCCATAACACGCGAGCGGACCTTGTTGCTCGACTCGACCTCTCCGGACTTGCCGCCGATGAAATCAAAGCTGAATTTGTTCTTGATAACGGCCTGGTCGCCTCCGCGTGAGAGCGCCATTTCGACGGCCAGGGACGCAAACTGGAGCGCCTCGCTGAGGTTTTCGCCGTTTCGTCCTATACCTATGGACAGTGTGGCGTGGATGCCGCTCGGACTCACGACCTGGTGCACCTCGCTTAAGATATCGCACTTTTTATCGAGGATGCCCTGCATATAGCGTTCCTCGAAAAGAAACAGATACCTGTCGCGGTCATAGCGGATAATGATACCGTTTGTATCCGCGCCCCACTGATCGAGCTTATCGCCGACCGCGTCGCGCAGATCGTTTCTGACGCGCTCGGGCTGGTTTTTCATGAGCTCCTCGTAGTTGTCGATCGTAAGAATCGCGGCTACGGGCTTGGAGAGCTCATGCTCATCGCGGATATTCTCATACTCGGTCACATCGATCCAGTACGCTATCGCCATGAAATGCCGGTCGTTCCCGTCACCGGCGCCGGAGCGGACGATGTTGCCGCATATCTGATACTTCCTATCCTTGAGCTCAAAAAGGTCGGGGCTTTTCGTCTTACCCTCCATGAGCCACTTGCCGGAAAACTCCGGAATGAGCTCGGCAAGGCTTATATCCGTGCGCGAGCCGGACAGACCGCTTATCGAAAAGAACATCTCGTTGCCCCAGATGATGCGTGAATCATCAAGTCTGAAAACGACTATGGGCAGAGGAAAATTCAAAAGCGTGTTGTTCTTAGCCGTCTCCGCATCGTAGGTGACAGACTCGATATACGCCAGCAGCGCCTTTCTTCTGCGCGAGCGCGTGATCACCGAGTAGATGATAAGCCCGAGAATGACCACACCCTCCGCCGCGGCAAGATAGTAGTTTTTAAGCACCAGCGTCGCCACCGCGAACACGATAAGGAAAAATACGAACGGTCTTGTATTCGGTTCAAACAGTCTCTGTGAATTTTTCATTTCCGACTTCCTATAGCAAAACTTATAGATATTAAATTATAACAAAGTATCAGCCCGATTACAACTGCAAAATTGTTTTTGCAGGTATTCTTTCAAATCGTTGTAATAGTTTTTCGTTTATGCTATAATTTAAAATTACATCGTTTAAGGAGATGCGCCGTGAGACTTTATTTTTACGGACATGATTATAAATACGCCGCCGAGCAGATGCTGCTCTCGCTCTACCCCTCGGAGCGCCCGGAATACCCCGTTGGAGAGCCTGCGGGCGACAGGGTCGAGCTGCGCTTATCGCACAGCAAAACGTACACAACGGCAAGCTGCCGCCTTATCTTAAACGGCAGCGAGTTCAGGGCAAAAAGCTCCGTGAAAACCGAGCTGATGACGGATGATATCGCACGCGATAAGCTTTGCAGCCGCGTGATAAAGACCTCGTTTTACCGCGCCGCCCGACGGGCGGGGCATAAGCAGCCGGCCTGGGGGATGCTCACGGGCGTGAGGCCGGGAAAGCTTTTCCGCGAGGAGCTTGAGAACAAGAGCCCGGACGCCGCGCTCGGAAAATTCATCGCCGGCTACGATGTTACCGAGCCGCGTGCGGTGCTCTGCCGCGATACGGCGCTCGTGACAGAGAGTATTATAAAAAGTTTGGATAAGCGCGATATATGTCTGTATGTCGGCATACCGTTTTGCCCTACAAGATGCTCATATTGCAGCTTTGTCAGTCAATCGACGGAAAAGAGCATGAAGCTCATCCCTCCTTTTCTGGACGCACTCATGCGGGAGATAGACGCCGCGGCAGAGGCCGTAAATAAGCTGCAGCTTTCGGTCATATCTATCTACATGGGCGGCGGAACGCCTACGACCTTAAATGCAGAGCAGCTTGACAGGCTGTGCTCAAGGCTTGAAGACAGCTTTGACCTTTCGCATCTTCGCGAATACACCGTCGAGGCAGGACGCCCCGACACGATAACGCTCGATAAGCTGCGCACCCTGCGTGTGCACGGCGTTGACAGGATAAGCGTAAATCCGCAGACGATGAGCGACGAGGTTCTGAATGTCATCGGCCGAAGGCACTCGGCGCAGGACATAATCGACGCGTTCAGCGCTGTGCGCAGCGTCGGCGGCATGGCGGTCAACATGGACCTCATCGCCGGGCTTCCCTCAGACAGCGCCGAGGGCTTTGAGAAAACTCTCAATACGGTCATCGGCCTTGAGCCGGAGAATATAACCGTCCACACGCTGTCGCTGAAAAAGGGCTCGCGCATAACGCTGGAGGGCAGCACGCTCCCCGGTGAGTCAGAGGTCGGCAGAATGCTTGACACGGCGGCCGAAAGACTGCGCAGCGGAGGCTGGGCGCCGTATTATCTGTACAGGCAGAAGTTCATGTCCGGCGGCTTTGAAAACGTCGGCTGGGCAAAGCCCGGCAGCGAGAATATCTACAACATATGCATCATGGAGGAGCTGTGCTCCATCGTCGCGCTCGGCGGCGGCGGCTCAACAAAGCTCATCTCCCCCGACGGAGGCCGGAATATACGCTTTTTCGCGCCCAAGTACCCGTCGGAATACATAAGCGGTATACAAAAGACCTGCGATGACAAGCAGGGTATAATAGACTTCTACAGTAAGGAGCGCAAAAAATAATGGCATTTGATCTGAAGGAAATCAATTTTCGCACGGTGGCCGATCCCAAGGGCTTCATCGAGGAATGCGACGAGGTGTACGAAGGCCGCGTCAGAGATGCGGCGGATAAGATTATCGAAAACAGCAGGAAAAGTCCTATCGTCCTTATGTCCGGCCCCTCCGGCTCGGGCAAGACGACGACAGCTCGCAAGATAAGCGAGGAGCTTGAGCGCCGCGGCGTTCACGCTCACTATGTCGGCATGGACGACTATTTCAAGTCCGTCGATCCCGCAACCGCGCCCAGGACTCCCGAGGGAGATATCGACCTTGAGTCCCCCCTGTGCCTGGATATGGAGCTTTTAAACGAGCATTTTACCATGCTCGCCGAGGGCAAGCGCATATTCGTACCCAAGTATGAGTTTTCGCGCCAGATGCGCGTGCTCGAGCCGTCCAAGTCCATAAAGCTCAAAAAGGATGAGATAGTCGTTTTTGAGGGCATACACGCGCTCAACGACATGATAACCGAAAAGCATCCGGACGCGTTCAAGCTGTACATCTCCGCACGCAGCAATGTTGAGTTTAACGGTGAGGTCTGCTTCAAGGGCACATGGTTCAGGCTCGTGCGGCGCACGGTGCGCGACTATAACTTCCGCGGCGCCGATCCCGCGCAGACGCTCAAAATGTGGGCAAACGTCCGCAGAGGCGAAAAGTCCTACATATCGCCGTTTAAGAACAAGGCGGACTTTATGTTCGACTCGGCCTTTCCCTACGAGATTGCAGTCATACATGACA
>ERZ779821.534-NODE-534-length-12624-cov-3.42446_pt1 | contig 12624 bp, 10 predicted proteins | sample MGYA00511884_ERZ779821 | MGnify/ENA primary metagenome ERZ779821 (study PRJEB29588, sample SAMEA2152664) | human gut metagenome | biome: human gut; feature: human-associated habitat; material: faeces | place: Denmark | collected 2008/2010 ... | reverse complement strand
TTTTTTGCCTCGCCTTGCTCGGCCGTTCCCTTCTCATCCCTTTCTCTTTTATGCCCAAAAAGCAAAAACCCCTTCAAAAGAAGGGATTTTTCCTTTGGCGCAGAGAAAGGGATTCGTCCGGCGATACTGGGGCAGTATCGCCGCCAGCCCGGGGAACTAAAAAACCATTCACCGGATGGTTTTTTGCCTCGCCTTGCTCGGCCGTTCCCTTCTCATCCCTTTCTCTTTTATGCCTAAAAAAGCAAAAATCCCTTCAAAAGAAGGGATTTTTCCTTTGGCGCAGAGAAAGGGATTCGAACCCTTGTTACGGTTCCCCGTAAACACGATTTCCAGTCGTGCGCCTTAGACCAGCTCAGCCATCTCTGCAAGCCGCTTGATTATAATACACCATTTTGCGTCGCATTGCAAGCAAAAATTTGCATTTATGCCGCCAAAGGCTTTATTGCTTGACAATCCGGCCCATGCAAGGCACAATTATGCCCGTATTATATGCGGAGGTTGACTTTATGGCAAGTATAGAAAAGCTGCCCGCAGGCGCATTTAACATAAGCCGCTGGAGCGGCGGCACAACTACGGAGCTGTTCATATGGCCACACGGCGCATCCTATGCAGAACGCCGCTTTAGCATACGCATAAGCACGGCCACGGTGGACATAGCCGAATCCACGTTCACCAAGCTTCCCGGCGTAACGCGCTATATCGCCCCGCTTGGCGATGGCTTTACGCTCAAAATAGGCCAAAATGAGCCTGAGTTTATACCGCATGCCGCTGTTAAGCGCTTTGATGGCGGGGAAGATGTGACCTGCGCAGGCGCCGGACGCGATCTTAATTTGATGCTCAGCGGCGCGGAGGGCGAACTGATAATGATAAAGCCGAACGAACGGCATATCGTGAGGCAAGCGGAGTTCTTGTTCGCCTATGCCGTGCAGGATTGCCGCATAAGCGTCGGCAGCGTGCAGATGAATACCGAAAGCGGCGAATTACTGCGTATATATGCCGATGCGGGTGAAACGGTCACGGCTTCCGGCGAAGCTGGCCTTTTCTATGCGCAGCCATAATAATTTAACTATAATATCCGCGCTCGTAGGGAATACTACCCTCAGTTGACAAAGAAAGAGGGCGGGTATGGATGAACAAGACCGATAAAAAAGAAAAGCAGCATAAACGGGGCTTTTTTGCGTCGCTGTGGCGTGTTGTCCGCACGATACTTATCGTTGTGGCGGGCGCAATGGCGGCGTTTTTGCTGTTTTTTGCGGTAAAGCTGCTCAATATTGATTCATGGAAGGATTTTGACCCGGATAAGATACTTTCCGCGCCGCAAACGCTTATTGTATACGATGGCGGCGATGCGGAGGCCGTGCGCCTGCACGCAAAGGAGGACAGGGTATATAAGCGCATAGAGGAGTTGCCGGACCATGTGCAGAAGGCGTTCATTTCTGCCGAGGACGCGCGCTTTTATAAGCACCACGGCGTTGATTTCATCCGCGTTATGGGCGCGCTGTGGACGGACATAAAGCAGATGCGCTTTGCCCAGGGCGCAAGCACCATTACTCAGCAGCTAATAAAGCTGAGCCACCTTACAAGCGAAAAGACGATAGCCAGAAAGCTTGAGGAAGCCGTGCTTGCAATGCAGATGGAGCGGCTGTATGAAAAAGACGACATACTTGAAATGTATCTCAATTATGTGTACTTCGGTGCGGGCTGCTACGGAATAGAAGCGGCTGCGCTGAACTATTTCGGCGTAGGGGCGGACAAGCTGAGCATTGCGCAGGCGGCGGATCTGGCGGGCATACTCAAGTCTCCCTCGGCTTATGCGCCGCATATCGACCACGAGGCTTCGCTGAAACGGCGAAACACCGTGATACGGCTTATGTATGACTATGGCTATATATCGCAGCAGGAGAAGGAGGAGGCCACCGCAGAGCCGCTTGTTTTGGCCGAGAAGGAGGAAACGCACCGCGGCTATTATATAGACGCAGCGCTTGAAGAAGCGGAGGGCATACTTGGCATTGGGATGGAAGAACTGCTTTGCGGCGGATACCGAATATATACGGCGATGGATACCAGGCTGCAATCGCTGTGCGAGCAGACGGTGAACAACGCGGAGTTTTTCCCCGAAGGGTGCGAAGATTGCCAGGCGGCTGTAGCCATTGTGCAGCCGAATACGGGATTTGTGCTTGCAATGGTTGGCGGGCGCGGGAACGCGGGAGCAATGGCGTTCAACCGCGCGAACGATATGCGGCGGCAGCCGGGCTCGCTTATAAAGCCGGTGATAGTATATGCGCCGGCGCTTGAGCGACTCAATTATACCGCCGCAACAATGCTTATGGATGAAAAGACCACGTTTGGCGATTATTCGCCTAAAAATGCGGGCGATAAGTATTACGGCTGGGTAACGCTGAGGGACGCCGTAAAGCGTTCGCTGAACGTGCCCGCGGTAAGGGTGTTGAGCGAACTTGGCGTTGAAACAGGCAAGGAATTTGCAAAGAGTGTTGGCATAGAATTTGACGGAAGCGACACCAGCCTTACTCTTGCCCTTGGCGGATTTTCATACGGGGTATCCCCGCTTGAAATGGCCGCGGCATACGCAAGCTTCGCTGCCGGCGGGGAATACCGCCAAAGCACGCTTATAAGGAGCATTACGGACGCGAACGGCCAAGCGCTTTATTCGCATGAGGATAGGCCCGTGCGCGTGATGAGCGAGGGCAACGCATATATACTTACAAGCATGCTGCAAAGCGTTGTGAGCGAAGGCACGGGCAAGCGGCTTGGCGAGCTGAACATTGCATTGGCGGGCAAAACCGGCACCGTTGGCGAGGCTGACGGCAACCGCGATGCATGGATGGCCGTGTATAACGGCGAATATTCCGCCTGCGTATGGATGGGATACGACAGCGCGCGGGAGGGTTCACTGCCGCCCAAGGCCACGGGCGGAAAATATCCCGCGCTGATACTGTATGACCTTTTTTCAAAGCTGTACGCGGACGGCGCCGCGCCTGAATTCACAATGCCCGATACCGTTGAAAAGGTGAAGCTTGACGGCTATACGCTTAAAAGCGAGCATAGGGCCGTGCTTGCCAACGCCTTCACTCCGAAGGACAGCACAGTGGGTGAGGTTTTCCTGAAGGGTACTGCGCCGGAGGAAACCACGCAGTATTGGGCCGTGCCAAAGGCCGTGAGGAACGTGCGCGTGGAACTGAACGAAAACAACAAGCCGGTCATAACGTTCAGCGCAGCGGAGCAGGGAATGAATTATTGCATATACACCATATCGGGTGCTGAACGCACAATGTTAGCGAACATATCGGGCGAGGGCGCTTTAAGCTACATCGATGAAGCGGCGCAGGGCGGCATGGCAAGCTACGCCGTGGCGGCGGAGCATCCGCGCCTTACGGTGCTGGGCAAAAAGGCGCAGGGGCCGCTGAGCCGCACGGTAAGCGTTATTGTGCCGTACAGCGCGGCGGAACAAACGAATGTCCCCGAGGTAACGCTCGAGGACACCGAATTTGGCGATGATTTTGATTGGGAGAACGCGAATTAGCCCTTTATGCGGCGGTAAACGTATGCTTTAAGCTGTTCTACGGAATCCTTCGCACTGCCGCTTAGCCTTGCGCTGCCCTGGGCGGAATCGTCCCGCCCGCCGCCCTTGCCGCCGAACAGGGCGTTCACGGCCTGAATAAGCTCGCGCATGCTCAGCGCCACGTCCGCCGAGCGCGCCACGCGGTAGCTTAAATTTTCGCCCTTCTGCGCCAGCACAACGGCAACCATATTGCCGCATGCGCAAAGCTTTTCGCAAAGGAAGCCAAGCTCATTGGCCTCAAGCCCTTCTTCCATGGTCACAACGGCGCGTGTTTTGCCGCAAAGCTCCGCCTTTTCCGCAAGCTCCTTCGCCCGGTAATCAAGCAGCATATCCGTGCGCCGCTTGAATTCCCTCTTCATGGCGGCAAGTTCGTCGCCCTGCTTTATAACGGCGTCAACGGCCTTGTCTGCCGATGTACTGAAGCGGCGGGCTATCGCATCCATACGCGCGCCGTCCTGCTGCATGGACAGAACAGCCCTCATGCCGCATACAAAGCCTATCCTAATGCCGCCTTTATAATTCATGTGGGACAATATCTTCAATACGCCGACCTGACCGGCGCTTTGGCAATGCGTGCCGCAGCATGTGCAGGAATCCACGCCGCCGGCGTATACTACGGTTATTTCGCCCTTTAAGCCCTTTGCCTTTTTGCGAATTTCTATGGTTTCGTATTCTTCGGGCGTAACGGTTACGGTGCGGGTAGGCTCGTCCCGCTGAATGGCCTCGTTCACCTTCAATTCAAGCTCGGCTATCTGCTCCGCGGAAAGGGGCTTATCAAAATCCACGGTAACTATATCGTCCGCCATATGGAAGCCAACGTTAGTGCAGCCAAACATGCTGTGCGCAAGGCCGGAAAGCATATGCTCGCCGGTGTGCTGCTGCGTATGGTCAAGGCGCACGGCCTCATCCGCCGCAACATGCACGCATTGGCCTATATCAAGCGGCCTATCGCAACTATGCCATATGTTCCCGCCCTCCTCGCGCGCATGGGTGCAGTGGGCGGGGCCTATGTATCCCGTGTCGCTTAATTGGCCGCCGCCTTCTGGGTATATTGCGGTGCGGTCGAGCAATATATCGAATGTGCTGTCCGCGTTTGCGCGGCAGTCCAGCACCGTTGCTTCGCATTGTGTGCAGCCGTTTTGATGATATAGCTTAGCGGTCATACATGCCTCCGGTTATTGCATAAAATATGCTTTGCATTATACCATAGTAATGTTATAAAATAAAGAAAAGCCGTAAACGGGCTGAAATACAAACAAAGGGAGGCTGCATATGAAATTCAGCGAATATGCATACAAAAGGCCGGTTTTTGAGGATGTGAAGGAGCAGCAGCTAAAGCTTATAGCGGAGCTTGGCTACGCAAAAAGCTTTGAACAGGCGGAGAAGGCTTTTCTTGACAGCGAAAAGCTGAACCGTTCCGTGCAAACGATGGGCACGCTTGCATCAATACGCTTCACGCTCAATACTGCGGACGAATTCTATAAGGCGGAGCAGGAATTCTGGGACGAAACAAGTCCGCTTCTGATGGAGCTTGGCGTTAAAATGAGCGCGGCGCTGCTTGCATCCCCGTTCAAGGCCGACTTTGAAAAGAAGTACGGCGAAATGCTCATAAAGAACGCGGAGCTTGCCGTAAAGAGCATGACGCCGGAGCTTATTCCGCTTATGCAGGAAGAAAACAAGCTGAACAGCGAATACAGCGCCCTTACATCAAGCATGAGCGTAACGTTCCAGGGCGAGGAATGCAACAATTACGGCCTGCTCAAATACATGGAAAGCAAAGATAGGGACATTCGCCGCGGCGCATTCCATGCGTGGGCCGGATGGTTTGCCGATAATGAAAAGAAGCTTGGCGAGCTTTACGATAAGCTGGTGCATCTTAGGCACAGCATGGGCAAGATAATGGGCTTTGAAACGTTCACGCCGCTCGGATACATGAACATGGGCCGCATGGACTACACCGCAAAGGAAGTCGCCAAATACCGCGAGCAGGTAGTTAAATACATCGTGCCCGTATGCATGGAGCTGCGCAAGCGGCAGGCCAAGCGTCTTGGCATAGATAAGCTGCGCTTCTTTGACGAAAAGCTGCTGTTCACCAGCGGCAATGCGGACCCCGTGGGCGACCGCGACTTTATGGTGGATGCGGCGAACAAAATGTATCACGAGATGAGCAAGGAAACGGGCGAGTTCTTCGACTTTATGCGCGAGCATGAGCTGATGGATCTCGATACCCGCCCGAACAAGGCCGTAGGCGGATACTGCACATTTATAGCGGATTATGATTCACCGTATATATTCTCCAACTTCAACGGCTCCGCGGCGGATGTGGGCGTGCTTACGCACGAGGCGGGCCATGCGTTTGAAGCGTTCTGCGCCAGCCGCCATCAGCCCATTTCCGAATACTGCTGGAGCACCAGCGAGGTGAACGAGATTCACTCCATGTCCATGGAATACTTTGCGTATCCGTGGCTTGGGCTGTTCTTCGGCGATGGCGTTGTGAAGAACCGCTATACCCACATGATGGAAGCGCTCACGTTCATACCTTACGGCTGCTGCGTGGACGAATACCAGCACATTGTGTACGAGAATCCCGACCTTACGCCGGATGAGCGTACCGCCGCATGGAAGGAGCTTGAGAAGAAGTATCTGCCAGACCGCGACTACGACGGCGTGGAGATAATGGAAAAGGGCGGATTCTGGATGCAGAAGCTGCATATTTTCACCTCTCCGTTCTATTATATCGATTATACGCTTGCCTCCATGGGCGCGTTTGAGTTCTTCGGCCGCATGCAGGAAAACCGCGAACAGGCATGGAAGGATTATTACACGCTGTGCTGCGCGGGCGGCAGCCTGCCGTATCTCAGCCTGCTGAAGCTTGCGCATCTGTCCAATCCCTTTGAGGAAGGCACTGTGCAGCGCGCGATAGCGCCGCTGGTGAAAGCGCTTGGCGAGATAGACGATATGAGCCTGTAAGCCATACACCATATATGATGTAATACTAAAAGGGACGCTTTTCGGCGTCCCTTCAGCATGCTGTTATGTTCAGTTCATCAGCACCATATCGCACCTTTCGCGCACGGCGCACTCGGCAAAATAGAATTCCTCGCGCGGGATCCACATTGTGCGGAATGCTTCAACGTGGCCCGAATCGCGCACGGCAATGCGGCTTAGCTGCTTTTCGGGCGCTATATCCATAAACACCTTTATATCAAGCATATCCGCCAAAAGCGGATGGCAGCTATATGAGCCTTCTATGATTATGTTCGCCGCCGCGCTAAGCCTGACAGTTGGGAGAAATCTATCCTCGTGGCAGGCATACGGACGGTATACGGCATCGCTGCCGGATTTCAGCGGCAGTATTATTTCATTCTTCAGCCGCTCAAAATCAATGTTCCCGCCCGGCTTTGCCATGCGCTCAGGCGTGCGGAGCGCAAAGGGCAAATAGAAATCATCCATATGCACCACGTTGCAGCTAAGGCTTTGCGAAAGCTCATTTGCAAGCGTTGTTTTGCCGGAAGCGCAGCGGCCGTCTATGGCTAATATATAGGGCTTTTGCGACTGCATTCTGTCGATAAGCCCAAGCACAGCGGCGGCATTGGGGCTACTCATTGGCGGAAGCGGGCTCCTGCCTGGGCGCGCGCTTAAACTTAACAAGTCCGGTTTTGTTCAGCGCGACCATCAGCGCGGGGATGAGCACAAGCTGCACTATTATGCCGGGTATGGCATTGATGAATGCGCCGGCCATGAATGCCTGCCATGTGAAGGAATTGCCCAGAAGGCCGAATATAATTATTTCCGCAATGCCCCAAACAAGCCTGCCGGCAAGCATGGCTATTATTATGGAACGATACAGAGCTATTACGCACTGCCAACGGGAGCGGTTGTACAGGAATCCTGCTACAAAGCCGTAAGTCGCCAGCTCAAACGCCATGGCTATTGCAACGTAAACAGGGGGCATGGAGAAAAAAAGGCACCGCGTCAGCGGCAGAATAAAGCCTATCACCGCACCGTATTGCCAGCCGCATATAAGCCCGCAAAGGAACACGGGAATATGCATGGGCAGCAGCATGCTGCCGAATTTGGGAATCTGCCCCGTAAGGAAGGGAAGCACATAACCGAGTGCTAAGAATAATGCCGAAAGAGTAAGGTTTCTTGTGTATTTGCGCATAAGTTCACTCCTTTTCTAATATACTGTATTTGAATACATAATATGATACTATGTTTGGACCTGAATGCAAAGCTTTTTCTGCTAAAATGTTAAAAGTGCATTATGCATAGGCGGAAAATTGCCCAACAGTGCGGCGGAAAAACGCGGTTTAAGACCTAAAAAACGCGCGGCGGACAGGGAAGTGTGCAGGAATCGAAAAACGGGCGCAGCATTGTAAAAAACGCTTGACAATGCAGGGAAAAGGCTATATAATAGCCAAGGTCAAAGCAGAAGCCCCGCTTCTCACCCGCCGGCAAGTGCGTCAGGCGCGGTAAGTAAACAATGAGTATTGCGATTTATCGTGAGTATATCATAGGTGGGTGCTTTGCATCCACTATTTTTTTACGGAGGTGTACCAACATAGCCAGTCAAGAGCTCTTGATAAACGAGGAAATTCGGGACGCAGAAGTCCGCCTCATCGACGAAAACGGCAACCAGCAGGGCATCGTAACCATAGATGTTGCGCTGAGGATGGCCGAGGCTGCCGACCTTGACCTTGTCAAGATCGCACCCACAGCGGTTCCGCCGGTGTGCAAAATTATGGACTACGGCAAATACCGCTTCGAACAGACCAAAAGGGAAAAGGAAAACCGCAAGAACCAGAAGGTCATCGAGCTGAAGGAGATTCGCCTTTCGGCGACGATCGATCAGCACGATATGGAAGTGAAGGCGAAGGCCTGCCAGAAGTTCCTCGGCAACGGAGACAAGGTAAAGGTCACCATTCGCTTCAAGGGCCGCCAGATAAAGCATGGCGACATTGGAATGGACGTGATGGACGCTTTCTATGAAATGGTGAAGGACGCGGCATCTGTTGACAAGCCCGCCAAACAGGAAGGGCGCAACATGATAATGATACTGGTGCCAAAGGCAAACTAAACAATTTATCCAAGGAGGAAATACCCCATGCCAAAGATCAAAACCCACAGGGGTGCAGCTAAAAGGTTCAACCTTACCAAGGGCGGCAAGGTCAAGCGGGCTAAGGCTTACAAGAGCCATATCCTGACCAAGAAGAGCACCAAGAGACTTCGCGGACTGCGCCAGACTGGTTACATCGCCGAGTGCGAGGCCAAGAAGGTGCGCGAACTCATCCCGTATAAGTAAGGAGGAACAAACAACATGGCAAGGATCAAAAGGGCTGTAAACGCCGTTAAGAAACGCCGCAAGGTGTTCAAGCTTTCCAAGGGCTACTTCGGAGCCAAGTCCAAGCAGTATCGTGCCGCTTCTCAGCAGGTTATGCGCTCCATGGCGTATGCCTACGTTGGACGCAAGAACAAGAAGCGCGAATACCGCAAGCTGTGGATCGCCCGTATCAACGCGGCTGCGCGTATGTGCGGCACCAACTACAGCCGTCTTATCAACGGCCTTAAGCTGGCCGGTGTGGACGTGAACCGCAAGGTTCTGGCTGAACTCGCCGTAAGCGATATGGCTGCCTTCAAGCAGCTGGTAGACGTTGCCAACAACGCCAAGGCCTAAGCTTAAAACAGCAAAATATAAGCACTCTTGATCGTTCAAGGGTGCTTTTTCGTTTGGGCAAAATAAAACGAGGGCGGAGATCCGCCCTGCGTTGAAACAGAAATTAAAGCTTGCTGTTGATGGCGTTTGCGAAGCGCTCTGAAATTACGGCGCATGATTCAATATGAATTTTGCCGTTCTTAAGATGAAGCGTCATGGAATCCGCATTCTGCTTTAAGCTTTCAATATCGGAAAAATAGTATTTTGTTTCGTTGCCGAACATGGTGCTATAAATGAATTCGTTATCATCAATCATTTCGACCCATTGGTTTTTATAGCATAATATTGCCGCGACTCCCAGGCAAAGGCATAATGCGAAGCCTATCAACGCATATACGGACACAACAAAGCACAGCACTAAGCACGCTAATGCCCCGGCCAATAAAACGCAGCCCAAAACGCATAGCCAAGCTGGCATGTGCATATCTTTTTCTTTCATAATGTTATACCCTCCGTTTTTATGATCTGCCATAAGACAGTTAGAAACAATATGATTTGAAAAACGAGGGCGGAAATCCGCCCCCGATATCAGTTGATAATCAGCATTCGGGTTCGATAAGGCCGTAGTTGCCGTCCTTACGCTTATAGATAACGTTTATCTGATTCGTGTCGCCATTGGTGAACATATAGAACGAATGGCCCAGCATTTCAAGCTGAAGCATGGCTTCGTCCACAGTCATGGGCTTAATGTCGAACCGCTTGACCTTTACAACCTTGGCCGCTTCTTCATCAAGATCGTCCTGCGTGAACGCATCCGCATATACCGGCTCCGGCGCACGGAACGCGCCCGCCCTAAGGCTCTTTTCAAGTTTGGTGCGGTGGCGCACTATCTGCTTTTCAAGCTTGCTGAGTACATTATCTACCGAGGCGTACATATCGCCGGAGGTTTCCTCCCCGCGGATTATGCCGCCCGCATAGGGTATCGTGACTTCTACAATGTGGCGGTTGCGCTCCACGCTGAGCGTAACATGCGCCTGGGTATCCTCAGGAAAGTACTTGTCCAGCTTGTTTACCTTTTTGTTGATAAGCTCCTCCAGGTAATCAGATACTTCGATGTTCTTTCCGCTGATCGTTATAATCATCCTTCTTACCCCTTTCTTGCGGCCCTTTGGTTTGCGGCCGCTTATATTATCTATTTCGTTAAGTGTAGCACAATTTCCTGCATGGCAGTGTAAATTATAGGTGCTTTTTTTGTGAACACTTAGCGGCAGAGCGGCAGCCGGAGCATCCGCAGCCGCATCCGCGCCGGCGGCGCATTATTATGCAGTATGCGCTGTATATAACGATAAGCGCGGCTATGGCATAGAAAAGCACGGCTTTGTCGGTCTCTCCGGTGAAAAGACCGATTATATTATATGTCAGCAGGGACATTATATACGCGCTTGCAAGCTGCCAAACAACGGCAAACGCCGTCCATGCGCGGGACTGCATTTCACGCCGAATTGTGGCAATGGCGGCCATGCACGGAGTATACAGCAGCACGAATACAAGGAAGGAATACGCGCTTGCGGGGGTGAATATGCCGCTTAAAGCCTGGCGCACAACCTCGCCGCCGGCGGAGGCGGAAAAGCTTGCAAACATGGAAAGCGAGCTTACAACGGCTTCCTTTGCCACAACGCCCGTGAGCAGCGCAACGCTTGCCTGCCACGACCCGAAGCCAAGCGGCTTGAATATGGGCGCTATTGCGGAGCCGATTGCGCCGAGTATGCTGAGGGAAGGATCGAATATAAAGTTAAGGCGGAAGTCAAAGCTTTGCATGAACCATAGAACAACGCTCATGGCGAATATTATGGTGCCCGCCTTTTCAAGGAAGTGCTCCACGCGTTCCCAAACGTGGGTAAAAACATTGCGCGCGCTCGGCATGCGGTACGGCGGCAGCTCGATAACAAACGGCGCTTCCTGCTTATTTGATGCGGCTTTGCGAAAAATAAGGCCGGAAAGTATGCCCAGCATCACGCCAAGGACATACAGGCTCAGTATTACAAGGCCGCGATGCTCGCTGAAAAACGCACCAGCTATAAGCCCGTATACCGGCAGCTTTGCGGAGCAGCTCATGAACGGCAGCAGCAATATTGTCATGCGGCGGTCGCGTTCGTTATCCATTGTGCGCGCGCCCATTGCCGCGGGAACGGTGCAGCCGAAGCCCATCAGCAGCGGTATGAAGCTTTTTCCGCTCAGCCCGAAGCGGCGCATTGGCTTATCCATTATGAACGCTATGCGGCTCATATAGCCGCTGTCCTCAAGCAGGCTGAGGCAAAGGAAAAGCAGCGCTATCTGCGGCAGGAACGTGAGCACGCCGCCAACGCCTTTTATTATGCCGTCGCAAACAAGGCTTATGAACCATTCTCCCGCGCCCGCGTTCTGCAGCAGGCTCATTACGGCGGGAGCAACGGTGCCGTCTATAAATTCGCCTACAAGGTCGCTAAGCGCCGCGCCTACGGTTGAGAACGTGAGCAGGAATATAAGCCCCATTATCAGCAGAAAAAGCGGTATTGCAAACGCCTTATGCGTAAGTATTGCGTCTATTTTTGCGCTGCGGGCGGCGCTTGAAGCTTTGCCGGAATGGTGATAGGCTTTCTTTACAACGCGCTCGATATATGAATACCGGCTGTCTGCAACAAGTGATTCGCTGTCGCCTATGGGGTTTGCGGCGGCGTATTCGTTTATTATCGCGTCCACAAGCTTTGCATCCATATCGTTGAGCTTCAGGCTTTCGCGCACGCGCTCGTCGCCTTCAAGCAGCTTTATTTCAGCCCAATGCAGCGGCAGCTTCGCGGCCTTTGCATAGGGTTCTATTATTGCGCCTATCTTATGGTGCTCCTCATGGGTAAAATCGTCGTAAACGTCGTCCGGCTCTATAAGGAAGCCCTCGTGCAGCTGCGTATGCGCCGCGGTGATAAGGCTTTGCAGGCCCGTAACAAGATCGTCTATGCCCGCGCCGGTGCGCGCGCTTATAGGCACAACCGGGATGCCCAGCTCAAGCGAAAGCTGCTTGCAGTCTATGCTGTCGCCCTGCTTTTCAACTTCGTCCATCATGTTCAGCGCCAGTATCATCGGGCGCTCAAGCTCCATAAGCTGTATTGTAAGATAAAGATTGCGCTCCAGGTTCGTGGCGTCCACAATGTTTATTATCGCGTCCGGGTTTTCGTTTATGATATAATCGCGCGCTACTATTTCCTCCATTGAATACGGCGAAAGCGAATATATGCCCGGCAGGTCCACAACGGTCATTTCGTGGCCCATGGTGCATAATCCGTCGCTGTTCTTATCGGCGCGCTGCTTTATTTTGCCTTCCTTCTTTTCAACCGTTACGCCCGGCCAGTTGCCA
>ERZ779821.532-NODE-532-length-12644-cov-2.37287_pt1 | contig 12644 bp, 10 predicted proteins | sample MGYA00511884_ERZ779821 | MGnify/ENA primary metagenome ERZ779821 (study PRJEB29588, sample SAMEA2152664) | human gut metagenome | biome: human gut; feature: human-associated habitat; material: faeces | place: Denmark | collected 2008/2010 ... | reverse complement strand
CGCCACATGAAACCATGCAAAAACCATTTGAAAATTCAGCATATTTTCCGGTTTTAACAACAAGTTCTTTGCCAGCGATATTGGTTTTAAAAATTCTTCCTTCCATATTTTTCTCCTTTTTATCAAAAATAAAGGGCGCAAGATAAAATACCCCGCCCCCAAATATTTTTATTTTCTGATGTTAAGTTTTGCAATCAAATCTCTGTAACCATCAAGATTTGTTTCTTTAAGATAGTTCAAAAGACCTCTTCTGCGTCCAACAAGTTGAAGAAGTCCACGACGTGAATGGTCGTCTTGTTTGTTTGTCTTTAAGTGTTCTGTAAGATGGTTGATTCTTTCAGTTAAAAGAGCAATTTGAACTTCTGGAGAACCTGTGTCGCCTTCGGTTCTTGCATATTCAGCAATGATTGCTTGTTTTTTTGCTTTATCCATAGTTTTTCCTCCCGTTAAAATTTGCCACAAGGTTAAGCCTTCATAAAACCGAAAAACTAAAAGGTTTTAAGCACCTAACCCAAGGTACACGAAAATTGTAACATTTTCTTTCAAATTTGTAAAGTGTTTTAAAAAAATAATTTTTTAATTATTATATTATCCAAGGCTTGAACGATTCACAAATTGAATGTTGTCAAGTTCCTTGATTTTTTCAATAATTTCGTTGGTTTCTTGAAGATCTTTAACCTTAATGCTCATTAAAACTTCAAACTTGCCTTCTGAAATTATTCTTGCTGTGATGTTGTTCATTTTCACTTTAAGAGAATACATAATGTCAATAATCTTTGAAAGCATTCCATCTTCATCTTTACCAACAACACGCAAGTTGATGTCATATTTTTTATATGGGTTCACATCTGCCCCACTTTTCCAATCAGCATTTAAAGTTCTCTCTCCGTCTATTGACTTTATATTTGCACAAGATGCACAGTGAACTGTAATTGTTCCAGAATTTGACTCAATTGCAACAATTTCATCACCAGGAACTGGGCTGCAACAACGAGCAAGTTTCACACCTTCAACATCGCTTCCTTCAATATAAATCGGACAATCATCTTTCTTTTCAGTTGACTGTTTGCTCTTTTTAATTTGTCTTGCCATTGAAACAATGTCAAACGCATTAATTCCGCCAGCACCAATGCTTGCGAACATGTCATCAAATGAATAAACCAAATATTTACGATTGCACTCTTCAAGCATTTCAGGTGTCAAAATTTCACCAAGAGAAATTCCTGCGACATCGGCAGTTTTCTCTAAAATTGCCTTACCCTTTTTCAAGGTTTCTGGATTGATTGTTCGCTTGAAATAGTTTCGAATGTTCTGTTTTGCATGTGCACTTACAACAAACTTAAGCCAATCTCGTGATGGTTTTTTGTTTTTATCGGTTATGATTTCAACAACGTCACCTGTTTCAAGTGGTTTTGAAAGTTGAACTTTTTTGCCATTTACTTTTGCACCAACACAAGTGTCTCCAATATCGGTGTGAACCGCATATGCAAAGTCAACAGGAGTTGAATTTTCTGGAAGAGAAATTGGTTTATATTTTGGTGTAAAAACCCAAATTTCGGTTGTCGCAAGGTCCATTGACATTGCTTTAATAAACGATGAACTGTCTTTAATTTGCTTTTCATTTTCAACCGCATCTTTAATCCAATTAAGCTCTTTTTCATAGGCCTCTTTTTTCTCATCACCAGACTTATAACGCCAGTGAGAAGCAATTCCAAACTCGCAAAGTTCGTGCATTTCAAAAGTTCGAATTTGAACTTCAAAAGGAGTTCCATCTTTCATTAAAACCGTTGTGTGAAGCGATTTATATCCGTTTGATTTCGGATCTGCAATATAATCTTTAATTCTTCCTGGAACTGGGCGATAAATTGAATGAACCATTCCAAGAACTTGATAACATTGTTCCACATTTTCAACAATAATTCGGAAAGCAATCGCATCATAAATTTTTGCAGTTCCCTTACTTTTAATCTTCTTATAAAGGCTATAAACATGTTTGAAACGGCTTTGCACTTCATGTTTAATTCCCATTTTTGCAAGCTCATTTTCAAAAGTTTCAGTTATAGTCTTCATTTTTTCTTGTGATTTTTTATATTTACGATCTGACTCGCTTTTAACTTTTTCATATTCTTCCGGATTAAGATATTTAAAGCATGTGTCTTCCATTTCCCTTTTCATTGCATTAAAGCCCATTCTTTCGGCAAGTGGAACAAACAAATTCATGGTTTCAGAGCAAAACTTAATTCGCTTGTCATATGGCAAATATTCAACCGTTCTGATGTTATGAAGGCGGTCTGCAAGCTTTATTAAAATCACACGTAAATCTTTGCTCATTGCAATAAACATGCGTTTAAGTGAATCCATTTCAAGAATTTCTTTTTTGTCATAGTGAATGCGGTTTATTTTTGAAACACCTTTCACAAGTTTTTCAACTTCATCACCAAACTCTTGTTTGATTTGTTTAAATGTTACCGATGTGTCTTCAACTGTATCATGCAAAAGGGCTGCGGCAATTGTTGCTTCGTCCATTTTCATTTCAATCAAAATTGTTGCAACAGCAATTGGGTGAATGATATATGGTTCGCCACTTTTTCGCTTTTCACCAGCGTGTGCTTTGCATGCAAAATGATAAGCTTTTTCAATAAGCTTACTTTCACCATAATTTTGTTTTACAAGGTCTAAAAATTCCATATTTATCTCCTTGAAGCAATTTTGTTCATAAATGATGAAGAACTAAGTTCTCTTTTTGGTGGATTATCTATCAATACGACTGAAAATTCAGGCTCAAACTCAATTTTCATGAATCCAAGCTCAACAAATGCAAGAAGTGAAAAACAAAGCTGCGAGACAGAAAGTCCGCCTTCAACTGCATTTATTTTTTGCACCCATTCAAAAATATTATTCGCTTTCACATTTTTTGCATGTTTTTTGAAAATGTTATATGCCATTATAGAAATATCTCTGCCAGTTCTGAGCTCTTCTTCAAGATTTTGCCTAAATGATGGTGCATATACATTATATTTTTCACAAAAAGCAACCTTCTCATTTGCAAAAATTGAACGAGTAAAAATTATGGTTTTATATCCAGAAAAATCCGACACAGAAACAGGATATTCATGACTGATTAAAATTGTGTTTTGCTTGTTTTTGAGTGGAACATGTGAAATTGTAAAGTTTTTAAATTTTGGATAAAATTTTGAGAGTCTGTCGGCAACTTTTTTGCTGTCAACAACAACAATTGTGCCAAAAAGCGAATTTTGCGATCCGATAATATTTTCAAGCTCATGCATTTGATAATAGTGCACTTTTCCTTGTTTTTTGTCTGAAATAAACTTATTTACAAGCGAAACAATTGTTTCTTTTTCCTTGTCCACACCAATCTTCAACTCTTTAATATATACATCTTTCAAAATTGCTTGTGCATATGTTTTGGTTTTAAAAGTATTGTTTTCAAGCTCAACAATCAAATGTTTTTTTGTTTGAGATTTCAAAAGAGAAACATGTTTTGCCCCATTAAAGCACATTATTGTTTTCCCGAATTTTGTTGATGCTCGATAGTGTTTATATGCACTGTCTTTCATTTGAGAAACAACAAGTGCATTGCATGGAAGCATAAACACTGGTTTTTCATTTTGGCAGCCAAAAGGTTCAAGCATTTTTAGTGATGAAATAAAGTCTTTATTAATGTCTTTTTCTTGAATTTCAATATCATATTGTTCATCAAGAATAAAGGCTTTTTGTGGAACATTTTTGTTTAAAAGCGATGTTAATTCTTTCTTGAAATCATCAAACTTATCTTTTTCAAGCTCAACACCAACCGCCATTTTATGCCCACCAAAGCGAATAAGCTTGTCACTTGCTTTTGTTAAAAGTTCATGAAGGTCAATGGTGTCAAGACTTCGTCCACTTCCTTTTAAAGTTCCCTCTTCTGTTTCTGTAAAAATGATTGCAGGACGGTTATAATCGTGACAAATTCTTGAAGCTAAAATTCCAAGCACACCTTGGTGAAAATTGCCCTTTAAAAGAATGATATTTTCTTTTGTAAGGTCAATTTTATCCATCTCTTTTTCAAGTGCAGAAACACCTTCAAAAATGCTGTTTAAACGCTCTTCATTGTCTTTCAAAATCTCACTATAAAGTGAAGCAAGTTTTGTTTCATCTTCTTCTGCAAGAAAATCAAAAACTTTTTTACCTTGACTCATTCTTCCGCTTGCATTAAGACGTGGGACAATTTTAAATGCAACATCAGTTCCTGAAACTTCGTCAAGATTGAGATTTTTAAGCATGAATTCAATGCTTTTCATGCACTGTTTTTTGTTTAACATTTCAATTCCAAGTTTAGCAATGATTCGGTTTTCAGAAACAAGCGGAACAATATCACCAATTGTTGCAATTGAAACGATATCAAAATATTCCAAAATGTTTTCTCTGCCGTCAATTGCTTCAACAACTTTAAGTGCAACTCCAGCACCACAAAGTCCGTTAAATTCATATTTTTGACCAGGTTTTTTGGGGTCAATTACAACACAATCTGGAAGCTTTTCAGCTGGTTCGTGATGGTCTGTCACAATCACATCAATATTAAGTTCTTTTATTTTTTCAACTTCTGAAACGGCAGTAACACCAAGGTCAACTGTGATCATAAGATCTGGATTTGATTCTTTCTTTATTGTATCAATCATGTCAAAAGACAAACCATAGCCATCATCAAAACGATTTGGAATATAGACATCAACATTGATGCCCTTTTTCTTGAAAAAACGATATAAAACAATACATGCAGAAATTCCATCGCAGTCATAATCACCATAGATAACGATTTTTTCTTTCAATGCAATGGCTTTCTTTATTCTTGAAACTGCCGTTTCCATTCCATCAAGGTCGAACGGATTTAGCATTTTTTCAGTTGTTGGATTTAAAAATTCTTCAAGTTTTTCAGGAGTGTCTATGCCCTTTTTCGCAAGAAAATCTATAATCCTTTGATCTAATTTCTGTTTCATTTTATATCCTTTAAATTTATTTTTTTAACTTTTAATCTATTTTTCAAATAAAAAAGCCCGACAACCAAAACCCACTTTCGTGAGCATCGATTTTCAGGCTTATTTTTTTTACTAAAATTTTAAGAAAGCTTATTTAGAAGCTTTTTTTGTTGTTTTCTTCTTTGTTTCTGCTGCAGGAGCTGGAGAAACGTTTCTGCTGAGTCTTGCTTTTTCATTTTCAGCTTGCATTGTAAGCATTGAAACATGAAGATTTGTTCCAAGACAATAATATGAGAACACTGAAACAGCAACACAAACAAGCATTGCAAGTGCAGACAAAATTACAAAACGAACTGGAACACAAATCAAAACAATGCAAATGATAAGAGAAAGAGCCAAAATATAGATAAGTGGTTTTCTGATTTCTTTGCTTGAAAGATTAACCATTTCTTCTGCAGAAAGGTTTTCATTGTGTTTCATTTTCTTGTTTTCTCTTATTCTTTCAAGCAAAAGAATAGTTGCGAAAATAACAAGAACAACTGATGCCAAAATTTCCATTATTGAAATCATTGTAATTGGCAAACGGGTCAACACAAAAAGTGAAAGAGCCATTAAAAGTGCGTGAAGAGAAACAACAGTTAAAGTTGTTGCTGAAACAACACCATAACGAATCCAACCAATAACAAAGAGAGCTAAAAGCAAGCAAACAACGCCAACACTTGTCCAGATAACGGCCTTGTTTGTAACACTTCCGTCAAATTCAAGAATTGAAACATCTTCCGCAGAAACTTCAAGTTTTTCAGCAATTGCTGTTTTCAAAGCTGCTTCGTTTTTGATTTTCTTTGTTGCGGTTTTTTCAACAACATATGTATCTGTCCATTTGTCTTCAACAAAGGTTTTTTCTGAAATATAGCCTTCTTTTCCAAGAACGCTTTCAAGTTTTTTTACAGCATCTTTTGTGTTCATTTCAGCAGAGATTTTAACTTCAATTTGATTTCCCCCACCAACATCGGTTCCGAGAGAAATTCCAGCAGTAAGAGAAACAACAACTGCTGCAACAATAATAACAAGGCTTAAAATTGCATAAAGCCAAAGCAAAGATTTTTTATTTTTCATCTTTAACTTCCCCCTTGTTTCCAAGTCTATATGGTTTTTCTGCCCCGTCATTGAATGCTTCAAAAATATTCACAAAACCTGGGAGCATAACTGCGGTGTTAAACATCGAGATGCATGAGAAAATGCAAGTGATTAAGCCGAACACTCTGAGTTCTGCTCGTGCAACGATAGCGATAACACCAAAAATGACTGTAAGCACTATGCCAGTTGCAAGAACAGGTGAAAGAGATTTTTTATATCCACTTTCAAGAGATGCAGTGATGGTTTTTCCTTGTTTAAATTCTTCTTCAATTCGAGAAATATAGATGAGAGATGTTGCCAAAACAACAGCATATCCAAGAGCAATTGCAATTAAACTTGAAAGGCTAAGTTCAACCCATGGGAAAGCCCAAATGAAGAACACAGCAATGATTGTGTCAAAAGCAAGAGCCAAAAGTTCAAACAAACCAAGAACACCGCCCTTCCAAATCAAATATGCCAAGCCAAGCACAACAACAAGAGCAATCATAACAATTCCCATGATGAATGTGATATTAGTTGTAAAGCCAGATTTATTTGGATTTGTCTCGAAATTATTTTTTGACAAAGTTGAGCTCATTGTATTGATGCAAACAGTGTCTGAGTTAAGAGAAACGTCCATGCTTCCGAGTTTAACTTTCATTGCAAAATCTTCCGCACTGTCATATGATGCAAAAGAAAGTGGCATTGAAGACGAAGCTGTAATATTCTCTGAGCTGAAGCTTGTCATAACTTGTCCGCCCATATAAACATAGATGGTTTTAGAAGCTGAAAGCATTTTCTTATATTGTTCAACACCTTCATCGTTAAAATTGAGCATAACATAAATCGATGAATTGTATGTATTCACCGTAACGTCTGTAATATGTTTGTTTCCAACAATATAGGTGTCATCTTCACTTGTTGAACTGCGAAGTTCAAAAGTTCCAATTCCAATTGCACTGAGAAGTGTATAAGATTCTTTCAAAGAACCAGTTGCTTTTTCAAAACCAATGTCGATTCTGATCTTTTCACCACTAAGTGTATAAATTGAAGCACCAGGATAGCCCCTTTCTTCCAAAATATTGCGAATTGTGCTGATAGAATTGTTGATTTTAGCAGTTGAATATTCCCCGTCCAATTCATATTCAGCATATACACCACCAGAAAGGTCGGTTGATTTGTTAATTGCAGCAGCAATTGAAGTGAAAGTATATGAATTGAAACGCATTGGTACGAACGCAAAAAGCGAGCCAATAACCAAAGCAATGACAACCAAACTGATAAATACTTTCGCAACTTTCTTGTTTATAGGTTTCATCTAATTTTCGTCCTTACATTTCATTTTGCCAACATTATACTATATAAAAAAGCTTCTGGTCAATCTTTTCCGAAAAATACTTGATTATTTTTTTTGCATAATGTCACTCTTTTTCATGAATTATTAACAAAATGCCAACTTTTATTTCTAAATTTGAAAAAATTATCAATGTTATCTTGATGATTTTATTTTTAATTAGCAAGAAAGTCAAGTTCAACATCATTTGATAAAATCAAACATTATAAAGTTCTTTTTATCTCGTTAAAAATATTAAAAACATTTCGCAAGCCACATTTACTCAATATGACAAAAAACAATCACTTTTAGACAAATATATCTCCCCACAAATAAAAAAGACCATCAAAAGATGATCTTTTAAATTTATTGATTTTTATCGTTAACGTATCAATAACATAAGTTTTGAAAAGATTTGATAGAGAGTTGAAACCTATCTCTATCTTATTTTTTCTTTACATTCACTCCCACCATTCCACCGATTGCTCCAACAACAACCGCAAAAGCAAGGTCAGCAACAAACCCAAGTCCAAGTGTAAGTTTTTGTGCTAAGATTGAAAAAATAATGAATGCAAGCAAAGTATAAAGTCCCGCAAAAAGCAAGCCTTGAAGCATTCCTTTTGTTGAGTTTTTTGTTAAAACCATTGCACCAAAAAATACACTTATTGCCTTGATAGCCATGTTAACAGGACTTATCACTTTGTCTGGAAGTGATGCCCATTTAATGATAAAAGCAAACAAAATTATGCATGCAAAAGTAATGATAAGCGAAACAAAAAGTGCTTTTAAATATCTGAAAATATTTTGTTTAATGATTCCTTCGTTTTGTTTTTGTGTTTCAGTTTTCATGTTCTTCCCACCTTTTGTAAATTTTATGGCAGAAGGACTAAAAATAGAACTCAAAAAATGTTGAATTATAAATTTTAACAAAATCAACACCAGATTTTAAGTTATTGATAAAAATGGGAACAAAAAAACAGCGATTTTCTCGCTGTTTAAATTTGTTTTATTTCTTTTTTGATTTAGCTTTCTTTGCTGGTTTTGCAGCTTCTTCAACTTTTTCAGCATCTTTAGCTTCAGCTGTTTCTGCATTTTCTACAGGTTCAGAAACTTCTTCTGGTTGTTCAGCTTTTTGTTCTTCAGCTTTTTGTTCTTCAGCCTTTTTTGTTTCTTCAACTTTTTCAACCTTTTCTTCAGGTTTTGCAGTTGATTTCAAAACTGTTCCAACAGAACCAATATCAAATTCCATTGTGGTTTTGTTGTTTTTTGCACCAGTTTCCAAAATGAAAGTTTTAACGCCATCTTTGTCGCTGATTTTTGTGATTCTTCCAATGACACCGCCAACAGTTCTGATTGTGTCACCAACGTGAAGTTGATTTACCATTTGATCATATTCTTTCATACGTTTACGATTTGTGATTGTTGGAAGAACAAGCATCAAAACAACCAAAACAAGCAATACAACATAGATCCACCAAGAACCAGCACCATTTGTTGTTTTTCCTGTTGTTTCAGCTGATGTTTCAAGTAATAAATTTAACATTTCAATCTCCTTTTATATTTATGTGCTAAGTTTAGCATATATTTTGACAATTACACAAGTAAAATCATGTAAAATTTTCCACAAAAGTGTCAATTTTTGTTTTAAAGCTTATCATATCCGGTTTCTTTATAAAATTGCTCACGAAACTCTAAAAGCCTGTCTTCTTTTATTGCCTGTCTTATGTCAGACATAAGATCAGTCAAATATGTAAGGTTATGAATTGAAAGGAGTTGTGCCCCCAAAATTTCGTCAACATTAAACAAGTGGCGAAGATATGCTTTTGTAAAGTTTCTGCAACAATAGCAATTGCACTTTTCGTCAAGTGATGTGAAATCTTCTTTATATTTCCCGTTCTTTACAACAATTTTTCCAGTATGTGTAAAAGCCGATCCATTTCTTGCAATTCTTGTTGGAAGAACACAATCGAACATGTCAATTCCACGAATTACACCTTCAACCAAGCAATCAGGACTTCCAACCCCCATTAAATATCGTGCTTTATCTTCTGGATAAAGTGGAGCAAGTTCGTCCATGATGTCATACATCACATCTTTTGGCTCGCCAACTGAAAGCCCACCAATTGAAAAACCAACCTTTACATATGGCTGAATGTCTAAAAGAGCTTTCTTTCTAAGGTCTTTATAAAAGTTTCCTTGCACGATTGGAAAAAGCATTTGATTGTCATTTTTATGATAGTTATAGCATCGATCAAGCCATTTTTCAGTTCTTTCCAATGCTTTTCTTGCATATTCGTGAGTTACACCATAGGTTGAGCACTCATCAAATGCCATGATAATGTCAGAGCCAAGTTTGTTTTGAATTTCCATTGACTTTTCTGGTGTAAAGAAATGAGAACTTCCATCAAGATGCGATTTGAACTCTACCCCTTCATCAGTAATCTTATTGAGTTTTGCAAGCGAAAAAACTTGGAAACCACCGCTGTCGGTTAAGATTGGCTTATTCCAATTCATAAACTTATGAAGCCCACCAGCCTTTGCAACAAGGTCTGCACCCGGACGCAAATAGCAGTGATATGTGTTTGATAAAATGATTTGTGCTCCAAGTTCTTCAAGCTCTCTTGGCTCAACCGCCTTTACAGTTGCTCGAGTTCCAACCGGCATGAAAACTGGAGTTTGAATGTCGCCATGTGGAGTTCTTAAAGTTCCGCATCTTGCAAAAGTGTTTGACGACTTTTCTTTTACAGTAAATTCAAATTTTTCCATATTTTTCCTTTATTCAATAAACATTGCATCACCGAAGCTGAAAAAACGATATTTTTCTTTGACTGCGGTGTTATAAATTTCAAGAGTTTTTTCTCTTGAACCGATAAATGCTGAAATAAGCATTATAAGTGTGCTTTCTGGCAAGTGGAAGTTTGTTATAAGTGCATCAACAAACTTGAAATTATATCCGGGATAAATAAAGATGTTTGTTTCTTTATTCACAGCTTCAAGTCTTCCCTTTTCAACAGCGGCACTTTCAAGTGTTCGAACCGATGTTGTTCCAACAGCAACAATTCGTTTGCCTTGTTTTTTATATTCATTAAGACGAGAAGCAGTTGCTTCATCAATCACAATTTTTTCACTGTGCATGTGATGTGATTCAACATTTTCCACGCTCACCGGGCGGAAGGTTCCAAGCCCAACATCAAGCCTTACAGTTTCAATTTTAACACCCTTCTTCTTTAAACGGTCAAGCAACTCATTTGTGAAGTGAAGCCCAGCAGTTGGCGCTGCACTTGATCCTGGAATTTTATTATATACAGTTTGATATCGTTCTTGATCTTTAAGTTTTTCATGAATATATGGAGGAAGTGGCATTTCACCAATTTTGTCAAGTTCTGCTTCAAGTGTTCCATTTTTAACAGTGAAGCGAACAAGCTTTCCACCAATTTCTTCACGTTCTTCAACAACTTCCAAAAACATGTTGTCTGAAAAGTCAAAAATTGTTCCAACCTTTGCTTTCTTTCCAGGTTTCGCAAGGCATTCATAATCGGTTAAACTTTCTCTTTTCAAAAGCAAAAACTCAACTCTTGCACCAGTGCCACGTTTTGTTCCAAAAATTCTTGCAGGAATAACCCTTGTGTTGTTCACAACCAAAACGTCATTATCGGTTAAATAGTTTTCAATGTCATGAAAAATTTTATGCTCAATGGTGTCGGTGTCACGATGGTAAACAAGCATTCTTGAGCTATCTCGTGGATAAACCGGAGTTTGAGCAATCAATTCTTCAGGCAAATTATAATAAAAATCTTTAGTGTTCATAGTTCTCTCTTTTTTAAGCCAGCAGATTATACACCAAAAATATGGCTTTGTCTAGACTGGATATTCAATTCCAAGGTGCTCATATGCTTTTGGAAGCGGAACTCTTCCCCTTGGAGTTCTTGCAATGAATCCAATTTGCATCAAATATGGTTCATATACATCTTCAATTGTGCATTGTTCTTCGCCAGTTGCAGCAGCAATTGTGTCAAGTCCAACAGCACGACCGCCAAATTTTACAATCATTGCTTCAAGAATGTTGCGGTCAACATTGTCAAGTCCAAGACTGTCAACTTCCATGCGGTCAAGAGCAAGTTTGCTTATCTTTTTATCAATTTTTCCAGAACCCATAACCATTGCAAAATCACGAACTCTTTTTAAAAGTCGGTTTGCAATTCTTGGTGTTCCACGGCTTCTTCTTGCAATTTCAAGTGCCGCATCGCTGTCAATTTCTGATCCTAAGATTTTTGCAGAACGCGTAACAATTTTTGCAAGATCTTCTGGTGAATAGATTTCCAAACGGCAAATTACACCAAAACGGTCACGAAGTGGACCAGTAAGCATTCCCGCTTTTGTTGTTGCACCAATAAGGGTGAATTTTGGCAGATTTATTCTAACCGAGCGAGCTGAAGGACCTTCACCAACCATGAAATCAAGAGCAAAATCTTCCATTGCTGGATATAAAATTTCTTCAACCTTATGATTAAGTCGGTGAATTTCATCAATAAACAAAACATCATTTTCATTAAGTTTTGTTAAAATTGCAGCAAGGTCACTGGCCTTTTCAATTGCCGGACCACTTGTCAATGTAACTCCAACCCCCATCTCATTTGCAATGACCGATGAGAGTGTGGTTTTTCCAAGTCCTGGTGGGCCATATAAAAGAACATGGTCAAGTGCTTCCCCACGTTTTTTTGCCGCAGTGATATATACCATAAGGTTTTCTTTAACCTTAGTTTGACCAACATATTCTTTCATTGTTTTTGGACGAAGCGATGTTTCAATTTCTTCATCAAAACTTGTTTCTTTTGTGTCAACAAGTCTTTCTTTTTCATAAGTTTCTTGCTCGTCCATATGGCTTGTAAATTTGAATTTATTTTCTTCCATAATTTTTCCCATTTTATATTATAAACATTTTCTTATAATTTCTTCTGCTTTCTCGCCAGCTTGTGCTTTTGACTTTACAAGTTTTGTTGCTTCTTCTTTCTTGATTCCAAGCTCAACCAAAATTGCAACAGCATCATTCATTTCATTTGTAAATGTTGTTTCTGGCTCAAAATTCAAGAATCCATCAAGTGGATTTTGTTCGGTTTTAATGTTTTCTTGAACCTTTTCACGAAGCTCAAGAACAATTCTTTCGGCAGTTTTCTTTCCAAGCCCCTTAATTTTAGTAAGAAGCCCAACATTTTGATTTA
>ERZ779821.529-NODE-529-length-12682-cov-4.98978_pt1 | contig 12682 bp, 10 predicted proteins | sample MGYA00511884_ERZ779821 | MGnify/ENA primary metagenome ERZ779821 (study PRJEB29588, sample SAMEA2152664) | human gut metagenome | biome: human gut; feature: human-associated habitat; material: faeces | place: Denmark | collected 2008/2010 ... | reverse complement strand
TGTCACCGTCGTCAACGGCAATGTTTCTTGCTATGCTCTCCGAGAAGATGACACCGTCCTGCATGACAACGCCGCACTGGCGCCGCCACCATTTCTTGTTGAGCGTGTTGATGTCCGTGCCACCAATATTGACTTGACCCTCCAAGACGGGATAATAGCCGAGCATGAGTTTGACGAGCGTCGTCTTGCCGCTGCCCGAGGCACCAACGATGGCCGTCACTTTCCCATTGGGGATGCGTATCGTCACGTCGTCCAAGGTCTTGCGCAAGGCGTGAGGGTCGTACTTGAACATGATGTGCTCGATGTCGATGCCCTTGTTGTTGTCGGTTAGCGAGGTTCTGAGGCCATTCTTCCCATTCTCGTCCTCAGCGCGGTGAATCTCGTTGATGCGCTCCAGGCTAATCTTCACATCTTGCAGGGAATAGAAGAAGTTCATCAGTTGCTCTACAGGCGAATTGAGTTGCCCGATAATGTATTGCACGGCAAGCATCATACCAAGTGTCATTTGCCCATGAATCACAGCGGTTGCAGCTACTACCGTGATGATGATGTTCTTCACCTCATTGATGAAGATGCTTCCTGCCTCCTGCGTCTGCTGCAGCTTCAGCGACTTCATCTGTACGTTGAAGAGGTCCACCTGCGTATCCTCCCATTCCCACCGACGTCGATGCTCACAGTCCTGAAGCTTGATCTCCTGCATGGACGTGATGAACTCGTAGGTTTTGTTGTTGTTGATGGCCTGCTGCTCGAAGAGCTCGTAGTCCAGCACCTTGCGGCGGCGCAGGAAAAGTGTCATCCACAGACCATAGAGCAGACTTCCCGCAAGGAAGATGGCAAAGATGAGCTTGTTGTAGAACAGCAACACCACCGTGAATACTACGAAGGTGAGCATGGAGAAGGTCACGCTCAGTGCCTGGCTTGTAAGGAAGTTGTTCACGCGGCTGTGGTCGTTCATCCGCTGCATGAGGTCGCCCATGAGTTTTGTGTCGAAGAACGACATCGGCAGTTTCAGCAGTTTGATGAAGAAGTCGCTCACCAACGAGATGTTGACCCTCATGGAGATATGCAACAACAGCCACCGGCGGATGAAGTCGATGGCCGTACGGCTAAAGGTGAGCATCAGCTGTGCGAGCAGTATCAGCCAGATAAAGCCAAGGTTCTGGTTCTTGATGCCCACGTCGACGATGGACTGCGTGAGGAACGGCAGGACGAGCTGCAACAAACTGCCCACGATAAGCCCAAGTACTATTTGTCCGAAATAGCGCCTGTACTTCTTCACATAGCCGAAGAGAAAACGGAACGACCGTGGATTCTTATTCTTTTCACCCTCACCATCCTCCTTGTGGGAATAGAAACTGGGCGTGGGCTCCAGAAACATCGCTATGCCTTTTTCCTCACCATTAGACCGTGTGCTGATCCAGTGGCTTTTGAACTCCTCAAGATTGTACTTTACAAGACCTTTGCCCGGGTCAGCGACATAGAACTTCCTGCCCTTTTTGACTTTGTATAGGACGACGAAGTGATTTTGGTTCCAGTGAAGAATGCAAGGGGATGACACTTTTAATAATATATTTGTTTCAATCCTCGCACATAATGTATGAAAACCAAGTATTTTGGCCGTCTCGTCTATGCTAAAAAGAGATACACCTTCCGTGGTCACCGAACATAGTTTTGACAAGTGTTTAGATGTATAGTTCTTGCCATAGAAGTCGCATACCATTTGTAAACATGCAATACCACATAACATTGCATCGTGCTGCAAAGAGATAGGAAACTTTCTATTCATTCAGTATTTAACCGCTATAAATCGATTTTCTTGTAGTTGTTATTTTTATAATCGTTTTATCTCCTTGTCCAATGTGTTCTTGCCACGATACTTGGTATTCTTGGAATTAAGCCTGTAGGTTACATTGAAGGAATATTTCCAAAGATGGTAGTCCTCCGTTTGTTTGAAGTTCAAGGATCCGATTTTGTCCTTCTCCCTGAATTTCATACCTCTGAACAAGTCGCTTCCTTGCAGGCTGATGGTCAACTTGCCTTTGAAGAAAGCCTTTTGCAGAGTAATGTTAGTGGTGTGGAACGGAAGAAGTTCCACCGACCCTTGGTTGCCACCACTGTTAAAGTAGATATAGGAAGAGATCATATAATCGTGAGGAAGGCTCAGGATTTGGCTCAGAACACAGTAGAACGAGGCTCTGTTATGTCGCATCTGTCGGCCCAGATATTCACTTTTGAAGAAAGGCTGGTCAAGGCCTACCGTCAGCGAGGGCGACCAAATGCCAAAGTTCTTCTGCACGTTGATGAAGGAATTGAGGTTTTGGATATTATCAAAGTTCTTGTAGGTGGTGACAATGATGTTGTCGTTGCCACTATTCTCAAAGTATGATTGTATATAATCTTTTTTGAAAGAATAGCCGGCAGACAAAGTTATCCATTTGTAGGTGGAATACAGTTGTGCCTGATAGATACGTGTCGGCTCCAGTTGTGGGTTGCCCCGTTGGTACATGTATTCATTCATGTAGTAATTTGAATTGCTCATTTGCCGGAAGGACGGTCTCACTACTTGGGAGGTGAACGATAAGGTATGGCTCCAGCCTCTCTTGCCGTAAGAAATGCTCAGCGAAGGAAACAAGTTGTTGAAGGTGTTCTTACTCCCAATCTGGCTTATCAAATTATTGTACTTGTAGATGTAATCCTCATATCTTACGCCTGCCTTCGTAGAGACAGAACCGAATCTATTACTGAGTTCCACATAGGCTCCGTATAGGTATTCGTGAGTCTTATATGAAGAGTTGCTCAGGCTGTTGGACGAGATATTGATAGTTCCTCTCGCTTTGGTATACGAGAAGTCCACGCCCAAGGACAGATTCGTGGTGTTTCCCAACTTCTGGTTATAGTCTATTTTCAGCGACATCATGTTTTGCTTGGCATCACCGTCGCTGACCGTATTCAGAGTTGACAGATCATTTGTCGACTCATTGGTGTTTTGATGATAATCGTTGTTATTGTGAACGAAATCTGCGTATGCGCCAAAGGTACAGCTTTGCTTGCTAAGCAAGTAGAACGTGTTCAAGTGATGGTACGTGACTCTATTCTTATATCTGTTTGCCACCAGAGTATTCTGCACTGCCGTTCCATTCAACGAATAGCCAAGGCCTGCATTGCGGTCTTCTGTGTCCTTATATGTATTTCCATCCCATGATAAACCAATAGAATTGCAAGTGTCTATGGAGCAGTCGATGCTAAGAGCGAAGTTGAGCTTTGGAGTAGATTCTTTGCTCCGTTGCGGGCTTTCATAGCGATGGATGTTGTCCTCCACATGCAACTCCTTTACTGAAGGCTGTGTAGATGAGCTACGAGCGTGCTCATAGTCATAGCTTCCTGTGATGTTGATGTTTTTGAACTGATAACCTAATCGGGCGCTCTGCCCAAAAGACGTTCTCTCGTTCTGACTGACCAAGCCCCTCGCCAGCAAAGAGAAGCCCTCTTCTTTGTTGACCGTCGTTATTTTAATGACAGCCCTGCCATTGGCCCGGTATTTCGGTCCGGGTGAGGTGAGCAGTTCCACCTGCTGGATGTCCGACGGAACAAGTCTGTCCAGCTCATCTGTCGACTTGACTTCCCGGTTATTGATGTATATAATGGGGGAGCCTTTCCCAAAGGTCTCGATATCGCCCGTACGGCCTTTTACGACTCCTGGAATCTGTAAGAGGAGATCAGAAATCGAGTTGATCTTGGACAGTATGGTGCCATGAACTTGTGTGGTCAATACACCTTCTTTTTGGCGGAACAGAGGACGGTTGCCTTTTACCGTCACTTCAGACAACTGAATCTCGCCTTTTTGTAGCCTGACCCTTAGCACGGAATCGGCTGGCAGTCGGTCTAAATCCACATAGTTATCCCTATATCCAATATATGTAACCTTCAATATAGAGTGATCCTTGGGTCTCTGAACGTGGAATTTACCTTTGCCATCAGTGGTCGTTCCTGATATGAAACTTGAGTCCGCTGACAAGACGACAACATTAGCAAACTCTATGCTGCTTCCGTGTTCATCTGTTACAGTTCCTTTCAATTCTTGGGCATGCGCAACTTGAACCATGAAAATGAGCATGAAAACAAACACTTTACGAGTATAGTGTATTGTCTTTTTCATAAGCAATCCATTTTTAATTTCATTTCCAGCAAATCATAAAAGTCTTCCTTGTCCAAAGGACACGAATCATACTCTTCTCCTCCATGGTATTGGTTGTACCTTCTAACCACACATCCACCATCACATAAGGGAAGTAAAGCACAATCGTGACATTTTTTGTCTGAAAACATATCTGATCCTACAATGTAGGATGGAAGAATGGTGTTCCTTAATTTATTATCAAAGATACTACTTATTACCTTCTGAGGCTTACCCACATCAACCCAACATTTATAGATTTCTCCCTCTGGCCCGATTATAAAAGAATTAACACATGTAGCAGTACATCCTCCTATTTGTGGAGAAATAGTTGTATGAATATCTCTTATACTATATTTTTCATACAGTTCTTTCATTAGGCTAACTTTTGCTTTGTTTGGCAGGCAGGGAACATTACATGAATTATTTATGTCATTAACAAGAGCGAGGTCAAACGAATAATTGTTATTTCCCCATCGCTTCTTTAATTCATTGTAAAGTACAGGAAACTGATATCTATTTTCTTCCCGCAAATTTACCCGAATTGTAACATGGCATGACGGAATATACGTAAAAACATTTTCGATGTTTCCAATAATTCTGTCAAATGTAGGAATCCCCTCTTTATGAACTCGACTCTTATTATGAAAGTCCCGATTTCCGTCTATAGTTATTTGAATATGATCGATTTTATAGTCCTTAAGTATATTACACTTTCTATCATCTAAAAGAAACCCATTCGTTACCATTGAATGTGTAATAATCTTTAATTTGGATATATTATAAAGCCTATTCAACAAAAAATGCATTTTTTCAAATGCCAAAAGAGGTTCACCTCCATGCCAGCATAAATTAACGGTTTTACACCCAGAATTTTCTACAAACTTAATAATTTGTTCCATTGTAGACGTATTCATGGTTTTGTGGGATAATTTGCTCTCATAGCAATAGGGGCATTTGAAATTACAAGCTAATGTTGGAACTATGATCAATCCCAAAGACGACTTAGAAAAAAGCACGATTGTACCGTAGGTATTTTTTTAGATTATAAAAATCATCGTCATCATAAGGATTGACAATCACTTTACTATCTAATAATTTTTTAAGGAGGTCTTGAGGAATATTTAATGATTCTAAACTAAAATTTTCAGTTACCTTTATCATAGATAAAGTTTCAAATAATTCTTTCGAAATATTTGCATAAAAATTGGTTCTAGAATTATATAGCTTGTATGAGCCATTAGAACAGTAAAGTATGTTATATCTAGAGAAGACCATATTCAACTTTTTTATTTATACAAGGCCGCTATGTACATAGCGGCCCTGCTTTAGACACTTATATCTCCTGTCCATGAATATCTAAAAAACAGAGAGATATGCAGTAGGCTTAGTAGGACTAGTAGGACTGGTTGGTGGAAGATTTACAACACCATCCCCCTTACATTCAATAGTCTGGTCAAAATCTCGGATTCCTCCAAGAATGTCCTCTAACTCTTCTGTCAACTTGTCAGAAGCTGAAACCAAAATTTCCAAATCCATAATCATGAGATTTAAAACATTAAACTTTTAAACTTACCCCAATCGATAAATCATCTTTGTGTAAGCTCGTTGCAAATTTATAAAAAGAAAACAAAATAGCCAAATTTACAACTATAATAATAGTTAATTTTATATTTTCTTTTTACTGTTTGAGTAACTACTCAGTTCACCACCGGGGCCTTTCCCTGAGCAAAACGGGAAATAACATTTCCATCCCTGCGCTACAGATTCACTGGGAAAGTAGTTACCTTTGCACAGGCAAGTAAGTAGGCCATAATTGGCAATGGACTTTCGAGTCCAACATTCAGTTTGGTCCCGTCGGCTCGTAGAGTAATAATTGGTTGTTGGAGACCTTATAGAAGAGTACATATTTTAGGAGCATCGGACTTGCTGTTTTATAATCAAAGACTATGACACGTAAGGCAGAAAAAGAAAAAAACGAAGGATGGCTTGAAGCTGAAGATAGTCAATCCCAATGCGGCAGGCATAGACATCGCCTATGGTGAGATGCAAGTCTGCGTACCCGAGGACCGTGATGGCGAAAACAATCGCTGTTTCGGCAGTTTCACATGCGACTATGAGGAGATTGCCTCATGGCTCAAGGCCTGTGGCATCACCACAGTGGCGATGGGTCGACTGGTTCCTACTGGGTAGGCCTGTATTTCTTCCTTGAGGAGAAAGGTTTTGATGTTCTTCTGGCCAATGCGAAGGACGTGAAGAACGTCTCTGGCAAGAAAACTGACGAGGCGGATGCCGAGTGGATAATGCTCATGCACAGCTATGGGCTACTCAAGCCGAGTTTTCACCCCGATGCCGCAGCCCGCAGCATCCGTGAGCTTGCCCGCCACCGTGACAACATGCTCCGCAGTTCCAGCAAGGAAGTCCAGCACATGCAGAAGTCGCTTGTGCTGATGAACATCAAGGTGGATACCGTCATCAGCGACATTCCCGGCAAATCAGGCAAAGCCATCATAGAGGCAATTCTGAACGGCAACCATGCCCCCAAGTCGCTTGTCCAACTGGTCGACCCGCGCTGCAAGGCCAGCAAGGAAACAATAGAGAAGTCACTCGAAGGTACTTGGGACGCCGTTCATCTCTTTGAGCTCAAGCAGTCCTATGATCTCTACAAGTACATCCACACCCAGATAGCCGACTGCGAGGCGGAGATGGACAGATTTTTAGGCGAATACACGGATGGTTGCGGCGCAGACATCGGCGACAAAAAGCGGGTGGCCCAAAAAATGCCATATCCTTTGACGCGGAGAAGCATGCATTCTCCATGTGGGGAGTGAACGCCATGGAAATACCGGGCATGAGTCTTGGTGCGCTGGCAGTACTGATGGGGGAACTAGGAAGCGGATTCACACAAAAGTTCACGTCGGCCAAGAGCTTTTGCAAGTGGTGCAACCTCGTTCCGAACAACAAAATCTCAGGTGGCAAACTTCTCTCGAGCAAGGTGCCCAAGCAGAAGAACAGAGTCGGACAGGTGTTCAGACTATGTGCCAACTCAGTTAAAAGTGTCAAGACGGGACTCGGCATATATTTCAGGAGGCAGAAGTCCAAAGGTGGCCATCTACAAGCTATTGTAGCGACCGCGAATAAGATTGCCAAGATATTCTATACAATGGTAGTGACCAAAAATCATTATGACGAAAGCAAGGTCGGACTTGATGAAAAGCAACTCCTTGAAAGAAAAATTATCATGGCCCAAAGAATACTAGACAGACTCAATCTCAAGCTCTCTGTGGCGCAGGGATGATAAATGTTATATAGAAGGCATTTGGTAAATATACGAAAGAGGGATATATGGGGGGGGTATATTAAATCTCCTTAAAGAACTTAAATATATTGTCCAAGAAATCGTTTCTTTTGAAAAATATACTTATTTTTGCAATAGCAAACCCCATAACGCTTTAGTTGGGTAACTTTATGCATAAAGAATTTATTATGAAAAAAGTAATGTTAAGCAACAAGACTCTTGATGAGAACGTTGCGTTATTGAACGAATTTCTTTCACAAAAAGGAATGTCACAAGTAAGAGGAGGAGTGCAGGAAGAGTCACTGAAAGATGACAAAAAATTAGAACCAGATTGGGGAAATACTAATTATTGCGAGTCAACTCGTCCTGTTAGAAGATAATTCTGCTAATGTTGACTAAACAAGTCACACCAAGTTAGGCATCTAGCTTGGTGTGACTTGTTTAGTCAAAAAATGACAATATTTTAATTTGGTTGTTTTTGTGATATAGTTGTCATAAAAACAATTTGCGTAAAATTTGTAGACAAATTATTATGGTTTTTAACGAGCTCATTTTAAAAGTTACAAGTTGTTGCAATTTGAATTGTGATTATTGTTATGTTTTTAATCAGGGCGACTATTCTTATAAATACGAGCCAAATGTTATGCCTTTTTCTCTGATTACAACTGTTATATCAAGGATTAAGGAACATTGTGAGGCACATAAGGTTGATATGTTTTTAATAATCTTTCATGGTGGTGAACCTTTGATGGCTCCCAAACAATTTTATAGAGATTTCATAGCCCAAGCAAAAGAGAGAATAACCTCCACCGAAATACTCTATGGCATACAAACTAATGCCACCTTGCTTACTCAAGAATGGATTGACTTATTTGATGAATTGGACATTGCTATAGGGATTTCCCTTGATGGAACTCGAGAATCTTCCACACATAGAGTTTATCGCTCCACAGGGCAATATGCTTATGATAATATTATCAAAGGTGTTGAACTACTAAAGTCCAACGCGCTTCCTGTTAATGTGTTATGCGTTATCAACACTAGCGTTTCTCCACTTGCAATCTACTCTAATTTTAAGGAAATAGGAGTTGATAATGTGGATTTTTTATATCCTGATGTAACAGTTGATACAGGTAGTGATTCACATACAGGTGCATGGCTTTCAAAAATGTTTGATTTGTGGTATGAAGACAATGATACCCAAAAGCCGATGATTAGATATTTTGACACTGTTGTTAGTTTACTTTTGGGTATAGAACGAGGATATGAGATGTTAGGGAGAAAAACAAACAAAACTATAAGTTTGAAACCCAATGGCAATATAGAATTGGTTGATAATCTAAAGATTTGTGGTGATGGCTTTACTCATACAGGGAAAAATATTGAAGATAGTACATTTGATGACATTGCGCAAAACTCTGTAATGCAAAAATATTATTACTCTCATTCGGATAAAACACTATGTGAAAAGTGTAAGAATTGCTGCATAAAAGATATATGTGGAGGAGGCAATATAGCTCATCGCTATTCCAAAGTCAATGGTTTTGATAATCCTTCAGCTTATTGTAAGCATATACTTCATTTTGTTGCACATGTGCAAGATAGATTATTTGAGGATTTGCCAAAAGTTTTTAACACTAATAATGTTGCTCGTATAAAAGAAATGATACATGAATAGAATTATTCTTACACTTTTCTTAGTATTAGCATTTGTGCATAACGTTTATGCACAACAAGATTCTATTGTAACAAAATCAAATGAATTGTCTGAAGTTATTATAGAAAGCAAACGTATTGTACATCATAATAATTATGATTCATATTTGCCTAGTATGTTGCAAAAAAAACATGCTGCAAATGGACTTGATTTATTACATATTATAAGATTACCCCGTATTCATGTAGACCAAGTCGAGATGACTGTTAAAAGCCTTGCGGAAGGAGAAGTGCAAATTCGTATAGACAATGTTCCTTCCACTGTGTCAGATTTGCAAGCTTTAACGGTTGATAGAGTATTGAGCGTCGATTATATTTCTGCTCCAGGTTTGAAATATGGCAAAGGGGTGGCTGCTGTAATTAATATCAAAACAAGAAGGGAAAATATAGGAGTTGCCTGCGGCTTAAATGTGATGAATGCTCTTACGACAAGTTATAATGATGATAATGTTTGGCTAAAATTTACAAGCAAACAATCTGAATTTGGTATACGCTACAATTTCAAACAGAATAGCAATGAAAAAGTAAAGACGATGAGCCGACAACACTTTATCGGAGAAGGTAATGACACAATTGATGTAGAAAAAGAGGGTAAATACAGTGACAGCCATTATACAAGTCATGATGTAACTCTATCATATAATATTACAAATAATAAAAAACGTGTGTTTGATGCAAAGTTGTCAACTAGCTGGAACGGTTTCCCAGACAGATACCTTGTAGAGCATATAATAGATAATAGCAACCAATATGAAATGACTACATTCAATAAAAGTAACGAGAAACGCCCGATGCTCAAACTATATTATGGTGATGCTATTGGAAAGAACAATACAATCTCCTTTTATTTGGCTACTGCTTATGCAAGTAGTACTTATGATAGAAGCGTAAATGCATCAGTATTGAAAAAATCATACAATGTAAAGGGAAAAAAGTACAGTTCTTTAGGAGAATTCAATTTTAGCCATAGTTTTACAAATGCAAGTGAAATAAGTATCGGCTATCAACAAACTGGTGAATTTACAAATAATCTGTACAAAACTGAAAGAGAATATTTGGTAACTATGCATAACGACTCTCAATATTTATTTGCCGCATACAATAGTAAACTAAAAAAAATGAGTTTAATGTTAAGTGCAGGTGTAAGTCGTGAACATTTTAATGGAGAGAATGATAAATATACGTTTTGGTCATTACGTCCCAACTTAGTTTTCAACTATAGTATTAGTGACAAGATGATGCTTGCTTATAGTTATGAGCGTAGTACTTCTATACCAAAACTTGCCCAATTAACAAAATTTACAAGATTAGACAACAAATATGAGCAAGTTGTTGGAAATACCGATTTGAAACCTTTCAATACTGATATAAATGAAATTAAGCTCAATTATGATTTGGGGAAAACTTATTTCTCCTTATCTTTTAATTATGATTATTCCCACAAAATGATTTGCGATGCTCCTATTTCGTTAAATAATAATGTGTACACTTATTCTTTTTGGAATGGTGCAAATAAACATCATTTTAATATTAGCTTTTATGCGGAACAATATCTTTTTGGTAAAAAATTTTTTATATATGTTATGCCATATATGGTAAGAGATATAATGACAGGTGGAATTAGGCATACAAATTCTTATTGGAGTGTCAAAGCTGGTTGTAGTATTTATTGGGGTAATTTTAATATCGATTTTGATTACGGTTCACCTTCGGAGGATTTAACAGGTGAAACACTGTCCCATAATTTTGCAAACAACTCGTTATGTGTGGGCTACAAATATAGAAATGTGTCTGTGAAATGTGGTATGAAAAATATTTTCTGTGATTCGGGAACGGGAAGTCGAGTGGATTATCTCTCAAATATAGCTTTTTCCCGTAAAGAAATGCGAAATTATGCTTTTGGTAATATGGTATATTTAGCGTTGTCTTGGAACTTAAGTTCTGGAAAGAAACATATTCAACAGAAAGTCAAAGCATCAAATGCAAATTTAGATACAGGAATTATAAAGTAACGTGAGTTCGATGAATTATAAGTGCTTATAAATTTGGTGATTAGCGAAATTTGTTGTAACTTTATAGTGTTGAAATACAAAGAAACAGACAAAAATCGCTATGATCACCGAGGACAAAATTACTGAAATTTATTGTATGGCAGATGATTTCTGCAAAGTTTTTGATGCGCAGATGAAAAAATACACGATACAGGCCCAGAATAAGCGCGAATATCACCGGGATTCGACGTTGTCGAAGGCTGAGGTAATGGTTATCATGATTCTGTTCCATGGTTCGGGCTATCGCTGCCTGAAGCATTTTTACTTGCAGCATGTATGTAAGCACCTGAGGCATTTGTTCCCAAAGACAGTCTCCTATAACCGCTTTGTCGAACTTGAGCATGAGGTGGCCATACCTCTGGCCATATTTATCAAGAAGGTCCTTTTGGGTAAGTGCACGGGAATCAGTTTTGTAGACAGCACACCGCTTCGGGTATGCCGTAACCAACGTATACACATACACAAGACTTTCAAGGGAATAGCCCAAAGGGGCAAATGCTCCATGGGATGGTTCTTCGGCTTCAAACTTCATCTGATTTGTAATGAGAAAGGTGAGTTGTTGAACTTCATGATTACACCAGGTGATGTTGACGACAGGAAGCCACTGGACTACAAGGCATTCGTGGAAGTGCTCTATGGAAAACTTGTCGGTGACAAAGGATATATCGGCAAGGATTTGTTTCAGCGTCTCTTTGTGGACGGGATACAACTGATAACCAAACTGAAGAACAACATGAAGGGAGCCTTGATGAGCGTTTCCGACAAGCTCCTGCTTAGAAAGAGAGCCATCATCGAAACCGTCAATGACGAGTTGAAGAACATTGCTCAGGTGGAGCACTCGAGGCACAGAAGCGTCGAGAACTTCGTGGTCAATACACTGGCAGCCTTGGCTGCATATTGCTTTTTCCCAAAGAAGCCCTCCATTGCAGTTGAACGTTCCATTGACCGTCAGCTTACTCTGTTCTAAATTCATCGAACTCACGTTAAAGTAAAGAAGTGAATTGTTTCGCAGTTTCCTTTTAATATGCAGGTATTCTTTCATAAAAACAGAATACCTGCTATTTTTTTTAGCTATTTGATAGGAAAAAGCTCTAAATTCCATAAATTTCTCCTTGCAAGTTGTGGGATATTTAGAAAAATTTCGTATCTTTGTCCCTGAATTAAGGTGTTCTTTACATGGTGAAAACGGAGGATATCCACCCACCAAAAATGGGGATATCCGTTCACTTTTGTGTACTTAGCCTAATGGCGATGCAAAAATAATCATTTTTTCCTTAATGAACTCCCCGAGAGGGTAAAACGTTTACTTGTGTGGACAATTCTGTCCAATATGGCATCCGCGGCAGTGGTATTGCCGTTGAGGATGTCATACCAGTTGGCAACAGGAAGCTGGCTCACGATGATGGTGGAGTTGCTGTGTAGATAATAGCCCACCAATACTAA
>ERZ779821.523-NODE-523-length-12779-cov-246.155_pt1 | contig 12779 bp, 15 predicted proteins | sample MGYA00511884_ERZ779821 | MGnify/ENA primary metagenome ERZ779821 (study PRJEB29588, sample SAMEA2152664) | human gut metagenome | biome: human gut; feature: human-associated habitat; material: faeces | place: Denmark | collected 2008/2010 ... | reverse complement strand
TGGGTATACCACTATAGACAATTAGCGACAATTCCTTTCCCACTTTAACGTGGTAAAGTGGTAAAGTGGTACAGTGGTACAGCGGTAACGCATTAGTGCTTTACTGTGGTGAGGTTGTGTTGCATTGGTGCAGTGTGGTGCTAACGTGGTGCAATGGGTGTGAAGTTGATGTAATGGATATAATAAAAATATATTGTAGTTTTTTTAAAGTTTTTGTTGCATTTTATAACAGAGTGTGTTATACTATAAGAGTAGTAAGGAAGTAGTTATTTATAGAAAGAGGTGATTTATATTATAGTAGAAGATATTTATAGAATTACTAATCTGACACAGAATGTTGAAATTTATAATCCGAAAACAAAAGAGTTTGTGTATATCGGAGAATGTAGTAATATTCCTTTATCTTGCTTGGATATTCCAGTAAGTCAAGTTTTTACTAATGATAATATACTGGTTATAATTGTTAAATAGTTCGACGTCGAACAATGAAATGTTTCACGTGAAACATTTTGAAAATAAAAAAATGCTGACCTATCGGCAACACGGGGAGAATGGAGAAAAAACTATGAATGAAATTATGAACGCACAGAAAATTACAGGTCTTAAAAACTCTGCTTTAAAAGAGTCATTACTCACAATTAGAGGTGCAGTTTTATCTGTAAATGCTTCACAGTGGGAAGTAGCACAGGCAGTTCACGATATTCTTGTGAAAGAAACTTTCAAAGAAGATTTTGAGACAGAAGAAAAGTTCGCCAATTTTATTGGCATTTCACGTAGTAATTGCAACAAGATGAAAAAAGCGGTTGATTTTCGTGACAGTAATGAAACGTTTAAGGAATGGACACTAAATAAAATTTACGAGATTATGTGCTTACCTAAGGAAGAGGCGCCACAGTTACTTGTTGATTATATGATTGACAAGGATGACACTGTGAAAGAAATCAGAGAGGCAGTAAAAGCATATAAAGATGATACAACAGAATCTAAGGTTGTGGCGGACGTTGAGCCGGGAGAAGCAGAACCGAAAACAGAAGAAACAGAACCGAAAACAGAAGAAGATATTCCAATGAAAGAGGACGGTACAAAAGAATCATTGTTACATTCTTTTATTGACACGCTCACAACAGAGGAAACTGTAAAAGTGATTTCTTATATTAAAAAACAGCATATCGGAGATACCGAAGCAGTAGACGAGGTTTTAAAGTTATGGAAGTAGTACAGTATTTAAAAAAGCACAATGTATCAATTAAGTCGGTGGGGTTCAGATACCTCACCGAAGCAATAAAAATGACGGTTGAGGATGGCACTTTACCATATCATATGTATAAATTATACAAGCCTATTGCAAAAGAGCACACAACTACAACGAAAAATGTTGAACGTTGCATCAGATATGCAATATCGAAAAGTGATATGAAAGAGCATACTAATTGTCAGTTCATCATTGAAGCAAGTATTCAATGTAGAAAAAAAGTTAGAAAACCAAAAAATCATGTATGTGAATTATAATGTTCGATATCGAACATTTCAAAAATAAAATTGCTGACTTATCGGCATGACGGAGAGAAAGAGGTAAAAACATGAGTTTTGCAGAACGGTATAACAAAGGTAACAAGATTTTTGATATTGATATTACTGATTTTAAGTTTATCAAATTGGAGGATGTTTTATCACAGTTTGGTAAAAATACAATCAAGGTTGATGGACTTTATATCAATAATAAAAGTGATTATGGCTCACATCCGGTAGCGATAAATAAAGATGACGGATTATTAATTGACTTACCGGCATATATGACAGATACTGTAAATGAAATTTTGAAAGACGGTGAAAGCATTTCCCTTATTAAAAAAGGCTTAGTTGGTTTACGTGCACAGAAATACACAAGCAAGAAATTCAATAAAACTTGCTATGGTGCGGAGTGGGTTGATCTGTAATGTCGGATGAAAAAAAAAAAATAATTTCTGAAAATCAACGGAAACTCTTAGCAAACATGAATAAACGGTTGAAAAGAATGATCGCTTATCTAGGGGAAGAACACGATTCTATACAGATGATAAAACATCAACTGGATATGGTTTATGGTTTTGAGTCAATAGGAGTTCCCTCGTTTAAAGTTGCCGGATTGACAGAAGAAAAGAAAAAACAAATATTAGATATTGCAAAGACTTATAAGAATTCTAGTTATAGTACAATAACAGGATTCAAGAAATCCCTACAAAATAAGGGATTTAAAACTTTTACAAAAAATATGAGTCAATCACAAGCGGTTTTTTGGGATTCTGTTTTTTCTTCCCCATCATGGGGAAAAATTAAAGAATTGTTTTATGAAGATTCGGACAGGGCAGTGGCAACCGCAGAACGTGTAGAACGATTTACCGAAAACCCATATTCGTTTGAGGACATTTTCTCAGTTTGGTCAGAAATTGTCAAAGAAGATAAACCAAACTTTAGAAAGAGCGTTGATATTGTTTTATCGCAATGGAATAAACTTGAGGAAAATGAAAGAAATGATACAAATTTCCGAGAGTTTGTGACAAATATTATGCAGGGATTGTAAAGTATGTATAATATCAGAGATTCACCGTTATCGGAAATAGACTTCCAAAGCTATTATTTTAAAAAGAAAAATAGAGCAGATATTGTAAATGATGATATAATGTGCTTTGACATTGAAACTTCCAGTGGATTTTTACATAAAGATAGTGATACGCTTGAACCATACTTGGGAAAAAGTAAAAAATATTATGAAGATTGCAAGAAATTTTCTATCTGTTATGTATGGCAATTTTCCATAAATGATAACGTTTTTTGGGGAAGAACACTAGAAGATTTCAAAGATTTTTTACAAGAATTGGAATATTATGAACCGCATAAAAAGATTGTATATATTCACAATTTTTCGTTCGAATTTCAATTTTTGATAAATGTATTACAATTTGATTATGTTTTTGCTAGACAGGCAAGAAAACCATTGTTCGCCGAGTGGAGTACATATCAATTTAGGTGTAGTTATTTTCTTACAAATATGAGTTTGGCAACATGGGCGGAACAAAGAAAATTGAGTGTTCAAAAATTGGTTGGCGATCTCGATTATACTATTTTGAGGACACCAAAAACAAAACTTACAGATACAGAGTTAGCTTATTGTTTTAACGACGTGCTTGTTATGTATTTTGGATTATTACAGTATAAAGAGAAATATGGTCATATAATCGACATACCGTTTACACAAACGGGAGAAGTACGAAAAGAAGTAATTGACCGTATGAATGTAAGTAGTGAATACAAATATAGAAAACGTTGTATAAAATTGATTCCTGAGACAATCGAAGATTATTCTTTATTATGTGATTGTTTTATGGGCGGTTATACTCATAGTAATGCAGTACACACGGATATTGTATTAGATAACGTTTGTAGTAAAGATATATCTTCTAGTTATCCTACTGTAATGTGTCTGGAAAAATATCCCATGACGTACTTTGAGGAAACAATACCATGTGATGATTATTTTAATAATGATAATTATAGTTATATAATAACGTTCGATGTCGAAAATTTGAGATCAAAACGTTGGAATACGTGGTTGTCATTTTCAAAGTGCAAAAAGATAAAAGGATATTCCCTGGACAATGGTAGAGTTTTAAAAGCGGTTTATGTTCAATTATCATTAACCAATATTGATTATGAAATGTTTTTACAATGTTATGATTTTGACGGAGAGCCGAATATTATAGATTTTCGAATATCAAGTAACGATTATCTTTCACCTACTTTTGTAAAGTATATTTTAGAATTATACGGAAATAAAACCACATTAAAAGGTATAAAAGAAAAAGAGCCGTTATATATGAAATCTAAACAATATATAAACTCATTGTATGGAATGATGGTAACTAAAAATATTACAGATACAATCGAGTTTGAGGAAGACAGGTGGAAAAAAGAACTACTTAATAAGAGTAATTTTTATACAAAGATTGCAAGCGAAAAGAAAAAATTGTCAAAAACTTTCGGCGCTTTTCAATTTGGGGTTTGGGTTACTGCTTATGCAAGGAGAAATTTGTGGAGGGGCATATTAGCACTAGATTATAATGTAGTCTATTGTGATACGGACAGCATAAAACATATAGAATGTAATTCGAATTTTTTTAATGATTATAATAAAGAAATAGAAGAACGTGAAAATGCACGTGCTGACATGTTAGGAATACCACGTGAAACATTTAACCCAAAAGATAAAAAAGGTATACATCATAGGCTTGGAATATTTGATGATGAGGGGATGTATAAGAGTTTTAAAACACTAGGGGCAAAAAAATATTGTTATGTTGATAATGATGATAAATTACATATGACAGTTTCCGGTGTAAGAAAAAGTGCGGTATCTCAATTACACGACATTGATGATTTTAAAGATGGAATTGTGTTCGACGTCGAACACGCACAGAAACTTATAATGATATATGTAGACGATATGCCACCAATTGTATGGAATAAAGGTCAATATGATGAATTTCATAGCAATTATAAACATGGTATATGCGCACAACCTACAACATATAGTTTAGGTATAAATGATGATTATGATTCAATTTTGACAATGGTTCAAAATAAGAGAGGAGTGACAAGTATTTTTGAAAGAGAAACAGAAATATTATAACATAAATAATTTGTTATCAAAAAAAGCTATGTATAATATGTTGTTGGGTGAACGTTCTAACGGTAAAAGTTATGCTACAAAGTATGTCGCTTTATGGGAATCATACCATGAAAAAGATATACGAACCAAACAACCTAAAGAACGCTGTCAGCTTGCATATTTAAGACGGTGGCGCGATGAAATAAAATCAAGGGATGTTGAGTTATATTTTTCTGATATGCCTATTATAGAAATAACAAACGGTATGTTTGAAAGTGTGCGTGTGTATAGGGGCGATATTTACTTAATACATGAAGAAGAAGAGAAAATACTGGATAGAAAAAAAATCGGTTCGGCTTTTTCTTTAACCTCTGCTACACATTACAAGTCGCTTGCATTTCCCAAAATAGGAAATATCATTTTTGAGGAATTTATAACGGACAGTGGTTACATTGCGAACGAAGTAAGAAGCCTTATGGATATTATATCCACTATAGCTAGACGTGACTACGTTAGAGTATTTTTGATAGGTAATACAATATCGAGATTATGTCCGTATTTTGAGGAATGGCAACTCACCCACATTAAATCACAGAAACAAGGCACTATTGAATTGTATCGTCAATTTACAAATCAGTATGACGAAAAAACAGGCGAACCCATAGTTGTTACAATAGCGGTAGAGTATTGTGAAAACACAGGAAATCAATCAAAAATGTTTTTCGGTAAAAAGTCGGAAATGATAACAACTGGAGTATGGGAGACTGATTCGTTTCCACATTTACCGGAAAAACTAGAACACTACGATATTTTATATCAAATTTATTACAAGTATACAAGTTTTAAATTTTTGATAAACCTTGTAAGACACAAAGAAACAAAAGAAACTTTATTATATGTTTATCCGGCAACTAAAAATGTTCCCAAAAAATGTAAAAGAATTGTCACAGATGAATTTACATCCAATCCGTTATCTACTTACAACTTGACAGATTTATTGAAGTATGATAGCATAATAATGGATATGTTGAAAAACAAAAAAATAGCGTTTAGTGATAATCTATGTGGCACCGAGTTTACACAAATAAAAAAAGAAAAAGGAGTATATTAAAATGAGAAGTATTGACACATTAGTTCCACCAATCGAAAACGATAATAGTAGTAGATTATCAGAAGATAATGCTTCTACCATTAAAGCAATAGAAGAAATGGCAACAGCCATGAAAGAAGTCGTTGAAAGTTCGACGTCGAACACAAATAAAACCTTGGAAACTTTCAAAACGGCTTTTGATAAACAGTTTACAACACCGGATACCGATGTTGATAATAAAAATGTAAATGGTGCGGACGAACCTGAAAGTGATTCTGACGAACCGGAAAGTGAGGACTAAACTATGAGTACAGTAAACCAAATTTATACCTTAATTAACGAGGTGGCAAAACAAACGTTTGGAGATAGTGCAGTAACTGTTACTGACACTTCCACACTTGTAGCGTTGGGAGATAAAGTGTTATCGTCTGACGTTGACACAGACAAATTTGCTAAATCATTAGTAGACCGCATAGGAAGAACAATTTTTTCCATACGTAGATACACTGCAAGCGGTGACGATGGCTTGGTAAAAGAACCTTTTGAGTACGGATGTATCGTTCAGAAAATCTATGTCGATCTTCCCGAAGCAAAAGAAAACAAAGCATGGGAAATTGGAGAGGACTCTTATACACCATCTTTTGCCCCTGTTATTAAGCCATCTATCAAACAAAAATTATTTGAAAAAATGGTTACGTGGGAAATTGATGTTACAATTCCGGACTTTATGTTTAAAACTGCATTTACATCCGCTCAAGGTGTCGCAACTCTGATTGATGCTATTTTTACCACAATGGATAGTTATATGGAAATTGCGTTAGAAAATAACAAAAATCTTACACGTGCAACGTTTATTGCAAATAAGTTACACACGGGAAAACCTTGTGGAAAACACAATTTATTGACAGAGTATAACACTTTGACAAAAGCAAATCTTACTGTGACAAGTTGTCTTCGAGATATTGGGTTCTTGAAATGGGCAAGTCAGCAAATCAACTTGTGGGCAAGTCGAATGAAAAAAATGAGTGTACTTTTTAATGATGAAAATTACAAACGGCATACACCAACCGCAGACTTGGTTGTAAATGTTTTACAGGATTTTGACAGCGCGTTGGTCTCTTACTTAGAATCTGACACTTATCACAATGAAATGGTAAAACTTGCGAATACCTATAGCACATTACCATACTGGCAAGGCACTGGTGAAAATTACGAATTTTCAGATACATCTAAAATCCACATTAAGTTAAATGATGAAACCACAGTTGAGCAAAGCGGAGTTATTGCAGTTATGTATGACCGTGACGCAATGGGGGTTACTATTACAAAGCGTAACGGAACTACAGAACGTAACAACCATGACGAGTATACAAATTATTACAATAAAGCAACATACGGATATTTTAACGACATGAGCGAAAACGGTATTGTTTTCTATATTGCAGAAACTTAAAATTGACAAGCGACGTCGGGCAATTATTGTTCGACGTCGAACATTTTAAAAAGGTGGTGTATATATGTTTTTATCTACTTATTGTGATAATTTAAAAAACATAAAAAAAGAAGAAAAAGAAGAAATGAAACTTCCATTATCAATTTCTTATTGGACTGATATGCTTTTTGAAAAGGCAATCAGAATTTTCGAGTGGAGCGGAGACTTACCATTTCCGCAAAAAGAAATTGAAATGCGATTATTATTATTCGGATATTGTGGATATGTGCAAGATACATATGTAGGGGAAATGGTTTCCACAGGTGGAATGAGTGTTCCAACTCAATATTGGGATGAATTTAAAGACTTTACATATGCCGCGGCTACTGCTAAGGGTGGTACTAGAAAAATCGGTGAAAATTGTGTTATTATAAACAATACCGCTTTAAGGAATCCGTTATATCCAATGATTAAACGCTATGCGAATTTGTTAGCACATACAGACGTATCGCTAAAAATGTCTCTTGTAAATTTGCGTATTAAAAATATTATTTCTACAGATTCACAGACAACCGCCGAAAGTTATCGCGCCATGTTTGATAAATTTTATAACGGTGATATTGACGCTATATTGGATGATGGATTATTGAAAAAGGGCAACGGTGGTATAGACAATCTTGCATTAACTTCTAGCGGTTCATTGGGTGTAATGGATTGTATAGACGCTAGAAATGAGTTATTGCGTATGTTTTTTAATGAGATTGGTGTACGTTACAACCGCGATAAAAAAGAAAGAATGATAGAATCTGAGGTAGAAAATGATGAACAGATGTTGTTATTGAATATCAATGACATGCTTAAACAGCGGAAAAACGCGTGTAACGAAATAAATAAGATTTTTAACAGAAATATTTCCGTTGAATTATCACCAGAATTCAAAATTATAGAAAAGAAAGTGGGGTGACGATAATGCTAACAATTAGTCAATATATAATGGAAAATAATATACTACCTTTTTCAAATTCTGATTTTGCACAAAATGGTTATGAACCATTAAAAAGTGGAGATTTCCAAACCATGCTCACTGAATGGATAAATTTTAATCATGGAGAATTACAAGTGCGTCCGACAGTAGAAAACGCAATGGAAACAGATGTTACTACAATTCAAAAAATGGTTGTAAATTTATACAAAACAAAGAAATACACATATGAACGTTTGTATAATTCTACTTTAATCAAATATGAACCAATAGAAAATTATGACAGAATTGAAACAATCACCGACAGCACTACAAAAGATACAACAGGAAGTACAGACTATGGATTGCAAAATACAACGTCTAGTGTTACGTCTGATATTGTAGATGGTGCACAAAAAAACGATAACACTACTACAGAAAAAATGGAGTACGGAGAAACTACAACAGTTATAAAAGATAAATTAACAAAGTCCGGTAAAGAAAGAAGCACAGACAACGGGAAAAAAGTTTCTGAGCGTAACGTAGCACCATATGACTCAGAAACCTATTATAATCAAGAAAAAACAACCGATTCTTTTGACGGCTATTCTCATACAAATGAACTGTTAGATAGAATAGATGAAACAAATAGTACGGTTAATGTTCCCACAAAAACAGATAATAAAACTACAACCGTTGTAGAAAATATTGGAGAAAAGACAAACACACAAACATCAACAACCCAACAACAGCAACAAGCTCACACTGACACAGTAACCGGAAAAGAAGAAACAACATACAAACATGAAAACCGTACTCACGGAAATATTGGAGTCACAACAAGTCAGCAAATGTTGGAAAGTGAAAGAGAAGTAGCACTTTTTAACTTTGTGGGAATTATTGCGCACGACATTATAAAATTGATTGCGATATGTATTTATTAAAGTTCGATGTCGAACATTAAGGATGGTGATTTTTATGAGTGACGTTTTACATTTAAGTGTTTTAACCACTAGAACAGATAAACGTTATTTAGTTAAAACAAGCAATGAAATAACGACAAGAGAAGTAAGACTAAAATCGGGTAGTAGTATTGTTAATCCGATTTTGATAATGAAAAAACTTTCTGATTCTCACATAAGACAATTTAATTATGCTTTTATAAAAGAGTATCAACGTTATTATTTTGTGAATGACATTACTGAAATGAACGGAGACTTGATAAGTGTATCTTTACACGTAGATGTATTAAGTAGTTTCGCAAATGATATAAAAGGATTGAGTTGTTTAATTATACGACAAGAAAATTTAAACAACCCTTATTTTGTAGATGAAGAAGTAATGACAAGGGTGAAAAGGATAAGAGAAAAGAAAAATATTGGTGTAATTGGAGAAAACATAACTAATTATTATTTAACTGTAAATAATGGGGGGTTGTAATATGAGCGATAATTTTTGGAATGAAATAAACCAAAATACCACTAATGATAATAGTGGTTTTTTACAATCAATATTTGTAAATTATGCTATAAAATATGAAGACGATAAAAAAATATATACAAGATATACAAATGACCTTGTTTCTGTTGACGGAGATTCCACTATCTTTTTCGAACCACTAACGAGTACAAATTTTCCATCTGATAGTATAAATAGTGCTTTTTTTATTAGTGTCATAAGTAAAAATCCTACAATAATTGTAAAAAATCAAATATTTACACATGAAACTAACCCGAAATACGAAGATAACAAAACCACTAAAACTTTTACGGAAAAATATAATACTTCAATAACCATAAATGATATTGAATATTATATATATCACCATATTAGTATAGAACCTTATTTAGACGGCATTTATTATAACCCCCCATTTCCGTATAGTTATTGGGGAGAAAATGTATTAAAAATATCGAAAAAATATAACGGAAAATTTACAAGTTATAATGGTTTACCGGGTAACGAAAATAACTCACAATGGATTAGTAGTATGCCTATAATTGACCTCAGTGGAAATATTGCACAACAAATAACTAATATTGAAAATGGAAAATGGGATAATGAATTAGAAAAAACGACACCGAAATTGAATACCGATTGGATTTTAGCAATAGATGGCACAAAAAGTCCACTTTATAAATTAAAGTGGAATTGTGCTTCTATAACCAAAAATGATATTGCAAGAATAAGAATCGGGTTTGGCGGTTATGATAATATAAGCGGTAAAGTATCTATTCATAAATGGCAGTTAGTAGATTATAGCCCAAGTCATTTTAATACAAACTACGCTCAAATAAATAACGCGGTATGGGGAGAAATTGCCGAAATAGTATCACCCATAGCAACTTTAGCAACTGTATATATTGCGGTACAATTAGAATACTATTCTACACCTACCGTTTTACCGTCTGATTATTCCTCAATTATGTATTGCGAATTGTTCAAAAAACAAAAAAATGGTCATATGTATGGCGATATAGGATTTTTAGAAAAAGATGAAAATAGACTCTATAATAAAATTACAACTGGTGACGGTTCAACATTTACGGTAAAAGACGGAGAAGATGGAAGTAAAATTGTGACAGACAATGATGATGATGGATATTCAGACGACAAAGATGATGATGAAAACGACAATGATACAAGTGATGTATCATCGGGTATCGGCGTATTAACTACAACTTTCAAAATGACAAAAGATAGATTACAACAATTAGGTAGATTTTTATGGGGCTCAAACATTTTTGATAACTTTTCTTTGATATGCAACAACCCGATAGAAAATATTATTTCTTGTAAAAGCATCCCACTATCTTTAGATGGTAGTACACAAAAAATAATTTTAGGAAATGTAGATACTGGAGTGAACGGAGATAAAGTTAGTAATAATTTTACAAAGCAAAATATTGGTAGTATAGCTATAGCAGAAAAATATCACAATTTTTTAGATTATGCCCCATACACTAATATTATTATATATTTACCTTATGTGGGTTTTAAAGAATTAGATACAAATTTAGTAATGGGAAAAACACTATCAATTTCTTATACTGTAGATATTATTACCGGTGGTTGTCTATGTCAAATAACATCAAATAATGTTAAATTATATGAATTCAATGGAAACATGGGAATTGATATTCCTATCACCGCTAGTAATAGAGCGCAAGTGGAAGCCGGTTATATTTCTAGTGGTATTGGAATTGCGTCTAGTGCCGCAAGCGGTAACATAGTTGGTGCAGTAACATCACTTATAAATAGTGCAGAATCACAATATCATTACGCTAGTACATCATCACCTAATCCTATGTGTGTAGCAAGTACAAATAGAACGTGTTATGTTATATTAGACAGACCGACATATCAGACTTTAAAATCATTTAATCACACAAGGGGTAAAAAATGTTATCTAACAAAAACTATAAATACATTAAAGGGATATACAATATGTGATGAACATATTGACCTAAGTGGTATTAGGGCAACAGATGGTGAAAAAGAAGAATTGATTAAAATTCTAAGCAGTGGTTTTTTTGTAAATTAAAATAGGGGCATAGCCCCTATTTCACTTTTTTAAGATTTCCTGATTTTGCTAATGATAATAATTTAATGTTATCCGACAGACTCCCTGTATAATTTTTAATGCCGTTTACTTCTGCTAAAGGAATACGTTTTTTATAGTTACCGTAAAACTTTGAATTAACACCAATGGAAGATAACACAACATCTATATCTTTAGACGCTCCGTTGTATTTTGGATAAAAGTTCGATATCGAACAATTTAAAAACAATTCTCTTTCTTTAGTTCTTCTTTTTCGTAAACCATCTAAAACATTTCCACCAGACTTAATATATCGTAACATTGCGTCAGCAATTTCTTTTCTAGTTCGAGTTCCTTTTGCTGTCAACTGTTCAATGTTTCCAACATTGTAAGCAAAGGACACGAGTGCATCAAACTCATTTTGGGTAAAGTTATATACACTATTGTATTTCATGACCTTTGTTTCAAAGCGTTTCAAGTCTTTTTCTAATAAATCAATAGCATTTTCCTTTGTAATTGTATCATTTTCTTTTACGTCTTTACCGTAATGTCCGTAACCGATTGTATAATATTTTTCAGTGTGTACTGCTTTTGTTGCTTTACTACAAAATCCCTCAAAAGCAATAATAAGTTCTACACCTTTTTTACTTGTTTTCATCATTTTTCACCTCTCAATAATTCATCAATCTTATCAACTAATTTCTGAATAGTCAATGTCTGTTTATTCAGTTTTTCGGTTATTTGTGTGATTTCTTCTTTATGGGTTTTTGTCAAGTCTTTTATATAAACCGCCAAAAAAGCTACACACGCAATAGGAAAACCAACATTCTGCACTACTGTTATAAAATCCATAAATAACGCATCCTTTCTATACTTTTATAATAACTTTAACATATCGTATATCTAATGTCAATATTGTATTATCGAACTATAATAATTATAACTTATTGATACCCTTGCACCACGTCAGCACCACACCGCACCAGTGCACTACTATTTCACCACAGTAAAGCACTAATGCGTTACCGCTGTACCACTGTACCACTTTACCACTTTACCACGTTAAAGTGGGAAAGGAATTGTCGCTAATTGTCTATAGTGGTATACCCA
>ERZ779821.521-NODE-521-length-12799-cov-5.42294_pt1 | contig 12799 bp, 14 predicted proteins | sample MGYA00511884_ERZ779821 | MGnify/ENA primary metagenome ERZ779821 (study PRJEB29588, sample SAMEA2152664) | human gut metagenome | biome: human gut; feature: human-associated habitat; material: faeces | place: Denmark | collected 2008/2010 ... | reverse complement strand
ACTTCCCATATGCTTTCACAATAACACCTCCTTCGCCCGCATCTGGGCATAAAAACAGCGCGCCTGCCGACCCAAGCGCCACTTTGGGTAACAGACGCGCTATGTACTATTTGCGCTTATTTATGTGATAAGGCTCAAAAACGCCGTATTTTCAGCACTTTTTGAGCCTTAATGTTTTTAGTCCTATTATTACAGCCTCGTCCACATAGAAACGGGTATTACCGAGGCTATTTTCTTTGGCGTATTTCTGCAATAAACGCTTTTGATTGGCTACGGAGTTACTGTCGCCTTCCGCTCCATCATCACGGGACAGGCGGCAGTACAGCGCTGTCAATCCCGATTGTTCTTTTTTCTTTTTCGACTGCATAAGTCCTCCTTCCCGGCAGCCGAACACATATTCCGCTGCTATTGTATCGGATGCTTGACCGGGCGTCAAAGGTATGAGATTGCTGACCATCGTTCTTTGTACACGGTCACGCAGATTGGTTTGAGAGCTGCGCTCAAATTCTGCAGAAAAAAATAGGTCACATCCCCAATTTTGTATTCGTGGACTTTTCCGTCGGATACGCCGACGATCCAATTCGTTTGCCGCTTCATTTTCTATCACTCCTTATCGTTCCTCCCGCCCACGCTGGCGGATGAGGTATTTGCGATAATATTCGCAAGCCTTGATGATAAAATCCTCCGTCTTTCCGGCATCCAAACCTTTGGGAAGAACCTCCCGCAGGCGGGATGCGGGGACCTTCACCGTCTCCCGCTGATTTGCTTTTTCTTCGCTCATAAAGAACTGGATCACATCCTTCGTCAGCAGCCCTTCACGGTCGGCCTTGTGCATTCGCCATGCCTGCGAATAAGATGGCGTGCAGTCGTTGATCTCACATTGCTCCAGCACATCCCGCTGGCTGTATTCATCGAGATAGGACAACTCCACGCCGACAGAGAACGCAATTTCCTCCTTGTCCATCTTTTCCGGCAATTCCGGGATGAGGTAGGTCAGGCGAATATAGCGCTGAACCTGCCTGCCGCTGTCTGTATCGGAAATATCATCCCGGGACTTGTGGCCAACTTGTCCACAAGCGATTCCCTGATGGGACAGTGATTTCATTTTCAACTTGTAAGCATACGCCTTTTCACTGGGCAGGATATGCTCTCGGTGCAGATTGCTGTCCACCAAGGCAATGGCGGCGGCATCCCGGTCAAGGGTGCAAATCAGCACGGGAACTTCTGTCAGACCTGCCTTCCGGGCAACATACAGGCGGCGGTGGCCGCTGATGACTTCATATTCATCGCTGTTTTCAACGGAACGGACGATCAACGGGGAAAGAACACCATTCTCCCGGATACTTTCCGAAAGAGCAGCCATCTCCTCGTTGTACTGTACCTTGTAGGGATGGCCTTCAAACGGGCGCAGCTGTTCAATTCTTAAGAGCGCCGGTTTCATTGGCACCGTGTTTTTGCTATTCATTGTTGACCTTCTTTCTCTTTTTCGGGTAGTAAATATCACTCTCTAAGTCTTATTTCCTTCCGATTCCCGGACTTCTGGAATTCCGATAATCGGACTTTTGGGTAAACTCCTTTAAGTAGATGCGGTTGGCCTTGCCCTGCCCCGGACGGCGGCGCTCGATAAGGTCGGCTACATCCAGCTCTGCAAACAGGCGGCAGACCTTTTCGTGTCCGAAATGCAGCAGTTCCTGCGCCTGATGGATGGTGAAATATTGGTAGACCCGACCGTGCTCGTCTTTCCAGTCGTTCTTCTCGGATAGGGACAGCCGATCCAGCAGCAGGCCGTAGAGCATCTTGGCATCGGTGGAAACAGTTTGGTAAATCTCATCTGTGAACAGCAGCTTTGGGATACGGTAAAAGGTGAAATGTTCGGAGTCGTTGACTGTGAAATATGGGTTCATTGAATTCCTCCTCTCGCTTGAATTTGTCACGCTTTTCAAAGCGGATTTTTGAGGTTAAGGTGTTTCTGTATTGCTTGGGTTGATTTGGGTTCAAAAAAGCCTTGTATTTCAGGGCTGTCCGCACCTTAAAAGCGTGACGCCGATGCCGCTTTCGGCGCTGCCGTTCGGCTGCCTTCAGCCGTTTCTGCTTGGCGGCGCAGGCCGGACAATAACGCTGATTCTTCGCCCTCGATGCAAACGCCTGACGGCACAGCACACAGCGCTTGCCGCCGGTCGGCTTCATTATCTCGGCGTGCAGCCCTTCGTCCACTGGGAGCACGGCATTCTTGAAGTAGTTGCAGTAGATGCCGTACTTGCTGATGCTCTGGACACAGACACGGGGCTCGCCGTCGTCCAGCAGCAGGCAGTTGCCGCCGTCGTAGTTAGCGCACAGCTTACGCAGCAGGGCGTCGACTCTTTTCGCCTGCTGCGGCGTGATTTTGATGACCATTGAAAAAACCTCCTTCACTTGTTCCTAAAATGGGCAGGGTGGTGACTCTCTTCTCCAAAATTTCTGCTATTTAATTTTCAAGGTGCACGCGGAAAACCACAGAGCGGCGGACTACGCCGGGATCCTCTATCGCCTTTCACTTTTTCTTTGCCGAATTTTCCCGTGAAATTCCCGCACTTTTTCAAAAATTCGCCTCTTTCAAGGCACAAGAGAAGAATCCCCTCAATAGGTAGGCAGCGAGAAGAGTCATTTTTTACCCCCTTACTAATCAACTTGGAAAATTTTTCGGATTTGAACGAAAGAATTTGAAATTTTCTCTCTACCAACCAACTGGGAACTTTTCTGCGATTTTGGCAAAGGTATTTTCGAATTTTTCTTAAAGATGCAAAAAAGGCACAGCCGACGGATCAATCCGAAGGCTGCGCCTCTATATTTTGGTACTCGGTTTTCTCCAAACGGTGTTGAGAAAATGATAGGTGTATGGTATAATGCTGTTAATCTTCTGAAAGGAGAACTGTTTGATGACGCCTTTAAGTGAGTTAATACGGGTCATGCGTAAGAAAGCCCTGTTGTCGCAGGAGGATTTCGCAAAAGCACTGAATGTATCCGTTGGAACGATAAACCGTTGGGAAAACGCCAAAACCAAGCCAAACATCGCGGCAATGAAGAAGATCAAGGCTTTTTGCGAGGGAAACAGCATCCCCTTTGATGAGATTGAAGCGGCGTGGATCGCCCAAAAGGAGTAATTACAATGGCTGATGTAAAGAAAGACCAGGAGCGGGACGAGCTGTTCCGCCGCATCTATAAAATTGCCACCGACCTTGTCCACGCAGGTCATGTGGCAGAGTGGGACTTCAAATCTTATGTGCTGGGCACGATGTTCTACCGCTATATTTCGGAGAACTTCACCGCCTATATCAACGAGGGCGAGTACGCCGCCGGAAATAAGGACTTTGACTACGCCAAAATGCCGGACGCCGATGCGGAGCCTGCCCGTGAGGGACTGGTGCAGGAAAAATGCTTTTTCATTCTGCCCTCGGAGTTGTTCTGCAATGTCCTTGCTCGTGCGGATAAGGATGACAACCTGAACGAGACGATGGAGCGAGTATTCAACCACATTGAGAGCAGCGCCGCCAGCGGAGACGCTGAGAATGATTTTGCAGGTCTGTTTGACGATTTCGATGTGAACAGCAAGGCCATCGGCGAGACCGTCGCCAAGCGCAACAAAGTGCTGGTAGAGCTGCTGAACGGCGTAGCGCAGATGCCGCTGTTCTCTACTGATGGCATCAATCCCGACCTGTTTGGTGATGCCTACGAATATCTGATGGGAATGTACGCCGCCAATGCCGGTAAAAAGGGCGGTCAGTATTTCACTCCCGCCGATGTTTCGGAGCTGCTGGCCCGCCTCGGCACCATTGGCAAAACGAAAATCAACAAGGTCTATGACCCCGCCTGCGGTTCCGGCTCCCTGCTGCTGAAGGTGGAAAAAGTGCTGGGCAAGGACAATATCGAGCGTGGCTTCTATGGGCAGGAGATCGACCTGACCACTTACAACCTCTGCCGCATCAATATGTTCCTGCATAACATCGAGTTTGACAAATTCAGCATCGTGCGGGAAGATACTCTGCTCAGCCCGCAGCATTGGGACGACCAGCCTTTTGAATTGATTGTGTCCAATCCGCCGTTTTCTGTGCCGTGGGAGGGGGATAAGAATCCGCTGCTCATCAACGATCCTCGTTTTTCGCCGGCCGGCGTGCTGGCTCCTGCCTCTAAGGGCGATATGGCGTTTATTATGCACAGTCTTTCGTGGCTGGCTTCCAACGGTGCGGCGGCCATCGTTTGCTTCCCCGGCATTATGTACCGTGGCGGGGCCGAGCAGAAGATCCGCAAGTATCTGGTGGATAACAACTTTGTGGATGCCATCATTCAGCTGCCCTCCAACCTGTTCTTAAATGTTACAATCTCCGTAGACATTATGCTGCTGAAAAAGAACAAGACGGACAACGCCGTTCTGTTTGTGGATGCCTCCAAGGAGTTTGTGAAGGTTACGAAGAACAACCGCCTGTCCGAAGAAAATATTCAGCGCATCGTGTCCGCTGTGGCGGAGCGTAAGGACGAGCAGCATTTTGCCCGCCTTGTGCCAAACGACGAGGTCGGCAGCAAACAGAACAATTACAATCTCTCTGTTTCTACCTATGTGGAGCAGGAGGACACCCGTGAAAAGATTGACATTGTGAAGTTGAATGCAGAGATTGCGGAAATCGTCGCACGGGAGCAGAAGCTGCGGGAAGAAATCGACCGGATTATTGGGGAGATTGAGGGGTAACAAGGTGGCAATATACAGTTGGATTCTTGAACATAGCGACATTATCGGATTGATAATTGATTTTATTGCGTTGGTTGTCAGCGTTATTCTTACAGTAGTTATTTATAAACTCGAGCGCCGTCACGAAAAGGAGCACGAAGCAGCAGAAGAAAAAGCACAAAAGGCGGCTTTGGCCGAGACGGCAATAGTGTTTTTAATCGATAATGATGACGAAGTAGACTATCTCCCACTTGCTGCACTTGCTGCAAAATTAAAGCTCAAAAGAAAACATTGCCGCAATATTACTACTCGATTTATGCGCTGCTCTGAAAAACAGCAGAGGGAGATTCTCTGTCAGGCAAATATACCAGATATCCAATTATCAATGGATGAGGTTTGGGCTGCGCTGGAAAGCTTGCAATCGGATTTAGACAAATATGAATTTGGACGGTACATCCTTTATGATGGTGCTAAATACTTGCATCGTGCTTTTGAGCGGTGGTCTGAGGTTGAGGTCAACGATATTAACCCGTACATATTTGAAAATATCGAAAGCAGAGAATGGCATGGCACGCAATCAGAAATTCCGTGGTATGTTACCAGTCACTCAGCAACGCTCAGCGACTATATGTGGAGTTATATGCACGCCGAGAAACAAAATCGGCAACAAATAACTCCACCGGTGGATATGGTATTTCAGCAGTGTAACTTGGGATCCTGCGATGAACAAAAGGTGACTTTTTGGACAATGCGGATTATCATTGATGCTTGTCACACATTCAGCGACATTAGTCGCTGTGAGGATTTGGATGAATCACTGATACAAACGCAAGAGGATATGTATTATTACACTCTTGCAACGCTGTGTACTGCATATCCCACGGAAGGAGGCACTGTGAATGACAAAGCTTGAAGAATTGATTCAGAAACTTTGCCCAAATGGTGTTGAGCATAAGCCGTTAAATGAGGTGTCAGAAATGAAAAGAGGCACTTCGATAACTAAGAAAGATATTGTAGAGGGCGAAATACCTGTTGTTTCTGGCGGTCGAGAACCCGCATATTACTGTGATAAATATAACAGAGATGGTGAAACGATTACAGTGGCGGGAAGTGGAGCCGGTGCTGGATATGTTCAGTATTGGACAAAGCCTATCTTTGTTTGTGATGCGTTTTCAATACAGGGAAATCCTGGGATACAAACGAAATATATATATTATTTTCTGACAAATATACAGGACTACATATATTCAACAAAAAAAGGCGGTGGTGTACCTCATGTGCATATATCGAGCATTGAGAATGTATCTGTCCCCGTCCCACCCTTGCCGGTGCAGCGTGAAATTGTCCGTATACTGGACAATTTCACAGAGCTTACCGCAGAGCTTACCGCAGAGCTTACCGCAAGAAAGCAGCAGTATGCGTATTATAGGGACAAGCTACTATCTACCAATAATAGTTCTGTACCTGTTGTTGAACTTCGTGATATTGTAAAGAAAAGTTGTTCCGGAGCTACACCAGCAAAAGGCAATGCAGAATATTATGAGAACGGTACGATTCCTTGGATTCGGACGCAAGATGTTCGCTTTAATGAGATTACCGAAGTCAATAGTTATATCACAGAAAAAGCAGTGTCTGAAACAGCCACAAAGTGGATACCTGAAAACTGTGTTATAGTTGCTATTTCAGGTGCCACTGCCGGACGGTGTGCAATCAACAAAATCAAAGCAACTACGAACCAACATTGCTTAAATTTGATAATTGATGATAGTATGGCACTATATAGATACGTCTTTCATTGCCTTTGCAGCAAATATGAGGAACTTATTAGCAGAAAGCAGGGGGCTCGAGGGGATTTGAACTCTTCATTGATTTTATCGCTTCCCATTCCTATTCAGTCGCTTGAAGTTCAAAAGCGCCTTGTAGAAGTTCTCGACAACTTCGATGCCATCTGCTCTGACCTAAAAATCGGTCTGCCTGCCGAAATCGAAGCACGGCAGAAACAATATGAATACTACAGGGACAAGCTGCTGACTTTTACACCGGCAGATTGACCCGGAAGGAGGTAGCCCGTGAGCTATTTCAACATCATTGCCCAGAGCAGTGAAAGCACTGTTGTTACCGAATACAAGCCGCAGGCGAAACGCTCGGAGGCGTACCAGAGCGAAGCGGATTTGGAGCAGGAGTTTATTCGTCTGCTCTGCGAGCTGGGCTATGAGCGCCTGACCATCCATAAAGAGGCTGACCTGATTACCAATCTGCGGACGCAGCTGGAAAAGCTGAATAACTATCGCTTTACGGACGACGAATGGAAGCGTTTCTGGGACGAGGTGTTGGCAAACACAAACTCCGGCATTCTCGAAAAGACCCGGATGATTCAGGAGGACTATGTGCAAGTGCTCCGCCGGGATAACGGGGAAAGCAAAAATATTCAGCTTATTGACAAGAAGTGCATCCATAATAATAATTTGCAGGTCATCAACCAGTATGCCATCTCCACAGAGGAGGGGGCAGCTCATGACAATCGCTATGATGTGACGGTATTGGTCAACGGCTTGCCGTTGATCCATATCGAGCTGAAGCGCCGGGGCGTTCCCATTCGGGAAGCCTTCAACCAGATCGACCGCTATCAGCGGGACAGCTTCTGGGCATCCAGCGGGCTGTATGAATTTGTGCAGATTTTCGTGATCTCCAACGGCATAAATACGAAGTATTATTCCAATACCACCCGTTTTAACCATATAAAGGATGCCAAAGCGCAGAAAGCCAAGAAGTCCAAAACCAGCAATAGCTTTGAGTTCACTTCGTTCTGGGCGGATGCGAACAACCGCATTATCCCGGACCTTGTAGACTTCACCAAGACCTTTTTCTGCAAGCACACCATTCTGAATATTCTTACCCGTTACTGTGTATTTACGGCGGAAAATATGCTGCTGGTGATGCGGCCATATCAGATTGTTGCCACCGAGCGTATTTTGAACCGCATTGAGATCGCCAACAATTATAAGAAATACGGCACCGTAGCAGGCGGCGGGTACATCTGGCACACCACCGGTAGCGGCAAAACACTGACCTCTTTCAAGACGGCGCAGCTTGCCACGAAACTGGATTACATCGACAAGGTGCTTTTTGTCGTGGACCGCAAGGATCTGGACTATCAGACGATGAAGGAATATGACCGCTTTGAAAAGGGAGCTGCCAACAGCAACACCTCTACGGCAGTCCTGAAGCGCCAGTTGGAGGATGACAATGCAAGAATCATTATCACCACCATTCAGAAACTCGCCACCTTTATCAAGAAGAACGCCGGACACAGCGTTTTTGATAAGCGAGTTGTTATCATTTTTGATGAGTGCCACCGGAGTCAGTTCGGGGATATGCATCAAGCCATTACGAAGTATTTCAAGAAGTACAATCTCTTTGGCTTTACCGGAACGCCGATCTTTGCGGTCAATGCAGGCGTGAGCAAGAATCCCACACTCCGCACGACAGAGCAGGCTTTTGGCGATCAGCTCCACGCCTATACCATTGTGGACGCCATTAACGACAAAAATGTACTGCCCTTCCGGGTGGACTACATCAAAACGATGGACGCCGAGCCGGATATTGACGACAAGGAAGTTTGGGACATCAACCGGGAAAAGGCGTTTCTTGCCGCGGAACGCATCCGAATGGTCGCGAATTACATTCTGACGCATTTTGACCAGAAGACCTACCGGGGTGATAAAACCTATACATACAGCGTATTGCAGAATATCGCCGAGGTTGCCTCTGTCGGCAGCAAGCAGCAGATCGAGGAAATCAAGCAGAAGCAGCGGGTCAGCGGGTTCAACTCCATCTTTGCCGTGTCCAGCGTGGATGCTGCAAAGCTCTACTACGCCGAGTTTCAGAGGCAAATGGCGGAAAATCCGCAGAAGCGGCTGAAGGTTGCCGTCATTTACAGCTATGGAGCGAATGAGGAAGAAACGGATGGTATCCTTGACGAGGAGAATCCGGAGGATACCTCCGCACTTGACCAAAGTTCCCGTGATTTTCTGGATGCGGCCATCCGTGACTACAACGGGATGTTCCACACCAACTATTCCACAGACGGGGACAAATTCCAAAATTACTATAAGGATGTTTCCCTGCGGATGAAGAACAAGGAACTTGACCTGCTGATCGTGGTCAATATGTTCCTGACCGGCTTCGATGCCACAACGCTGAATACGCTGTGGGTGGATAAAAACCTGAAAATGCACGGCCTGATCCAGGCCTATTCCCGCACGAACCGTATTCTCAACTCCATCAAGGTGTTCGGCAACATCGTTTGCTTCCGCAATCTGCAAAAGCGCACCGACGATGCAATTTCTCTATTTGGCGATAAGGAAGCGGGCGGTATCGTCCTGATGCGTGGCTATAAGGATTACTACTTTGGCTACGAGGATGCCGACGGAAAATATCACCCAGGCTACCAGGATATGATTGAGGAATTGACAACGAAATTCCCGTTGACAGAGGAACGCATTACCGGCGAACAGCGGCAGAAGGAGTTTATCGTTTTGTTCGGTGCGATTCTGCGTATGCGCAACCTGCTGACTTCTTTCGACGAGTTTGCCGGAAGCGAAATTTTGAGCGAGCGGGATTTTCAGGATTATCTTGGCCGCTATCAGGACTTACGGGATGAGTGGAAAAACCGCAAGCCCGGTGGCGAAAAAGAGGACATCACCGATGACATCGTTTTTGAAATCGAGCTAATCAAGCAGATCGAGATCAATATTGACTACATCCTGCTTCTGGTACAGAAATACCACGATTCACACTGCGATGACAAGGAAGTGCTTATCACGATCCGCAAAGCAGTGGACGCTAGTCCTGAACTGCGCAGCAAGAAGGCACTGATCGAAACCTTCATTGCCGGAATCAACGATGTATCAGATGTGATGCTGGAATGGCGCACCTTTGTCGCCGAAGAAAAAGAACGGCAGCTTGTTGCAATCATTCAGGAGGAAAACCTGAAAGACGACGAGACTCGCCGCTTTATGGAGAGCTCTTTCCGTGACGGCTCTGTCAAAACGACAGGCACGGATATTGACCGGCTGATGCCGCCAATCTCCCGCTTCGGCGGTGGAAACCGTGCAGAGAAGAAGCAGACCATCATTGAAAAGTTGAAGGGTTTCTTCGACCGATTCTTCGGCATCGGGTAAGCAGGTCTTAGGGTGTCCCTAACGAGGCCTTTTTACAGAGTTCTGCAGAACGGAGTAAAAAGGCACTGCTCGCTCAGATGGCACAGACATCGGGCGACACACTGTTTAAGCTCCAGAGGAGTATAAACAGTCTGCTCGCTAAGATAATGCAGACCTATTTCAGAGCAACGAAAAAGGGGCGCAGCCGGTGCTTACCTGCATCTGACTGCGCCTCTGATTTCTATCAAATTTTGTTGCTGCTCACACGAAAATGACCTCTGCATTTACGATTTCTGTAGCTCGATTGCGGATGTTATTGCTCCGCCTGCCCCATTCCAGCGGGTCACTTGCCTTGAGTTTTTCGTTCAAGTTTTTTTCGGACAGTTCCTTCACAAGCGTATCAAACATCGCCTGTGCCAGGCATTCCACCTCAGCAAGATAATCGTTCAGCGTCCCGGTAGTCAACAGATTGTAGCATCTCACCCGGTGGTTCTCCTTCAAAAATCGCCGGTGTCGCTGTCCCCAAACACCAATTTGCACCTCGATTTGATTATCAATCTCGAGATTCGGCAGATAATAATCACCCGCCTGTCGGTATGTGTCACCCAGCTTTTCAAACTCCGTCATAGTGCTTCCCTCCATTCATTCCGTGTATACAATCTTGAACTTCTTGCGCTTTGCACCGATGATTTTCAGCAGCACTTCGTCAACAGCGTCGGTATATCTGCCCTCTGTGAAGATCCTGCTGCGCAGATCATGGCGAGTGTTCTTACAGCATTTGAGAAGCTGTGAGGACACTTGTTTTTTGTTTATAGCAATTTTTTCGTTGCTCCAAGGTGGGGAAGTACACTGTGTTGAATGTTTCTCGCGGCTGCATTTATCTGTCGCGATCGTTATTGCTTTATCTTTTGGCATTGAATTTACATGATCATGAGCGAAAATTATGCTTTTGAACAAAAGCAAACAGAATTGTTGTGATGCTTATATCTGCGACTATGCATTTGTATATAAGCGGGAACACGGTTTCAAAGCATACAATACGCTCGAATAATATTTTACATAAATTTGCCTTTAAAAACACTTGATAAATATTGACAAATTCGGTATACTGGGAGTATGGACATCGGTTTGTTATTCGTCAGGCCGTGTTCGAGTAAAATCAGGAGAGATATATGAGAAAAACTCTCCTTGTTGCGGCTGGATTTGTCGCATTAAGAGAAAATGGAGACAACGATGGCTGTGAGTATTACTATGACGGAAAAGACGACAACTTTTTTATCAACCTTGGGGTTGGTATACATTACTTCATGGAACCTGCATCTTTTGCAAGCGGAGAATTTTTCGATTGGATGGTAAATGCAGGAATAAACGGACGGTTGCTGTTAACAGTTTATAAAACAACGAAAGAACTGTGGGGGTCACTATGAAAAGAAAAAAGCATTTGATAATTATTGTTGCGATCACTATGGTTGCCGCAGTTGTTTCGGTACAATTGTGCGGGTGTTTTAGCATAGCTGAGTTTAAAAAGCTCTTTGAGGATTCGGGGCCGCGCGGGTTGTATTCTGCCGGAGTTGCGCAAGACTACTTCAAGCTTCACACCGAGGCACTCGATGCTGCCGCCGACTGGTTCAAGGCGAATCCAAACGTTGTTTATGTGATAAAAGGCGCGGACAGTTCATACGACAACCGAAACTATACAAAAATCGGTGAACTCGGAGTCTTTTCGTCCGAAGAACTATCGCAGGCCGAGATCAACGGAATCCAAACTTTTGTACAGCCTCTTTTCGATGATCCGCTTATGACATCGGTCAGAAGGATACCTTCACGTTTCGCTGAGTACGTAATGTTTTTCTTCTATTCAAGATTTGGGGACAGTGATTATTTGCTCTGCAAAGAGATTGAACGAACCGAAGAAGGCCGGCTTGTTGACGAATGGTCATATATAGTAGACCAGGTTGATCTCGGGAATGATTGGTATACAGTAAAGTCTACGTGGTAGTTGTAAAAAGCTCTTTGATTCACGCGCCGTGCGGCAAGCACCGAAAAGAGCTTCACCGGAGGTTTATCCGGCAGTCCCGAATAAACGCTCGTTAAGTCCTATCGCAACGGTTCGGACGCAAAGTACAACTATGATTATGACGCCAACGGCAACATAACCAAGATCTGGCGCGGAAGTTCAACGTTCGAAAATGCAGATGAAAAATTCTCCTACGAGTATGATTCCATGAATCAGCTTGTTCGTGAAAATCTGTACTACGGAGAAAACAATTCCGCGAACTCAACTTACACTTATGCATACGATTCCTACGGCAACATGCTCGGAAAGTATCGCTATGCATACACAACGGGTTCAATTGCGAACAAGTTGATCCCAACCATCCGGGGAGGTAGTTTCAATGTTTAAAAGAAAGATGTTTTTTATGTTTCTGTTTGTTCTTTTCGTGGCATTCATTGCAGGGACATTTGTTGTGATTGGCAAAAACAAGCTTCCGGAAACTAAGGCGTTTGATGTGGGCGATTATCAATATTATATTGATAAATTTCCGTCAGAAGATAATTTAGGGTTCATATCCGATCCAAAAGATCTTCTCAAAAAAGTTGAAGTAATTTGGATCAATAAGTATGGAGAACGTATAAAAAAGCAGAAACCCTATCAAGTATTCTATGATAAGGCAAACGGTATTTGGCTTGTTCAGGGAACATTGCGATCCAATATGACGGGTGGTGTTGCAAACATCTTGGTGGATAATGACACAGGCAGGGTCTTAGCACTCTGGCATGATAAGTAATTTATGTCGATGAGCAGATCTTCGCTTACACTGTCGGAACGCTCGGCACGGCTCGGGAGACCGTTCCCTATGCCTACACAAACTCGGCATGGAAGGATCAGCTCACTTCGTACGATGGCGAAAGCATAACATATGACGCTTCCGGCAAC
>ERZ779821.519-NODE-519-length-12829-cov-4.46955_pt1 | contig 12829 bp, 11 predicted proteins | sample MGYA00511884_ERZ779821 | MGnify/ENA primary metagenome ERZ779821 (study PRJEB29588, sample SAMEA2152664) | human gut metagenome | biome: human gut; feature: human-associated habitat; material: faeces | place: Denmark | collected 2008/2010 ... | reverse complement strand
CTTTCATCACCCCCTCGTCAACAGCCAGACGGCCGGCGGTATCTATGATGACGACATCGTTACCTTTGGTCTTAGCCTCCTTTATAGCGTTGTTGGCAATCTCTACAACATTCTTATTATTGTCTTCCGAATATACGGGAACTCCAATCTGTGCTGCCACGACCTTGAGCTGCTCTATAGCGGCAGGACGATAAACGTCGCAAGCCACCAGCAAAGGATTCTTGTGCTGCTTTGTCTTAAGCATATTGGCAAGTTTTCCACTGAATGTGGTCTTACCAGAACCCTGCAGACCGGACATCAATATTATTGCGGGACGTCCTTCAAGTTTCAGGCCGACGCTCTCGCCGCCCATAAGATCTGCAAGCTCATCGTGAACAATCTTCACCATCATCTGCCCCGGCTTCACAGCCGTAAGCACGTTCATACCTAACGCCTTTTTCTTGACAGTATCCGTGAATGTCTTTGCCACTTTATAGTTAACGTCGGCATCGAGCAATGCACGTCTTACATCCTTAAGGGTTTCGGCCACGTTAATCTCGGTTATTTTGCCTTCACCTTTAAGTATTTTAAAAGAGCGTTCCAGTCTGTCGCTTAAATTCTCAAACATAATTATGTATATATATTATCTTATTCGTTTTATTCACTAAGTAAAATCCGCTTCTAATCATTTCTGCTGCCTGCCTCATCCTAATTTCACCACACCGAAAACCCATCGTAAATCGGGTATGGAAAACGACATCGGCCGGCATAAAATATAATCGGCTTTCTCTTATGCAAAAATAATCATTTAATAATGAAATACACAATAACTGGCATTGTATTTAAAATATTTTAAAACACTGACGCAAAAAAAATGCTCATACGCTTTTTAATTGTGCAATATTTTCCACTTTATGTCATATCTGGCATGGTCTTAACTGCAAATACGAGCCACAAAAAGCCACCAAACAAGCATTTTAGGTCAAAAATTATAGCAAAATATCATTTCGAAACATTATAACCGCATGCATTCACAATATGAAAGAATATGCATCAAATTTGATTATATTTTATGTTTCTGTTTGAAAATTATGCATTATCTTTGCCGGCAGATGAAAGATACAGTGCTTTATATCAAGAACATGGTTTGCGACAGATGCAAGATGGCCGTAGAACATGAGTTGCGCAATCTTGGACTTACCCCCACAAAGGTTGAGCTGGGAGTTGTATGCGTAAAAGAAGAGGTCGATTCTGAATGCCGCGCCAAAATACGTGCCGGACTAGAGGTACTCGGTTTTGAACTGCTTGAAGACCGACAGCAGCAGACTGTTGACCGTATAAAGAGCCTCATCATTGAACTTGTGCATTACAGAAACAACAAATCGGGAACAAATCTCTCCGCATATCTTTCAGAGCAGCTTGGTTCAGACTACAGCGCACTCAGCAAGCTGTTTTCAGAAAACACAGGCATGACCATTGAAAAATTTTTCATCTTGCAAAAGACTGAACGCATAAAGGAACTGCTGTTTTACGGAGAAATGTCGCTGAGCGAAATAGCGGACATGATGAACTATTCGAGCGTAGCCTATCTCAGCACACAGTTCAAGAATATTACAGGAATGACTCCATCGCAGTTTAAGGCCCTGAAGGAAAAGAACCTGACACAACTCGACAAACTATAGCGGCAGTTGCGACATCAAAGTATAGCCTGACCAACACAATATAGCGACAAAATGTTATAAATGTTTTCCATTATTTCGTAACGCCTCCACCACACATTATAACTACCTTTGCTCAGAAAAGGCAGAAGCAATGGCGCGACCTGGGATTACGCAACGGCAAAGCACTCAGACCGGACTTGCAGCCAGGCTATGCCATTACTTAAAAAACATACTAAACAATGGAAAAAAAGACGATAGCCGTCATAGGCATGGCATGCGCCGGATGCGCAGCCAACGTGGAAAGAAGGCTGAACGAACTGAACGGAATAAGTTCTGCTGCAGTGAACTTTGCGGCACGCACAGCCCTTGTAGAATACGACCCGAAAGTGATAACGCCGCAGATGATGAAAGATGAGATTATCAAGGCTGGATACGACCTGGTGATTGATGAAGACGAATCGGTTGCAGCCATTGAACGGCATGCATATAGTCAGCTGTTCAGACGCATGGCTGCGTCGTGGGTGTTTGCCGCCCTGACCATGGGCATATCCATGAGATGGCTGAATGTCGGCAGCACATCAGCCGCAAACCAGACAATGCTGATAATCGCACTGGTAAACATTGCTTACTGCGGACGCGTGTTTTACGTCAACGCTTGGCGGCAACTCATGCACAAAGCTGCCAACATGGACACGCTTGTGGCTATGAGCACGCTCATTTCTTTTCTGTTCAGCGTGTTCAACACATTCTGGGGCGACTCTTTTTGGGGCTCGCGCGGCATAGAAAATCATACATATTATGACGCATCGGTAATGATTATCACTTTCGTGCTTACAGGACGCGTGCTTGAAGAACGTGCAAAAAGCAGCACGGCATCTGCCATTAGGGCCCTTATGGGTATGGCACCTAAGACAGCGCACCTTATTAACGGGGACAGAATAGACGAAGTTCCGATTGCTGCTCTTGGCTCAGGCGACATTATTGAGGTTAGAGCCGGAGAAAAGGTTCCCGTAGACGGTTCGATAACAACAGGCGAGACTTATATAGACGAAAGTATGATTACGGGCGAACCTACTCCTGCACGGCGAAGCGAAGGCGACAAGGTGTTTGCAGGAACAATCCTGAAACAGGGCACCATCCGTTTCCGTGCTGAGGCTACAGGCGACAAGACTATGCTGGCACAGATAATAAGAATGGTGCAGGAGGCCCAGGGCAGCAAGGCGCCGGTGCAGCGCGTGGCAGACAAGATTGCCCGTGTGTTCGTACCGGCTGTGCTGTGCCTGTCGCTCATAACGTTTATTTTATGGTATGCTGTCGGCGGCGACAGTCAGCTCCCGCGCGCAGTTCTTTCTGCCGTATCAGTATTGGTTATAGCATGTCCATGTGCTCTCGGACTGGCCACGCCCACAGCTCTGATGGTTGGCATAGGCAGGGCGGCACGCAACAACATCCTGACAAAGGACGCAACAGCCCTTGAAAACATGCGCCGCATAGATGCAATAGTGATAGACAAAACGGGAACACTGACAATACCTAATAAAGATGTTGACTTCACTAAAGCCGACTCGCTGACGCTTGACCAGCGAGAAACGCTAAAGCCTGGAGCTCGCGAGGCCATGCAGATGCTTCATGAAGAGGGCGTAGAAGTGTATATGATGAGCGGCGACAAGGAGGAAGCAGCCAAATATTGGGCCGACAAAGCCGGAATAACCCACTGGAAGAGTCGCGTTATGCCGCAGGATAAAGAAGACATGGTAAGAAAGTTGCAGTCAGAAGGACATCACGTGGCAATGGTAGGCGACGGTATCAACGACACTCAGGCACTGGCTGCCGCCGACGTAAGCATCGCCATGGGCAAAGGAACCGACATAGCAATAGACGTAGCCCAAGTAACACTGATGGGAACCGACCTGCGCAGAATTGCCTACGCGATAAAACTGTCTAGACAGACCGTAGGCATGATACATCAAAATCTGTTTTGGGCATTTATATATAATGTGGTGTGCATTCCTCTTGCAGCCGGACTGCCATACTTATTCGGCGCCCATTGGCAGATAACCCCGATGTGGGCAAGCGCGCTCATGGCATTTTCAAGTATCAGCGTGGTGATGAACAGCCTGCGACTGAAATTTATGAAGCAATAAATAGCAATAAAAAAGACCACGATATAATGCAAAAAGTTACGATAAAAAGACAGAGTATCTAACAATGTCTCGAAAATCGTAACTTTTTGCGTTTATTTTAATTACAAGTAATAAAATTTACTGGCTTTTTAAAGAAATCATTTAAGCAAAAACAGTATTTATACTTTCAGATCATTAACCATAGGTTTACGCATCGTAACTCGGTCACTTTTTAACCGAAAACGGCCGAGTTTTTATGCAAAACTCAGCCGTTTATTTTTAGTATTTCAGTACATTTTTATTTAAAATAAAATCACAAATCATTATTCCGTAATATTCAATTTTGATTTTATCTTATCAATTACCTTTTCTATCTCTATATTAGCTTCGTCTTTGTTTATCATATCAAAAGTTTCTCGACATTTAAAATTACAGAAGTTGATTCCGCTTAAATAATCAATCTCTTTTGATTTTTCATCATCAATACTCAGCTCTATGCCCTTACTACTAAAGCATATATTGTAAGATTCACCTTTATAATTAAACGGAACATCTGCTTTACCTGTCTTATTGTGAGCCATTCGAGTGATTTTTTGATGCAAATCTGTCTTATTGATTTGATATTCTCCATTAGATATGGGAATATTAAAGGTGATGCCTTCTATGCATTTCATTTTATTAATCAAATCAGTAATAAAATCATCTATTGTATGCCACATCACATGTTTCAGTGCATCTTTAAAATCATCAACATCTTTATTTTCTTCAGAAGTATACATAGAAAATGCGTCGTCAAGATTTCCTGCAACCAGTCTTTTTAAATCAAGAATGTCTTTTACAGCAGGTAGAGCAAAATCAATCATATCAAGATATTGTTGCATCAAACTCTTCTTAAAATCATCTGTTTCCAACTCAATACATGCTTTAATCCAGTTTCTTATGTTGACATCATAGCTTATTGTTATCAAATTCTTATCCTCAAACTCTTCTTTTTCAGAAGGGAACACACCTCTAAGACTCAGATACACGTAATAAATGTTTTTCTCATCCCTAATATTTTTGAATTCTGCTGATTCTATAATCTTCTTCCCATAACCTAAAAGCTGTGGGTTACCATCTACTATTCTGTCTTTTGCAAATGTTTTGTTTCTCGATGATAATTACCTTGTTTGTTGTCTTTGAAGTAATCAAAATATCTATATTTAGTTTTTCTGCGTGATCATTTATATTTGGGAAGACAACGCATTTACAAAAATCCTCAACACAAAAATTACCTTTATCATCATTCTTTTTTATTTCCTCAATGAACAGCTTGAGATATCTTTCATCAAGTGATAACATCATACTTATAAAACTTGAATGCAAATATTTCTCGTTATACCAATTGAACATTGACATAAAGAGATTAAAACCATTCTTCTTTCCTTCTATCTTTCCAACAATAGTTTTCATTTCTTCTTCATTCTTAGGTTCCATATCGATTTTAATATCAATTATTTAAGTTATAAATTTACAGGATTTCCTTAAACAAACGTACCCCACAACAAAATAATGACAACTCAAACATAGAATTGCCATTCATAACAAAAAAGTCTGTATCATTTACTTCATAGTCCGGCCTTCGACAGCCACTTGAATGCTGAAGCTCGGACTGAAGTTATATTTTACGGCTGCGCCTATGCGGTCGCCAATATTGCCTATATCATAAAGAGGATAAGGCATACGCTTGTTAGAAAGCGACTTTTGTCCGTAGATATAACCTTCCCAATGCTCGTCAAACTTATAGCCTATCACGGCGTTGAGCCCTGCATTCATGTATGAGTCGCTTGTCCAATAAAGATGATTGAGATATCCGCCAACGGCTATCGACAATTTATTGTTCACCGGTATGGCATACATTGCGGCTATGTTCTGCCCAAACCCCGAACCACGCCATGCGCCCTTGCCGAACGAGGCAAAAACAGATGCGCCGAGGTTAACATTAAGTCCTTTGTGCAACTCCCAATTATATGCGCCGCACCAGTCGAGCGGATACATGTTTACATACATACGCCCAAACGAATCGAAAGCAGGAAGGTGGAGCGAGTCGGTCTGCGGCATGCCTACGCCGAAGTCTCCGTCCTGAAGATAAACATGAGTAGGACCGTCGGCAGAACCTATTATTTCGTTCTGCGGCATCATATCAGAGCCGTCAATAGTGTCGGTAACAGCTATGTGCCGTCTGTTTTCCTGAGCATAAACAGAAACTGCCGACACACATAAAAACAATATAATCAACAACTTTTTCATCACAGGCAAAATTAATCCGTAAGCATGAAAACTCAAAATAATACTGCCTTTTTTCATCATAATTAACTCTAATTCATTCTTAGTCAGACATATTGCAGCTATATGAAGTAAAGGCCTATACGCATACGGGGCAATGCATGGACAGAAAAACACGACTCTAGACAAGCCGCCGTCGGCAAGGACAAACATTGACGTTTTATTTGCAGATATCATCACAAATTAGTATATTTGCACAATTAACGCCGCATGATGCCGCGCCTGACATGCAACGACTAAAAAAACGGGCGCATGGCATCCGGCACACTAAATTAATATCATAAAAAACAACAAACACCATACTAAAATATGAAATTCTTCAAAGCTCTGTTCGGCAGTAAAGAAGAAAAGCCGGAAGAAAAGAAAAAGGCCGAAGAGGCTAAAAACTTCGACGTGTTGAAATACGACGGCGTGCGTGCACTGCGTGCCGGTCAGGCCGAATTTGCAATAAGATGCTTCACTCATGCCCTGCAGATGCAGGACGATCTCGAGATACACGACTATCTGTCGCAGGCATACATACGCACCGGCGAACTTACGCTGGCCTACGAACAGCTGCAGAAACTGGCCGAAGCACAACCTGACAATCAGCAGATATTTATCCGCATGGCCAACGTGGCATATATGATGGAAGACTACGGAGCCATGGCCGGGGCATGCGAAAAGGCAATGCTCATTGACGACAAGACAGCCGAAGTGATGTATCTTTATGCAAGGGCGTGCATCGGACAGGAGGACGTAACCAACGCCGTGGCAATGCTGACCAAGGCAATATCTCTTAAAGAAGATTATGGCGACGCCTACCTGCTGCGCGGAGAGACATTACTGAAAAACGGCGACACTGACGAGGCTGACGAAGACGCCACATGGCTTATTGAACACACCGAGGACAACGAAGACGTTATGATGCTGAAAGCCAGAATTGAACGGGCTAAAGGCAACACCGACGCAGCAAAAGATTACTATACAAAAGTGACCGATGCCAATCCGTTCAACATCGATGCATACCGCGAACGCGGAGAACTGCGGCTTGCAACAGGCGACGAGAAAGGCGGAAACGAAGACATTGAACACGCCAAAGAACTGACGGCACAGCTGCCCGAGAACAACGACGAAGAAGGAATAGAAAACAAAGTGAAGGAGAAATACAAGTCTATGGATCCATACGGAGTGTTCTGATATACAATAAGACATTATTATAATAATAAAAAAGCAAAAATGAAACCTTATAACAAAATTTTAATATAAAATGTTTGTAGGTGTCATTTAAATATTATACTTTTGCAAGCAAATAAGAAAATATATCAAAAATGAGAAATAATTTATACGCATCTTTCTTTTACTTTTATTTTTACTTTGCAAGGAATTGTGAAGCGGGAAGTTGCGTGTAGATTTCAACTTATGACAAGACAATCTTTTAAGAAAGATACAAACAAGTCCCGCTTCATAACAATGAGGCGGGATTTTTCATTATAAAGAAAATAATAAATAAACATGAAGAGAATAGCAATACAGGGTTCAATCGGGTCGTTTCACGACATTGCAGCACATCAGTATTTCAAGGACGAACAAATACAGCTGATATGCTGCTCGACGTTTGAACAAGTGTTTGAGAACATAAAGCACGACCCTACGGTGATAGGCATGCTTGCAATAGAGAACACCATAGCAGGTTCGCTGCTCCACAATTATGAACTGCTGCGCGACTCGGGAACAACCATCGTCGGCGAGCACAAACTGCACATTGAGCACAGCATATGCTGTCTGCCGGAAGACTCATGGGAAACGATAACCGAGGTACACTCCCACCCCGTCGCACTTATGCAGTGCCGCGGATTTCTTGCCGGACATCCGGAAATGAAAGCTGTAGAAGCTCAAGATACGGCCGGAGCAGCAAAGTTTATCTCTGAGAACAAATGCAAGGGATGGGCCGCAATATGCAACGCTAACGCCGCACGCCTTTATGGAATGAAAATCCTGCAGGAATCTATTGAGGACAACAAGCACAACTTCACAAGATTCCTGGTTGTAAGCAATCCTAACAAAGCCGACTTTCTGCGTCCGCTAGAGCAGACAAACAAGGCAAGTATTGTTTTCTCTCTGCCTCACGAGGAAGGCAGCCTTTCACAGGTGCTCAGCATCTTCTCGTTCTACAAAATCAACCTGACAAAAATACAGTCACTGCCTATCATTGGCCACGAATGGGAATATATGTTCTATGTTGACCTTGCATTTAACCAGCTGACCCGCTATCGCCAAAGCATAGACGCAATAATGCCGCTGACAAAGGAACTTAAAATTTTAGGAGAATACCAAGATGACGGAAAACAACCCAAACCATAACATAAAGCCGGCAGAAAGAGTTTCGGCTGTAAGCGAATATTACTTCAGCCGCAAGCTGAAAGAGGTGGCAAGGCTTAACGCCGAAGGCAAGGACATAATAAGCCTGGCAATAGGCAGTCCGGACATGCCGCCGTCTGAAGCCGCGATAAACAAACTGTGCGAAGTGGCAAGACAAGACGGTTCACACGGCTACCAGCCCACAATGGGAACGCCGGAACTGCGTGAGGCCATGGCCGGATTTTACAAACGCTGGTACAATGTTGAGCTTGACCCTCAGAAAGAAATACAGCCGCTCATAGGCTCAAAGGAAGGCATACTGCACGTAACGCTTGCCTTTGTCAATCCCGGCGATGAGGTGCTGGTGCCTAATCCTGGATACCCTACCTACACTTCGCTCAGCAAAATACTTGGCGCAAAGGTGGTCAACTATAATCTGCGTGAAGACAACGGATGGCAGCCAGACTTTGATGAGCTTGAGAAAACGGACCTGAGCAAGGTGAAACTGATGTGGACCAACTATCCAAACATGCCTACAGGAGCAAATGCGCAGGAGGATACATACCGCAAACTTGTAGACTTTGCAAAAAGACATTCAATAGTTGTGGTGAATGACAACCCATACTCGTTCATTCTCAACGAGAAGCCGTTGTCGATGCTGCAAATTCCTGAGGCAAAAGACTGCTGCATAGAGTTCAACTCCATGAGCAAGAGTCATAACATGCCGGGATGGCGCGTCGGCATGTGTGCATCCAACAGCCGTTTTATTGAATGGATTCTCAAAATAAAGAGCAACATTGACTCGGGAACATTCCGCGGAATACAGCTTGCCGCCGCCGAGGCCTATAATAACAGCGACGAATGGCACCGCCAGGCAAACATAACGACATACAGAAGAAGGCGCGACACAGCCGAACAAATAATGAAAGAACTCGGCTGCACATTCGACCCCAAACAGGTCGGAATGTTCCTGTGGGGCAAAATTCCTGAGAAATATAACGATGCAGAGGAACTCACAGAACGTATATTGCATGAGGCAAGAGTGTTCATCACGCCGGGATTTATATTCGGGAGCAACGGCGAAAGATATATACGCATATCGCTGTGTGCAAAAGACGACAAGATTGAGGAGGCTCTCAGCCGCATAAAGGGCATGAAGCAGAAATGATACTTACTAACATTCGAAACAACAAATAAAAGAAAATACAATTATGGAACTTGATTTACTACCGCTGAACCTTCCCAGCGACAACGAAAAACTTACCGTAATAGCAGGCCCCTGTTCAGCAGAAACAGAAGAACAGGTTATAGAGACAGCACGCCAGCTGGCTTACAAAGGCTGCCATATATTCCGTGCCGGTGTGTGGAAGCCACGCACAAAGCCCGGAGGCTTCGAGGGCAACGGTGAGGCAGCTCTGCCGTGGCTGAAAAGGGTTAAGGAAGAAACAGGCATGCTAACTTCTACAGAAGTGGCAACACCCGAACATGTTGAACTGGCCCTTAAATATGACATTGACATCCTGTGGGTAGGTGCGCGCACATCAGCCAATCCTTTTGCCATGCAGGCCATTGCAGACAGTCTGCAAGGCGTTGACATACCCGTACTTGTAAAAAATCCTGTAAATCCTGACCTTGAGCTATGGATTGGAGCCATGGAACGCATCAATCAGGCCGGCGTAAAGCGCATCGCAGCCATACACCGCGGATTCTCAAGCTATGACAAAAAGATTTACCGCAATCTGCCCATGTGGCAAATTCCTATCGAGCTGCGCCGACGCATACCCGAACTGCCTATATTCTGCGACCCAAGCCATATCGGCGGACGTCGCGAACTTATAGCCCCCCTGTGCCAGCAGGCCATGGATCTGGGTTTTGACGGTCTGATTATCGAATGCCACTGTGACCCGGACAAGGCATGGAGCGATGCAAAGCAGCAGATAACTCCCGACATTCTTGACTATATACTGGGACTTCTCGTCATTCGTGACCAAAGCGTAACAACTGAAGGAATCAGCGCGCTGCGCAAACAGATTGACGACCTCGACAATCAGCTTATGGAACTTCTGTCAAAAAGGATGAGAGTGTGCCGTGAAATAGGACATTACAAGAAGGAACATAACATGACCGTTCTGCAGACGTCTCGCTACAACGAAATTCTGAATAAACGAGGTGCACAAGGCTCACTATGCGGAATGGACCCAAATTTCATCAAGACGATATTTGAAGCTGTTCACGAAGAGTCGGTAAGACAACAAATAGAGATTATAAACCAATAATATAAGTATACGGAACGCACGCGCCATTCATAAAACTGATGATGGCGCGTGCAGACCGCCTGCTTATACCAAAATACGAAAAACATGAGAATACTTGTACTAGGCGCAGGCAAAATGGGAAGCTTCTTTCTCGATTTACTCAGTTTTGAGCACGAAACCGCAGTATATGAAAAGAATCCCGAACGGTTGAGATTTACTTACAACACATTGCGCTTTACTGCACTTGATGAGATTGACGAATTTCGTCCGGAACTTGTGATCAACGCCGTTACAGTAAAATACACCATATCGGCATTCAAAGAAGTTATGCCACATCTGCCGGCCGACTGCATAATAAGCGACATCTCGTCTGTAAAGACCGGCCTGAAAGACTTCTATGAACACTGCGGACATCGCTATGTATCCACTCATCCTATGTTCGGACCAACATTTGCCAATCTAAACCAGTTGAGCCATGAAAACGCCATAATAATAAGCGAAGGCGACTACATGGGACGAATCTTCTTTAAAGATCTGTACAGCCGGCTCGGCCTCAACATATATGAGTATTCTTTTGAAGAGCACGACAAGACAGTCGCCTACTCACTGAGCATTCCTTTCGTCAGCACATTTGTTTTTGCGGCAGTCATGAAGCATCAAGACGCTCCCGGAACAACGTTCAAACGCCATATGAACATTGCCAAAGGTGTACTCAACGAAGACGATTTTCTGCTACAGGAAATACTGTTCAATCCGTACACATCAGAACAGGTGGAACAGATAAGGACTGAACTGAAACTGCTGCTCGAGATAATTGACAACAAAGACGCCAAAGGCATGAAAGAATATCTAACAAAGATACGCGACAACGTAAGACGTGACATTGCCATAGACAGATAATAAGACATAGGGCAACAACTCACGGCAGATATACCTTCCTGCCAAAAACGACCAAAGCTAATAACCTGACAACGACTAATATCATGAACACATTTCTTTTTCTAACGGCTTTTCTCACATTTGTGGAATTTAACTGTGAGAATCTTTTTGACTTCAGACACGACAGTCTGAAAAACGACATCGAATTCACTCCTGAAGGAGACCGCAAGTGGACAGAACGAAAATATTGGAATAAGCTGAACAATATCTCAAAGGCAATTATCTCATGCGGAATAGACGGCAAAGACTGGCATCTGCCAGACCTCGTTGCATTATGTGAGGTTGAGAACGACAGCGTTATGCGAGATCTTACCAAACGCTCACTGCTACGCAACGCAAATTACGAATATTTAGTGACCAACTCGCCTGACGAAAGAGGAATAGACGTAGCCTTAATATACGACCCCATGCATTTTCAGCCAATACGGCACTATCCGCTACGCATAAGACCGATGGAGGGAATGAGGCCGACACGCGACATACTGTATGTGGCAGGAAGAATTATAACCGATGACACGCTGCATATATTCGTAGTTCATGCGCCAAGCCGCTATGGAGGCGAAAAGCCGACACGCCCACACAGAAGGCTTATCGCCAAGACATTATGCGGAGCTATCGACTCAATACGTCTTGCCAGCAGTGACCCAAACATTATAATTGCCGGCGACTTTAATGACTATGCTGACAGCAAGGCACTTATGCAACTGCAGCTTCATGGAATGAAAAACGCCTCACATGACGCTAAAGGCAGCAACGGAGCTAAAGCTACATACAAATATAAAGGCGAGTGGAACAGCATTGACCATATTATGGTGAGCCAAAGGCTTTATGACATGAAGGTCTTCGGAAGAATAAACGACCAGACATTCATGCTTGAGCCTGATGAAAAATACGGCGGAGTGCAGCCATACCGCACATACAGAGCATGGAAATACCGCAACGGCTACAGTGACCATCTGCCTTTGGTGGTAAGATTTGCATTGAAACAGCCAGACTGATAACAACCTTTTTCATTCTGTCAGTATAAATATTTATTACCAAAGGAACAATAACAGCCAACCTGCCAATATGATAAAATTATATGAAAATCCTTGGCAGGCATTTTCTGTTTGAGTCAAAATAAGTATATTTGCGGAATATTTCTTATTTTATCCTTAATTCCGCAACTAATTGCGTAATTCGTTATTAATATCTTTTATAAGTCTCT
>ERZ779821.515-NODE-515-length-12867-cov-6.25991_pt1 | contig 12867 bp, 10 predicted proteins | sample MGYA00511884_ERZ779821 | MGnify/ENA primary metagenome ERZ779821 (study PRJEB29588, sample SAMEA2152664) | human gut metagenome | biome: human gut; feature: human-associated habitat; material: faeces | place: Denmark | collected 2008/2010 ... | reverse complement strand
AACAGACGAAGACCAAACTTCTATGCCTGCTTATTGCGGCGCTGATGCTGCTCAGTCTCGCCGCCTGCGGCAAGGAGACGGCGAAAGACTCCAATTTGATCAAGCTCGGTGACTATGAGCTGCTCTACAAGGGCGCGTGCATCATGGAAGATTCGGACGGAAATGACGCAATTGTTCTGACACTGGACTTCACAAACAACGGCAAGGAGAATGCGTCGTATCTTTGGAGCGTCGATGAAACAGTTATGCAAAACGGCGTAGAACTGGAAGTTGCAACTGTCTTTACCGACTACGACACCTTTGAAACCGTGATAGAAGGCCAGTTTACGGAAATTGCTCCGGGTACGACCCTTGAGGTTAAAACAGCTTATGTGCTCAAGGACGCTGCTGCCAAGGTCGAGGCGACCTTTGAGCAGCTGTTCGGCAAGAAAAAAGGCACGATCACCATTGACCCTGCCACGCTCAGCCGGGAAACGGCCGATGATATGGGCTCGGACACCACGTTGACTGCCACGACCGGCAACGAACTGCTTGACTGGTGGAACGGCGAATGGTACGGCTGGTGGAAGATGAGCGGCTGTTATGGCTACTATGAGAGTATGGAGGGAAAATGGTGGGATGTCTGCGGCCTGGTCGACATTGGCTCTGACTACACGGGATCCATCACACTCTGGGATGAGGACTACACGAGGTCCGAGCCCATGGCTTCCGCGCAGGTCAGTCTGAGTGAAGCCGGAACCGGCGAGCACGGCACGGTGATGTCCGAGGGCGGCTGGTTCACAAACGTAGCCCTAGAGCATGCGGACTGGATCGTTGACCCAGGCCTTTTGGACTATGACGACATGATCTGGATCAGCGGCGACTATGAAGACGGTGATGACGAGTTCCACTACGACATCTATCTGCGCCCGTGGGGTCTCTACTGGAAAGACATGGAGGAGGATACATATCCCTACCGCTATACCGACTGGTATCTGCCGCTGATTGACGCGGGCGAGTCCATGCCGGACGCCATCGGAGAAGACCCGTCGAACGACTTCAATCCGTATGACAGCGCCCCGCTCACTCCGCCAGATGCGGCGGCTTCCGGCGGAGACGGTATCGTGACTGAGGAGCAGGTGCAGAAGGGCTACGTCTGGATGAACAAGGTCAATAAGAATATTTTTGACGCAAGCTATGATGATATCGCAGCCTACTTCGGCGTGGAAGGCCTGTTCGTCAAGGAAGAATACAGCGACCACATGAAGGCGAACTACCGCTACTACAAATGGGTCTCTGAGGACGACAACTCCCATTTCATCTACGTCAATTTCAAGGAAAAGAGCCCGGGCGTTTATACGGTAAGCGGATTCAATACCAGCGGCTTCTCCGGCAAGGAGGCCATCGCGAAGTATCTTGACACCGTAAAGGCGGAGTCCGCTGAGGCAAACAAGGCAGCGTCTGCAAACGCCGAGATGCAGGACTTCTCCGTGGAAGTCACCCAGTTTGCAAAAGACGATGTTAAGGTCAAAATCATGACGAAGATTCCGGTATCTGGCTGGTCGTATGATGAGGGCAAGCGCAGCCTGGTGGAAAACGACGATCCCACAGCGTTCGGTGCGGGCACCATTCAGTTTGAGGTAAGAGAGAACGTTGAAAAATTTGATTTCTACAAGGACAGCTTCGAAAACTACAAGGATATCGAGGATCGCGTGATCGGCGGCATCACCTTCTGCGGCCGCACCTATAAGTACATCGGCTACGAATGGATTCAGTATATCGCGCAGCTTGACGACGGCCGCGCCCTTTCCATCGGGCTTCGGAATATGGACTGCGTCCCGGGAACGATGCCCGACCTCATTCTCAACAACATGACGTTCCAGTAAGGGCGGCATCTTTCTGAGAATTCATATGAAAACCGGCTCCCGCTCCAAATTGGGGCGGGAGAATCCGGTTATTTGCGAAAAAGCGGAGATGATGCTGTGAAGCTCAAAACGTTCCTCATCACGGCAAGTCTATGGATGGGGCTGCTCGGTCTGACCGCCTGCGGCGATGCTGACGTGCGCACCTATCAGTACCCGGAGACAGCGGTCCTTTTTGACGACCTTCACATCAAAAAAACATTTACAACTGGATAGAGCGTCTAAAGGCCGGAGGTGCGGACGATGCTTGACACTCCCCCTGCCTTTAGGCATGGGGAGTGTCAAGCGGCAACGTTGACTATTCGGATTTTTATAAATGGACGGAAATCCGGTTCCGAATGTCAAGCGCGGCAGCCAGATTGCCGATGCCGAAACGATAGATTTTGTCGTTGTCAAAATAGATTCTGGTGAACGTGCCGCGCATTCCAGCGGGAATATGCAGACCGAGCGTCTCCGAACCGATCTTGTAAACCCAAGCCCCCTTGCAACCGTTTCAAGCCTCAAATAGGCTACTCCGTCCTTTTCATAGCACTCGATTCCATCAATGGTTAAGGTTTTCAATTCGTTACTCATGTTCAGCACCTTTCTATTCAATCCAAAATGTCACGACAGGAACAAGTTTTTCGTTCCACTTCACTAAATTAGCCCAATCATCAAGAATCTGCGCAAAGAATATGATTGTTCCGTTCACTGTTCCCCATCCGTTCTTTGCTTCGCAGGGCAGATACTTTTCTCTGTTGGTTTCTAATTCGGTCAAAAAGTATGTTATCAAATCAAAACAGTAAATGCATCGGGAATCGAGCTAATGGCGGAGATCAACCTTGACGGCGAACGCGTTTTGATAAGGCCTCGAAAGAATGCGTACTATGCCAAACGAAAACCGATTGTGATAAAATTACCTTCGTAAGGCCTAAGACCGTCACTACAACGCACCGATTCAGCTTTCGCTGATGTTGGCTGTTGGCAGCGCAAGCGTGCTGGTGTATAATAAATGCAGCACCAGTTCGGTTGGAAAACGGAACACCCCTGATAAAGACGCACTAATTCAATTAGCAAAAAGATACAAAAGAGGCTTTTCAGAAGCAGAGGCCAATATTTTAGTAGAATGGGCAAAAGAATTGGGATTTGATACACATTTACCTGAAACGCCTCCTAATAGAAGTGGGATATGGAGCTATACTTTGCATATTGTAATTAGAAACCTGCATGTTAGAGTTTTTTGAATAAAACAATAAAGGAGAGAACGACATGAAACTTGTTTGTATTCTGTATGCTGAGTTATATGACGATGCAGATATTATTGCTGTACCAGATGTTTTGTATACAAATATAAAAGAATTAGGGCAGCAATTCTGTCGATGGTTGGAAAAAGGTGAGCACAATTTTTGGACAACCTCCCCAAGCGGAGAACGCTACCCGAGTTTGGAAACCGATGGATTTGTTTGGTGGCTCAACAAACAGTTGGGAGATGACCATCATGAGAAGGCGAGAATCGTAGAACAGCATGTGCGATATCGGCCGGAACTAGAGACGGTCACATTCTAGGAGATGCCTCTGAAGCCATTGCGCAGGCGACGGATCACGCGTAGTATTTGTATTTCTTTTTGAAAATATGCTGTAGATTTCTGCAATTTTATAGAAACGAGCGTCTGATTTGCGCAGCGATGGCCTTACATATGCGCGGCCAGTCGCTTTTTTAAGCACAGACCCGCAAGATATACGGCGGCGAGCGGAATTGCGGAAGCGAACAGTAAGCCGAGCCCCGTCAATGAGTTGTCAATATAGCGAGCGCCATTTGGAATGTTCAGTGCAGGCATATCCGTTTTCAGAAAAGCGGGGAAGAGGGTGTAGCACAAGAGTCCCGAAAGCAGCGCGTGCAGAGCCTTTCGCAGCAGATAAACACGCATGGCGGACGCGGGCAGGAAGATGCGCGATTGCAAAAGGACACAAAACCCGCCGAAGGAGATCGTTAATGAGATCAAAACGGCTTTTATACGCAGCGACAGCGAGAGCGAAGCGATTGCGGCGCACCCGCCGGAGAATTCGAGGAGCCCGTGCACTGCTGCGCGCAAGACATCCTCTTTTATGCCAATGCCGGAGAACAAGACGGCGGCAAAATGAAAAGCATTTGCTTCACACAGGATCGCTAGAAGAACAGAGAATACAACCATACAGCCGCCGACCGCTCCAAGCACGCCGATGCTATCCCGAATACCGCCGATCAGATCGATGCCGTCGCGACGTAAGATGTCGGCGGTGTCGGCGGGCGCTTGCCTGACTTGCCGCGTCAGAGTTGATGCAAGAAGCAAAACAAGAGCGCTCAGACAATGTGATATGTAAAGCGGAGCAAACATGTTCGGAGACTTGAGCAGCCCGCAGCAGATAACGCTGTGCAAAAATATCGGGCTGCACAAATTGCAGTAGGCGGCAAGTGGGCTGCATTCGGCGGAGGCGGCTATGCGCGCACCGTTCGGAAACCCCGAGATCGCGCCAAAAAGAAAGGAGGTTAACGCGTTCGCCAGAGCGGCCCAACGAGAACCGGAGACGGGGAGAAGTCTGCGGAGCACCGAGGGGAGGCCGGCCGATTCCGCGAGTGAGAGGAAAACGGAAAACGGAAGCAGCGCCGGAAGGACGCTGTTCCACCAAATCGCGAGCGCAGATCTTGCCGCATCAAGGCAAGCATCGGAGAAAACCAGCAAAGCGGCGCAGCAAAAAAGAGCAACGAGAGAAACAATGCGATTCCGCATTTGCAATCCTCCGATTTCCGTGTATAATATAGCAACATCGGTTCGCCTTAGAGCCGCATTGCGACCATATACGCTGTCAGGAGGATTCTATGCGAAAAAAACTTGGCCTATCCCTCGGTGCGGGCAGCACAAAGGGATTTGCGCATATCGGCGTGCTGCAAGTGTTGATTGAAAACAATATACCGGTCGATATGGTGGCCGGGTGCAGCATGGGCGCAATTATTGGTGCGATCTTTGCCGCAGGCAGCGATATGTATATGTTGGAAAAGTATGCGCTGTCTATGAATATGCGTGAGCACCTTGACATAGGAAACCCGCTGAATAACGGCGGCCTTATTCGCGGCGTTCGGCTTGAGGAGCTTATTCGGATCTTTACGCATGATATGAGCTTTGGAGAGACGCCCATTCCGTTTTATTGCGTAGCAGTCGACATCGGCGCGGGCGAGCTGCATGTGTTTGATGAGGGAAAGATCCACAGCGCTGTCCGCGCGAGTATGTCGATCCCCGGTATTTTTATGCCCGTAGCGCTGAACGGCCGCGTTTATGTCGACGGCGGCGTGATCGATAGGATACCGAGCAAAGTGCTGCGTGAGCGCGGCGCGGACGTTGTGATTGGCGTGGACGTCGGATACAGAGGCGGAGATTTTGATGTGGACGGCGCCAATGCGTATCTGCTCCTCAACCACTCGGTCGATGTGATGCAATGGGAAATCACTAAGCTGCGCGGGAATGAAGAAGACCTGTTGCTCGTGCCGGAGGTCCTGTTCGTAAAAGGACATTTTCAAATGGACAGAGCAAAAGACGTTATCAACGAGGGCCGGAGAGTTGCGACGGAAGCCCTTCCGAAGATTCGCGAACTGCTGGAACTGTAGCGGTCAGACGATTACCGGTCCCCGGTGATCTCGACGCAGGTCGGTCTCGGTCGCAATGGCGTAGAGGTCGGTGGAACGCGCATCGATCGCCAAATTTTCGCGGACCAAAGGCGTGCATTCGGCACAGTCTGCCTGGCGCAGCAATAGCGGCGCGGAGCACCGTTTTCCGATTTCAGAGAGCAAACGGCGAGACTTTGAAGAGAAAGCGAGTACATGCAGGTATTCGCTTTTTTCGTCTGATATTGTTCGATAGACCTGATCACGCGTGAGCCCGAGCAGCGCGCTTATCGCAATGCGTTTACAGCGAGCAAGCGTATAGCGCTTGCTTTTGATTGCGGTATAAAAATCTTCCAAAGTCACGGCCCTTTTCATGGCCTGTATAATTACGTTTTCAAGACCCTCCTTTACATCCGGCAGTGCGGAAACAGCATCAGGCGACATATTGCGCAGCGTGGATAGGATCATTTTTGAAAACAGTATTTCCGTGACGGGATAGCGTTCATCGTATAGCATACGCGCCCCGACAAACAGGGGGAGCGCTTCGCGAACGGCCTCATCCCCGCTCACAAGTGCCGCACGGATCGATGTTGCGCTGGATAGTGTGCCGGATAGAGCGGTGTCGTGGTAAGCGTTTCCGGCACGAGCGACGGGAACGGGACATGTTTTCGGCGCAAATAGGGCAAGCGCCCGAAGGTATTCGATCGCGAGAATGTTGTTTGGACGTTCAAGTGCATCGAGCAGCACGGCGTCGGCACCGCAGACGGCGAGTGCATCGCGCCGAGCCCGCGGGTAGGATTTTCCCAGCCGCAGCTCCTGGCGCAGCGCTTGTTGAAAGGTCTGCGTTTCGGAGGAAAGCAGGTCTTTGAGCCGTTGAAGCTGCAATAGGTCATCCGTTTCACAGCCGAAGGACAGATCGGTCATGACGCCGGTCGCATACAGGGTTCGGACGCCGCCGAGGGCGAAACGCTCGGCACTTGAAACGGCGTAGACACTGGGAAGCTCCAACACAAGATCGGCGCCTGCCCGCACCGCCCATTCCGCACGCGTAAATTTATCCGCTGCGGCCGGCTCACCGCGCTGTACGAAATTACCCGACATAACAACGACGCAGAAGTCGGCTCCCGTAAGCGCCTTCGCTTGCTCAAGATGATAAATATGACCGTTGTGCAAGGGATTGTATTCCGCAATGATGCCGACAACGCGCATAATGACCTCCGAATGCAGTGGGTATGCTCTAAAACCGGCAGAGTGTCAACCGCATGTTTTCCAAATCCAGTATACCATTCTAATACGGAGTGTGGTATAATTTGATTGAAATTCTATTGGAGGCAATTGTACCATGTCATTGATGGATCAAATCAAGCAAAAAGCAAAGACTGACCTGAAGCATATCGTTCTCCCGGAAGGAACTGAAGAACGCACCGTGCAGGCCGCTGAGAAAATCACCAAGGAAGGCGTTGCAAAAGTGACGCTGCTTGGCAATGTTGATGAGATCAAAGCCGTCGCCGAAAAGTTCTCTGTCAATCTGGAAGGCGTGACGCTCCTCGATCCGCTTGCAAGCGAAGACCTGCCCCGTTATACGGAGATGTTTTATGAACTCCGAAAGGAAAAGGGAGTAACGCCCGAAAAGGCAGCTGCAACGATGAAGAACCCGCTGTTTTTCGGCGCAATGATGATTAAGGACGGCAAGGCGGACGGTATGGTGGCCGGCGCGATCAGCACCACTGGCGACACACTGCGTCCGGGACTTCAGATCATCAAAATGGCTAAGGGTATTTCCGTCGTCTCCAGTTGCTTTATCATGGAAGTGCCGAACAAGGCATACGGCGACAACGGTGTTCTCGTGTTCGGTGACTGTGCGGTCAATCCCTGCCCGACAGCGGAACAGCTTGCCGCGATCGCGATCTCCTCTGCGGCGACCGGCAAAGCGCTCTGCGGCATCGATCCCCGTGTTGCAATGCTGTCCTTCTCCACAAAGGGCAGTGCAAAGCATGAACTCGTAGATAAGGTCGTCCGTGCAACGGAGCTCGTGAAGGAGCAGGCGCCCGAGCTGAATGTGGACGGCGAGCTGCAGGCGGATGCGGCGCTTGTTGAAAAGGTCGGCAAGCTGAAATCGCCCGGCAGCCCTGTCGCGGGCAAAGCAAACGTTCTGATCTTCCCGGATCTCCAGGCGGGCAACATCGGCTATAAGCTCGTCCAGCGCCTTGCGGGAGCGGAAGCGATCGGTCCGATCTGCCAGGGCTTCAAGTACCCCATCAACGATTTGTCCCGCGGATGCAGCGTCGAAGATATTGTTTCCGTGGTCGCGATTACCGCCGTTCAGGCGCAGAATCTGTAAGGAGAAAACACGATATGACAAACATTCTGGTCATCAATGCCGGCAGCTCATCGCTGAAATATCAGCTCATTGACATCGACACCGAATCGGTGATCGCAAAGGGTCTCTGTGAACGCATCGGTATTCCCGGCTCGCTGCTCAGCTACAAGCCTGCAAACGGTGAGAAGTTCGAAAAGCAGCAGGACATGAAAGACCATGCGGACGCGATCCAAATGGTGTTGGACGTTCTTGCCGACAAGGATATCGGCGTGATCTCCGATATGTCTTCCATCGCAGCTGTCGGTCACCGCGTTCTCCACGGCGGAGAGAAGTATTCCGAGCCCGTGCTCATCAATGACGAAGTACTCGCCGCGATTGAAGAATGCATTCCGCTGGGACCGTTGCATAATCCTGCAAACCTGATGGGCATCCGCGGCTGCATGGCCGTTATGCCGGGCGTTCCCATGGTCGCCGTATTCGATACCGCTTGGGGACAGGCCATGGACAAGAGAGCGTACATGTATGGCCTGCCGTATGAAGCGTACGAGAAGTTCAAGGTGCGCCGTTACGGCTTCCACGGCACGTCTCACCGTTATGTGACCGGACGTGCGATCGCACACCTTGCCGAAGCCGGCATCGCAAAAGAGAATGCGCGCGTCATTACCTGCCACCTTGGCAACGGTTCAAGCGTTTCCTGCTCGCGCGGCGGCAAGTGCGTGGACACCTCGATGGGCCTCACGCCCCTTGAGGGACCTCCGATGGGTACGCGCTGCGGCAGCATCGATCCGGCGATCGTTCCGTTCCTCATGGAGAAACTGAACCTCACGCCCGCGGAGATGGATACCTATATGAATAAGAAGAGCGGCATGCTGGGCATCTCCGGCGTATCCAGCGATTTCCGGGATCTCGACGCCGCCTCGAAAGAGGGCAACGAGCGCGCGGAACTGGCACTGCAAATGTTCGCCTATAAGGTGAAGCAGTACATCGGATCCTATGCGGCTGCGCTGAATGGCGTGGATGCGATCGTGTTCACGGCGGGCGTCGGCGAGAATGATCGCCGTATGCGCGAGATGATCCTGTCCGATATGGATTTCCTCGGCGTGCAGGCGGACTTCAATTATAACGCGGAATGCCCGCGCGGCGAAGAGGTCGAACTCTCCACAAAGGAAAGCAAAGTGCATGTGTATGTGATCCCGACGGATGAAGAAATGACCATTGCTCACGATACTGCGGCACTCGCCCTGTAAAGCATAGGACGCGTCCCAGATCACGAACGGCTCAATTCGGAAAGAAAGGCCGCATCCGGCCTTTCTTTCCTCGTTTTCGAGGCCGCACCGAATCATTTGATCTCAATGCTGAAACGAACTGGAGTACGAATCTCATGAATCGCTTTGTCCTGAAAGAACAGATCGATGAAACCGCGGCAGCGTCGCTTGAAGCCGCCTTGTCCATCCGTGCGGAGACGGCGCGCGCACTGTGCATTCGCGGCATCACAACAGCGGCGCAGGCAGAGACGTACATTCGTCCGTCGTTTTCCGATCTTCATGATCCGCTGCTTTTGCCGGATATACAGCCTGCGCTGGAACGAATCCGCAGAGCGATCCAATCGCATGAACGCATCTGCATCTACGGAGATTATGATGCGGACGGCGTCTGCGCCACATCGATACTCTACTTGCAGCTTCGTGCAATGGGAGCCGACGTGGAGTGCTTTGTCCCTTCTCGCCATGAAGATGGGTATGGTATGCATACGCATACGGTCGAATTGCTCTGCGAGAATGGCGTTGACCTTATCATAACCGTCGACAACGGGATTACGGCCATTGACGAGATCACGCTTTGTACGGAGTATGGTGTGGATGTGATCGTTACGGACCATCATATACCGCGTGAAACTCTACCTGCTTGCTGCGCTGTTGTAGCTGCTTCGCGAACGGATTCCGCGTATCCGTATGGAGAACTGTGCGGCGCAGGGATCGCCTATAAGCTGGCCTGCGCGCTTGCAGAACAAACCCTTAGCAATGAACTGCTGGGCCTTGCCGCTGTTGCTACGATGGCGGATGTCGTCCCGCTTGACGGTGAAAACCGCGTTATCGTCCAGTTGGGACTTCCGTACGCGGCGCAAAACCTCGGACTTTGCGCCCTGCTGCGCACGGCAGGGCAAACCGGAGAACTGGATGCACAGGCCTTGGCGTTTCTTCTTGCCCCCCGTTTGAATGCGGCCGGACGCATGGGAGACGCCTCGCACGCAATTTCCCTGCTTGTTTCAAAGAGCGACTATGAGGCGCAGCGACTGAGCGAAAGTCTGCAGGAGGATAACACGCGCCGACGTGCGGATGAGACAAAGGTGCTGCACGATATTTATGAACGATTTTCGGAACAGGAACTCAGAAGCCGCAAAGCGATCGTGGTATTCGGTGCGGGGTGGAACGTCGGCGTGTTGGGTATCGCCGCATCAAGACTGTGCGAGCAGCTGTATCGCCCTGTGATCCTGTTTACGGAACATAAGGAGTACTGGACCGGCTCCGGGAGAAGCATGCCGGGTATCCATCTTCATGATTCGCTGCTGCCGTTCAGCGATCGTTTTGAGCGTTTTGGAGGCCATGCGCGTGCCGTGGGCGTGACGATCGAGCCGAGCCGCTTTGAAAAGTTCGTTTCGGATTATACGGCTTATATGGAGAAGACCTATGCTGAGGAAGTGTTTGTTCCAACGTATATATATGAACAAACGCTCCGGCTCTCGTCTCTTTCCGTAGAACTTGTCGAAGAATTGAAACTACTCGCCCCGTTTGGAGAGGGAAATCCCATTCCCCGTTTTTTGCTGCAGGACGTCGCGCTTCGTGATTCCCGAAAAATCGGGAAGAACGGCGAACATTTGGATGCAGTTGCTTCGCAGGGGGAGACAAGCGTGCGCCTTGTGGGATTCCGCCAAGGCGGTTTGGCGGATCGGCTGCCGAAAACCGCCCGCTGCGATCTCGTCTGCACCTTGCAGAACAACACTTTTCGCGGCAATACAAAACCGGAATTGCTGCTGATAGCGTGTAATACTGCGGAGAAAATGGGCGATGATCAGCCGGATCATGAGAATATACCAAAAATAATAGGTGCAATTCTGCAAGAAGTGCGCTATAATAAAATGGTAAACTGTGATATACTGTGTGATTTGTTTCTCCGTCTGGAGCGCATGGGCGCGATGGATGCAAAGGAATTCACCTTGGAGCAAATGCGCGCATTGTATCGCAGGCTGCGTCGGCGCCTGCTGGAGAACGCAGAATTTTTTGCTTGTGAAGAACCGCCTTTGAATGTGCTCTTTGCATTGAGCGTGTTTTTGGAACTCGGCTTCTTTTCTGTCGATCCTGACAGCGGAACAATCAGAGAAGCGGAGAACCGTGCCGGACGGTCTTTGAGCGAGAGCAGACTGTATACTGCGATTCTCGCGATTTCGAAATAAACATTGACGGAGGTATCACCATGGATTTGAAAGAAAAAATCCGAAGCATCCCCGATTTTCCTGTGAAAGGCGTTCTTTTTCGTGATATTACGACCTTGCTCAAGGATAAGGAAGGCTATCATGAGCTGATCGACCGCATGGCCGATTCCCTGAAAGGCAAAGAGATCGATCTCGTGATTGGACCCGAAGCACGCGGTTTCGTCATGGGCTCCGCCTTGGCGTACGCAATCGGCGCAGGTTTTGTTGTCGCTCGGAAACCCGGAAAGCTTCCGTGCAAAACGATGCGTTTCGAATATGGCTTGGAATACGGTTCCGACGTGTTGGAGATTCATGAAGATGCGATTCAGCCCGGGCAGCGCGTTGTGATCGTTGACGATTTGCTTGCCACTGGTGGAACCGCGCTCGCAACGGCAAAGCTCGTCGAGCAGGCGGGCGGCATCGTTGTCGGCATGCGTTTTGCGATCGAACTTTGTTCCGAATTTGATGCGCGTAAAGCACTGGAAGGATACGATGTAGAGTCGATCTTGAAATACTGAGCATCGCTCCGTACAAGAGCCTTATATTAAAATCAACGGGTCGCCGTTGATTTTTTAAATCCGCTGCAATATCAAGATGCGAACAGCAATTGAAAGGAGGAAACGGATTGGAATCGCTCGTCAAACGGTTTTCCGAAAAATACACGCCGGAAGAAACGGAACGGTTTCAGCGCGCGTTGGAGTTTGCAACGAAGCACCACGAAGGTCAAAAACGCGAGTCCGGAGAGTCCTATATTACGCATCCTATCGCTGTAGCGAGTATCGTGATGGATATGGGAATGGACGCAGCGAGTGTGACGGCTGCGATCCTGCATGACACGGTCGAAGACTGTGCTGACGTGGAACTTGCGGATATCGAACGAGAGTTCGGCGCCGATGTTGCAATGCTTGTCGACGGTGTTACGAAACTGACCATTTCCGGCAAGCAGACGTATATCACGAAAAAGCAGGAACAAGCGGAGAACCTCAGAAAACTGTTCCTTGCCATTGCCGCGGACGTGCGCGTCGTTATTATTAAGCTTGCGGATCGTCTGCATAATATGCGAACGATCGCCTATTGCAATCCGTACAAACGTGTGCGCAAGGCGAAAGAAACACTTGAAGTCTATGCGCCGCTTGCACACCGTTTCGGCATGGGTGCGATCAAGGGTGAGTTGGAAGACCTATCCTTTATGTACTTGATGCCGCAAGAATACGATGCGATCAAGAAGGAGTTTAACGAGCGCAAGAACGAACGCGAAGCCGTTCTGAACGAGGCAATGCGGAAGATCGGCGTTCAGTTGGAGGATGCGGGCATATCCGCGACGATCAGCGGGCGGCCGAAGCATCTGTACAGCGTATATCGCAAAATGCAGCGTGCGAATTGCAGCATGAACGAGGTGTATGACCTGATCGCGATTCGCGTGATCGTAGACTCGATCAACGACTGTTATGCTTCGCTCGGTGTGATCCATGCAAACTGGAAACCCTTGCCCGGACGGTTCAAGGATTATATCGCTACGCCTAAGCCGAATATGTATCGTTCCCTTCATACAACGCTTCTT
>ERZ779821.513-NODE-513-length-12882-cov-4.80596_pt1 | contig 12882 bp, 7 predicted proteins | sample MGYA00511884_ERZ779821 | MGnify/ENA primary metagenome ERZ779821 (study PRJEB29588, sample SAMEA2152664) | human gut metagenome | biome: human gut; feature: human-associated habitat; material: faeces | place: Denmark | collected 2008/2010 ... | reverse complement strand
GGTTCCTCACCCTCCTGCCCCTACACCGTAAACAAGCAGGGTCACGGCCCCGCATGGGCAAACTCCCTCTTTGAAGATAATGCAGAGTTCGGCTTCGGTATGAACCTTGCAACCACCCACCGCCGCGAGAGGCTTGCGGATCTCATCAGGCAGCTTGCTGAAGGCTGCGGCGATGAAGTCAAGGCAATCTGCAATGCATGGCTTGAAAACAAGGACGATGCAGAGGGCAGCCGCAAGGCAGCTCCCGCTGTTGTCAAGATGGCTGAAGAATGCATGAACTGCGGTTGTGAGTGCGATGAGATCTGCAAGGAGATCTATGACCTCCGCGACCTGCTCGTTAAGAAGAGCCAGTGGATCTTCGGCGGCGACGGCTGGGCATACGATATCGGTTACGGCGGACTTGATCACGTTCTTGCAATGGATGAAGACGTCAACGTTCTCGTTATGGACACCGAAGTTTACTCCAACACCGGCGGACAGTCCTCCAAGGCAACTCCGACCGGCTCCGTTGCAAAGTTTGCCGCTGCAGGTAAGCGCACCAAGAAGAAAGATCTCGGCATGATGGCAATGAGCTACGGCTACGTTTACGTTGCAAAGGTCTGCATGGGCGCAAACCCCGCTCAGCTGCTCAAGGCAATGGTTGAAGCGGAAGCTTACAAGGGCCCGTCCCTCATTATTGCTTACGCACCCTGCATCAACCACGGCATCAAGGCAGGCATGAGCAAGGTTCAGGACGAAGCGAAGAGGGCTGTTGAGGCCGGCTATTGGCCCCTGTACAGGTATAACCCCGACCTCGCAGCACAGGGCAAGAATCCATTCACCCTTGACAGCAAGCCCGCAACCGGCGACTACAAGGAATTCATCCTCGGCGAAAACCGCTATGCGGCTCTCAAGCAGCAGTTCCCCGAAGAGGCAGCAACGCTGTTTGCACGCGCAGAGCAGGAAGCAAAGGATAAGTACGACTACTATAAGAAACTCAACGACATGGAATAATCGCAGCCAAATGCGATTGACAAAGGCGGGATGATTCTGCCCGGCATAATTGCATAGCGGCAAAAGATGCCCGCCGCCGGCAGTTGAGTTCAAAACAATAAGAACGAGCTTCCTCCGCACCCCCTGAATGCTGAAGGGGAATCATGAAACGGAAACGAATCATGAGTGCGGGGGAGCTTTTTTTCAATTGAACGGAGCAGAAATTCAAAAGACAAACGGATATTGATTGGAAGCGGACGGATCAAAAAACAGCTTTTCGAAACAAAAGTCGAAAAGCTGCCGCTAATGCGCATAATTTGTAATCGAAGAATATCAGCCGTTCATGATTTTTTCTGTTAAATCGTCAACGGTCTTTTTGAGTTTTGCATCGGTCTCGATGCTTTTTTCGATTTGTTCACAGGCATACATAACGGTTGAGTAATGACGCCCGCCGTAGAACGCACCGATTTCGGGGAAAGACGATTCGGTGAGAATCCTTGTAAGATACATTGCGATCTGCCGCGGATAAGCAATGCGGCGTTCGCGCCGACCGGCTTCCATCTCGGCAGGACTTACCGAATAAAAATCGCAGACAACGCGGCGGATAAGTTCCGGCGTTACGGTGCGCTGCTTGCTGCCGGAAACGTAATCCTTAAGGACGTTTTCGGCAAGAGAAGCGGTAATGGGCTTGTTGATGAATTTTGCATAAGCAAGCACGCGGTTCAGACTGCCTTCAAGGTCGCGGATGTTGGAATAAACCCGTTCCGCAACAAGGCCGAGAACTTCATCGCTGACGTCAAGATTTTCCTGAGTTACCTTGCGGCGAAGGATTGCAAGCCGTGTTTCAAAATCCGGGGGCTGAATATCGGTGATAAGTCCCCAGCCGAAGCGCGTCCTCAAACGCTCTTCAAGGATGGGAATATCCTTGGGCGGTTTATCGGAGGTTATGATGATCTGCTTGTCCGCATCGCGAAGGTCATTGAATACGTTGAAAAATTCCATTTCGGTTGCATCTTTGCCCGCGATGAATTGAATATCATCGATAAGAAGCACATCAAGATAGCGGTATTTCTCGCGAAGGCTCGTGCGCTCCTTGCGTGCAATGGACTGAACAACATCGTTGGTGAAATTCTCACTTGAAATGTAAAGAATTTTGTAATCCGGATGTTCGCCGTGAATAAAGTGCCCGATTGCGTGCATAAGATGCGTTTTCCCAAGCCCCACGCCGCCGTAGATATAGAGCGGGTTATAAGCCTTTGAAGGGTTTTCCGCAACGGCAAGCGCAGCCGCATAGGAGAAACGGTTGGATTCACCGGTCACAAAAGTGTCAAAGGTGTATTTGGGAATCAAGGTTGGGCAATCGTTGCGGACCGTTACGGGCTTTACAAAATCGGGAGAAGCCTCGGCAACATCGTCATCGAGGGGCGTTTCGCGGGTCGTGAAGCGCACATGCAGCTCGCAGCCGCAGGATTCACGGATGCTTTTTTCAACCATGGGCGTGTAGAACCGCTCAAGAGTGCTTCGATAAAGCTCATCCTCCGTTTGGAGAACAAGCGTTGTGTCTCCCTCGATCCTGAGGGGAACCAGCGTCGCTATCCACGTGTTGTAACTCGCGTCCGTCATTTCGCTCTTAAGCGCGGCAAGAGCCTTTGACCATATAACAGATGCCGATAACAAAGATTGCCTCCCAACCGTTGCGAAAACACCGGAGCATCGTCAAAACAGTGCCCGGGTGCTTTTGCACAATGAATATTACCCGTATTTAAGCCTGATACCGATCATCGCCTGCTTGGTTTCGGCATTTCGACGCGGAACGCATTAATGCGGAACGCAGTACGCACGGTGCAGCAAAAGCATTAATACAAAGCGTGACAAATGAAGCATTGCTTTCATAGGGTGGACTAATATAATAACAAATTTGCAAAGATTTCGCAAGGCTTCATTGTGGATAATTTTTTCCGATTTGTACCGTTTTTTTAAAAAAGCACCAGATATTGTGGAAAAAACGAGCATTATATTAGATATACTTAAAAAAAGAGAATAATATTCGAAATTTGCGGTAAAAAACGAGTTTGGGCAGGCATTTCCCGGGAAATATCTTTCGGATTCCGTGTGCCGCCGCGGTGCCGTGCGGTTAGATGCGTCTTGAAACAGCCTGTTCACAAAATGTTTACAAAAAATTTAATTTCGGTACTTTCCAATAAGCTGCAATTGGTGTATAATAACTCCAAATCCGGTAAATTTCACAGATTCCTCCAATCGGCGCGTTGATGCCTGCAATCAGCATGGTGATTTCTGTAATCAGCATGGTGATTTCTGTAATCAGCATGGTGATTCTTGTAATCAGCATGACGCCCCGTGAGCGGAACAAAAATCGGAAAGGATGAAAAAATGGAAAGAAAAACAAATAAAAAAAGCAGCGCGCTGCCTGTCATTATCCTGCTTGCGGTCATCATTGCGGCGGGAGTGGCTGCGTTCTTTTTGCTGAGAGGCGAAAAGTTCCTCGGCGGAAGGAAGGATATTACGATTACCGAAGCGGTAACGACAAACACGAACGGAATCACCGATCCGGAGCTTGGAAATCCGGATTGGATTGAGCTGTGCAATCCGACGGATGCGGCAATGGATATTTCAAACTATGCCCTCGGAGTCGGCAATGAGGACGGCGGAAGGTTCATCTTCCCGTCAGGTACAACGATCGCGGGCAAAGGCTATCTGCTTGTTTACTTTAAGGATCGCGGAGTTTCAACAACAGGAAAACTTGTTGCGGGCGGCGATCTTGCGGCGGCGGGAGAGACCGTGACGCTTTACAACACTGCGGGAGAGGTTGTCCATAAGGTTGATATTCCCGAACTTCCGGCGAATATTTCTTATGCCATGGATTCCGCGGGTCATTTCGGCTACGCAAAAGTTCCGACACCCGGAGCGGAAAACAGCACTGCAATTTCCAAAACCCCTGACGGAGCGCAAAACGTCGAAGCCCCGAAATCACTCATCGTAAATGAAGTTCTGCGCGGCGAGAACGGCTTTGTTGAGGTTCGCAACAATTCCTCAAAGACGATTCAGCTTCATGACTTCTACCTTTCCGACAATGCGGACAAGGTCAACAAGTGGCGGTTTCCGCAGCAGACGCTTGAACCCGGTGCGCTCGCGGCGGTGAACCTTTGCGGTTCCGCGTATGCAGGCTCTGCAACGGCGGACGGTGAAGAGGGAAAGCTGCTCTTCAATGCCAACTTCAAGCTTAACACCGAGGAAAACACCGTTTATATTGCGGGTTCCGGCGGGAATATAATCGATACATTCACCTTTGATATGAATATGCCCGGCGCGGTTGCGGCAGTACGCACGGCAAAGGGCGTTGAATACACAGGCACGGCAACAAAATGTGCCGAAAACAGTGATTCCGCATTTGCCGAGATCGCATGGACGGATATGGATTCAAGCGACGTGCTGAGAATCAACGAATTCCTGCCGAAAAACAAATTCGATATTACAGACGGCGACGGTGACCGCAGCGAGTGGGTTGAGCTTTACAACAGCGGAAGCGAGCCTGTTTCGCTCCTCGGCTACTATCTTTCGGACAACAGCGCAGAGCGCGACAAGTGGGCATTGCCCGATATCACTCTCGGCGGCGGTGAGTATTTGATCGTTTTCCTTTCCGGCAAGGACAGGACGGACGGAGAAATGCACGCCTCGTTCAGCATTTCCGACACTGATGAAGGCATATTCCTTTCAAACTACAACGGAATGCGTTCCGACAGCCTGCTGCTTCCTTCCGAATTGAGCGAGAATGTTTCAATCGGCAGAGGGGAAAACGGCGAGGTTCTGTATTATGCACGTCCGACGCCTGCGGCAGCAAACACGGCGGCAGGTTTTGCGGAACCCATGGGCGTGGGGGGGTTCAACCCCTCCTCCGTTTATATCAACGAAGTTTGCGCGGTAACAACGCCGCGCAGCGGGGAGATGGACTGGGTCGAATTCTATAACGGCGGCGATGAAAGCGTAACGCTCACAGGCTGGCATATCAGCGACAGCAAGCGTGAACTGCAAAAGTTTGAGCTTTCGTTCATTACGGTTCCCGCAAAGGGTTATGCGGTGCTCAGCTGCTCCGGCAGCATTTCCGATGCCGCACCGACGGTTGCGCCGTTCAGCGTATCGGGCAGCGGTGACGGGCTGATTTTGACATCTGCCGACGGAACTGTCATAGACTATTTTGAAACGGGTGCAACCCGACTGGGCGTTACAAGCGGCAGGCAGACCGGCGGCGGGAGCGGTGACCGCGTTTTTTTTACGCAGGCGACCAAGGGCAGCGCAAATCCCGATGTTTGCTACCTTTCCTATGCGGCGAACGCCGTTTTTTCAAATACCGAACTTTATCACAGTGAGCCTTTTTCGCTTGAGATAAAAACGCAGAATGCAGACGGTGTGATAAGGTACACCACCGACGGCAGCAAGCCGACCGAGCAGAGCACGGAGTATACAGGTGCAATAACGATTTCTTCAAATACGGTTATTCGCGCTGCAACCTTTGTTTCGGGCATGATGCCGAGTGATGTTGCAACTGCAACTTATCTTTTTGAAACGCCGCACAGCGTGCCGGTAGTGACGCTTGCAATGAACCAAAAAGATTTTGACGATGTTTATGCTGTCAGCAGTCCGTTCGTTCCGGTTGTTGAACGGGAGGGGCATATACAGTATTTTGAAAAAGACGGAAGCCTCGGAGTTGAAACCTCCGCCGGCATTCGCGTTTCCGGTGCGTCAACCCGGCGTTATCCGCAAAAGTCCCTTGCGCTCATGTTTCGCTCCGGTTACGGAAGAAAGACCGTAACCTATCCTTTCTTCGGAAACGATTATATCAAGACTTTCGGTTCGCTCGTGCTTCGCAATGCGGGTCAGGACTGCCTGAATACCCGCATTCGCGATTCTTTCACAAGCACCGCCGTTCTCGATATGAACATCGATTCGTCCGCGGCAACTTTCTGCGCGGTTTATATCAACGGCCGTTACTGGGGTTTGTATGACCTTAAGGAGAACATGAACAAGGATTACCTTGCTGCGCATTACGGCGTTGATGAGGACACTGTAAACATTATAAAGCGCAACACCGTTGAGCTTGCGGGCAGCAATGCGGATTTTCTCCGCGTCAGAAGCTACGTTGTTCAACGGAATGCAAGCGGCGCAAACGTTGTTGTACCTTTGACGGCGGAACGGTATGCGGAATTTACAAAATGGGTGGATGCCGAGTCCATTGCGGATTATCTGATTGCAAGGGAATACTTCCCCGATGCGGATATGTTCAACCAGAAGTATTGGCGCACAACGGACTATAAGGTGCGCTGGCGTGCGATATTCTATGATTCCGATTTCGCTCTCAGTTCCGAGCGCGGCGATGTTCTCGGGCATTACTTCAACGTTGTCGGTGTTCCGAGTGCGGACGGTTCATTGAGCCAAATGGATCTTTACTGCGGACTGCGTTCCAATGAAGAATGGAGCGACTACTTCATAACGCGTTATATATATGTTACGAAGTACTATTTGAACAACGACAGACTGCTGCCGCTTTTTGATTCCATGGTGGACACGATTCAACCTGAAATGGACAGGCAAATTGCCCGCTGGGGACGCCCCGAATCCCGCAGCCATTGGGAAAACGAAATTTCAAAACTGCGCAGTATGCTTGCTGCCCGCCCGCAGTACGCAAAGCAGTGCCTGCAATACAATTTTAAGTTGTCCGAGGCACAATATGCGGAATATGAGGCAAAGGCGGATGAAATGTTCAATCAGAACGGCGGAGTTTTTAAGTAAGCTCACGTGAAGCGAAATGCAGACTGCATATTTTCACGGATTTGGTTCCGCATGAGTTTTTGATGACGGGATTCATGCGGAACACACAGAAAAAATATAGATTTTAATTTTTGCATCGAAAAGGTTTTGGCAAAAAAGAGAGGGCAATATGAAGATTATCATTGTCGGCGGAGGCAAAGTCGGGCACCAAATCGGAAAAAAACTGACAAATGAAAAGCACGATGTTGTTATAATTGATGACGATCCGGATGTGCTTGCACGCATATCCGACGAAATGGACGTTTTTTGCGTTGAAGGCAACGGTGCGGATTATAAGGTTCAGAGCGAAGCAGGTGCGGGGTCGGCCGATATTTTGATTGCAGCAACGGCGCATGACGAAATCAACATGCTTTGCTGCCTTATTGCACATAAACTGGGCGCAAAGCACACGATCGCCCGCGTTCGCGACCCGGAATACACCGTTCAGCTGGACTTTTTAAAGGACGAATTGGGGCTTTCAATGGCGATTAACCCGGAGCTTGCCGCAGCGGATGAAATTGCAAGGCTTTTGCGTATTCCGAGTGCGCTCAATGTTGAGCTTTTTGCACGCGGGCGCGTGGAGCTTGTCGAGTTCCGCATCGGTGAGGGAAATCCGCTTATCGGCCTCTCGCTCATGCAGATTTATAAAAAATACCAGATAAAAATTCTTATTTGCGCCGTTCAGCGCGGAACCGAGGTAATTATTCCGAACGGCGAATTTGAGCTTAAACAGGGCGACAGGCTGCATATCACGGCGTCTCATGAGGAGATGGCACGGTTTTTCCGCACTGTTTATCCCGATAAAAAGCGTAAAGTGAAAACGGTTATGGTCTGCGGCGGAAGCAGGATTGCATACTACCTTTCGCTTGCGCTGTCGAAAGTCGGCGTGCAGGTGAAAATAATCGAAAGCAATCCGCGGCGCGCTGAACAGCTCAGCGAGGATTTGGACAGTGCGTTGATAATCTGCGGCGATTCGACCGACCACGATCTTTTGATTCAGGAGGGCATAAACAGCGTTGATGCTTTTGTATCGCTCACAGGTATGGACGAGAACAACATCATAAGCGGACTTTTTGCAAAGTGGCAGGGCGCAGGACGCGTCATTGCAAAGGTGAACAACGAAGGACTTTGCAGCATCGTTCCGGAAAACGAGCTCGATTGCATAATTTCGCCCAAAACGATAACGGCGAACCAGATTTTGACGTTCGTCCGTGCAATGGACTGCAGCCCCGAGGGCAGCAATGTGGAAACCGTTCATCAAATGGTGGGCGGCAAGATCGAGGCGATTGAGTTTTCCGCAAAGGGCAATCATCCGATGTACGGGCGGCCGCTCAAGGAACTGAAGCGCAGCCTTCACAAGGATTTGCTCATTGCCTGCATTGTCCGCGGCGAAAAAACAATAATCCCGGGCGGCGATGACTGCATAAAAGCAGGGGATCGGGTAATTGTTGTTACAAAGCATATACTGTTTAACGATCTGACGGATGTATTGACGGAGAACCTTCAGTAAAAAGACGGAGATTCTTTGCAGCGTGACTGACCGGTTTACGGAAATAAGCGTGCTTACAACGTGGGGTAATAAAAATGAATTTTCGCCTTGTTTTAAATATGCTCGGCAAGATTTTGCTGATAATGGCGGCACTGATGCTCCTGCCTGCCGTGGTTTCGGTATGCAGCGGCGGCACGGATCTTTTGGCAATTCTTGCTTCCGCAGCAATAACGGCGGCTGTCGGCGGCGGTATGCTGCTTTTGAAACCAAAGGACACGACCTTTTTTGCAAAGGAAGGCTTCGTTGTTGTTGCGCTTGCATGGGTAGTGATGTCCCTGCTCGGCGCACTGCCGTTCATGTTCGGCGGGGTTTTTACAAATTACATGGATGCAGTTTTTGAAACGGCCTCCGGTTTCACAACAACGGGCGCAACCGTGCTTTCGGGCGGCATATCCGCAATCCCGCACGGCATAGGCTTTTGGCGGTGCTTCATCATATTCATCGGAGGTATGGGTGTTCTTGTTTTTGTAATGGCTGTTTTGCCGCTTTCAAAGGAACGCTCAATGTACCTGATGCGCGCGGAAGTTCCCGGGCCGAGCGTCGGCAAACTGGTTGCAAAAGCAAAGGACACCGCGCTCATTCTGTATTCAATTTATTTCGCATTAATGGTGCTGATGGCTGTGATGCTTCTGTTCGGGGGAATGAACGTTTATGAGGCATTCACAACTGCGCTTTCAACCGCGGGCACGGGCGGCTTCATGGTTTATGACGCCGGTTTCATCGGGCTTTCGCCGTACCTTCAAACGGTCACGACCGTGTTCATGCTGCTGTTTGCGGTCAACTTCAACCTTTATTATTATATTCTAATGCGCAGAATCGGCGACGTGACACATAATGAGGAGCTGCGCTGGTTCCTCGGCATATTCTTTGCCGCCGTGCTGACGATGACGGTTGCAAACATCGGGCAATTCGGTTCGTTCGGCGAGTCACTGCACCATACGGCGTTCAATGCCGCTTCGGTGTACAGCACAACGGGCTTCGCCAGTGTTGATTTCGACAAATGGCCGACAATTTCAAAATGCATAATGCTGCTGTTGATGGTTTGCGGCGGCTGCACGGGCTCAACGGCCGGCGGAATCAAGACTTCCCGCGTTGCAATTTTGGTTAAAAACGCGTTCAATGAGCTTCGCCGCTTTGCTCACCCGAAATATGTCCGTTCGCTGAAACTGGACGGAAAAGTTGTTTCGGAGCCTGTCGTTCGTTCGGTCACGGTTTATTTTTCGGTTATAATCGGAATAATTATAGTTTCCATAATACTTGTTTCGGCAAACGGTTTTGATTTTGAATCCTCATTATCGGCGGTTTTTGCCTGCATTTTCAATATCGGACCCGGATTCCACGCATTCGGACCGACGGCGAGTTTTGCTCCGCTCAGCAATTTTTCAAAGTTGGTGCTGACTTTTGACATGCTTGCGGGCAGGCTCGAACTGTGGCCGCTGCTGCTGCTTTTTGTGCCGTCAACATGGAAAAAACGTGCGGTATACAAATAATCAACGGTAACGGAAACAAAAAACATTGCAAACGGAAAGGATTTGGGTTTGAAAATTTTTCTTGTCGCAAGTGAATGTGTCCCGTTCATAAAAACGGGCGGATTGGCGGATGTTGTGGGCGCACTGCCTGCCGCGCTGAAAAAGCTCGGGGCGGAGGTTTCCGTTCTGATTCCGAAATACAGCATGATTCCGCAGCAATTCCGCAAAGAAATGCAGCATGTTACGGACTTTTCGATTCAGCTCGGCTGGCGGAAGCAATATGTCGGCGTTGAGAAAATCCACCGTGAAGGTATCGATTTCTACTTTGCGGACAACGAGTTTTATTTTAAACAGGATTATGTTTATTCAAGCGGCGATTTCGAGGCGGAGCGTTACTGCTGGTTTTCGAAAGCGGCACTTGAAATAATGCAAAAGCTGGATATTGTGCCGGATATCATTCACCTGAACGATTGGCAAACGGGCATGATTCCGCTGCTGCTTCGGGAGCAATATTCCGCATTGCCGGAATTCTCCCGCGTTAAAACGGTGTTCACGATTCACAACCTCCGCTATCAGGGGTTGATGAACCCGATGCTTGTGAATGATTTGCTGAGCCTCGGGCAGAATGCACTGGCGCAAATCGAGTACTATTGCAATATCAACTGCATGAAAGCGGGGATCATCTATTCCGATGCGGTCACGACCGTAAGCCCGACTTATGCAAAGGAGATCTGCACTCCACGCTGCGGCGAAACTCTGGATGGGCTGCTGCGGCATAAACACATTGCGGGAATCCTGAACGGCATTGACAAAAAGCTGTACAATCCGTGGACGGATAAAGCTCTTTGCAGCCGTTTCTCAAAAAATCAGCCGCAGGGCAAACAAAAATGTAAATCCGCACTCCAAACGGCTTTGGGACTTGAACAGTCGGAGGAGCGGCCTGTTGCGGCGGTGATTTCGCGTCTGACAAACCAAAAGGGGCTCGACCTTTTCCGCGCCGTGATTCCGGGTTTGCTGGATCTTGGTGCGCAGCTTGTGATCCTCGGCATGGGTGATGCGGAATACGAGCGCATGTTCGCCGACCTTGCCGCAATAAATCCTTCTTCGGTTGCCTTCCGTGCCGAGATGAACGATTCGCTTGCGCGGCAAATCTATGCCGGGGCGGACATCTTCCTGATGCCCTCTGCATTCGAACCCTGCGGGCTGTCACAGCTGCTTGCAATGCGCTACGGCGCAATTCCCGTTGTGCGCGAAACGGGAGGCCTTGCGGACACTGTCATTCCCTATAACCGCTTCACGGACGAGGGCACGGGCTTTTCCTTCAGAAACTATTCTGCGGACGAGCTGTATAATGCTTCCCGTGCCGCAATCGAGCTTTATTGCGGAGACAAAGCCGCTTGGCAAAGGCTCACCGCCCGCGCAATGGCGGCGGATTTCGGCTGGAGCAGAAGTGCAGGGGAATACCTTCACCTGTATAAAACGCTCAAAATGAACTGATATTGATTATTTATATCGCAAAAGCGCAAACGCACCCCGAGTTTCGGGGTGCGTTTGCTGTATGTGAGAAGTAAAGAGAATGGCTGTGAAAAATCTTTATGCAACGCCGATGGCAACCCTTGCGATAAGAATTGCGTCGGTCATATCGATTCTGCCGTTGCCGTCGAAATCAGCGGCGGTTTCTGCATTGGGGAGTTCTGCGGAAAGGGTGCTTACGCCGATTGCACAGCGGGCAACCTGAATTGCGTCCGCAAGTGTAACGCTGCTGTCGCCGTCAACATCGCCGAGAAGAACGGGGGAGTAGTCGTCGGTGTAGCATGCAACGATGTCGATGCCCTCGCCGTATTCAACGGAAAGCATATAATCGGTTGAAATAAGCTCACCGTCAACATACCATCCGCGGAATTCGCCGTTGTTCTTTGCATAAAGTTCGCAGGAATTGTCGGAATAGCTGCAAGTCATACCGATGCTGCCTTCGCCGAGCACCGTTGCGGAAACGGGTTCGGAAAAACCTCTGGGCTGAACCGTGATTTCCTGATAGTCACAGTCAAGTGCGGTAATGTTTGAAAGATTATCGCAGTTGACTGCGGAAAGCTTGGTGCAGTATGCCTGACCTTGGAAATCAATGGTCGTGAGGTTAACGCAGTTATTAAGGATAACACCGTTTATGTGGGTCTGTCCCGCTTCGGGAGTGCCTAAGCACAGAATTGTGCTGTCAGACAGATCAAAAATTCCGTAAACATCGGGGCGGAATGTTTGAACAACATCAAGGGGCAGGGGTTCTCCCGTAAAGGGATCGGTATCCATAATACCATAGCACACATCGAAACTGAAGTTGATCAGAGTAATGTACATATTGTAAGGCGGGGTGTTGATATGGGAATAGTTCACTATGGGGGACATAGTTGTGTTCCCGCGAATCCAATGAATAGGAGTCGGAACTTCCCAATCATTGATAACGTCCTCATTAGTTACACTTTTTGATAAAGGTTCCTTTTTCGTTGTGAATTCATTACGAATCGTCGCGGGGTTCTTCGGACTCGCTCCGAAAGTCGCGCAGACGCCGATAGAACGTTGCCTGACTCATGCCGCACATTCGAAGAACAGCTTCAAATGACAGATCCTTACTTTCCCAACGCAGCACGAGTTCTCCGAAATCATCCGGGAGGGGTTTTTCCGGCCTTCCGAACCGAACCCCGCGCTGCTTTGCGGCGGCGATACCCTGCGCCTGCCTCTTTTTGATGTTTTCACGTTCGCTTTGTGCAACGAATGAAAGAATTTGAAGCACGAGATCCGCAATGAACGTTCCCATAAGATCCTTGCCCTGCCGCGTGTCCAGCAGCGGCATGTCGATTACGCAGATGTCAACACATTTTTCCTTTGTCAAAATGCGCCATTGCCGCCCGATTTCCTCGTAATCCCTGCCGAGTCGGTCGATGCTCAGCACATACAGCAGGTCACCTGGGCGAAGCTTTTTCACAAGCCGCCTGTATTGCGGTCGATTGAAATCCTTGCCGGACTGTTTATCCGTGAAAATGCATTCGGGCGGAATGCCGCGATCCTGAAAGGAGG
>ERZ779821.512-NODE-512-length-12890-cov-4.84597_pt1 | contig 12890 bp, 10 predicted proteins | sample MGYA00511884_ERZ779821 | MGnify/ENA primary metagenome ERZ779821 (study PRJEB29588, sample SAMEA2152664) | human gut metagenome | biome: human gut; feature: human-associated habitat; material: faeces | place: Denmark | collected 2008/2010 ... | reverse complement strand
ACCCGCCCCCCCCCCTGCCGAAGTGCGGCACTGCCGCTGTGCCGTATGGTACTGCGGCGTTGCCGTGTCATTGAGCCGGTTTTTGCACACCGTTCACGTCGATAAGGGTTTCGCCGTCCAAAAGCAGGTCGCTGACGGTAACAAAGCTGTATCCCTGAGCAAGCGCGGACTCAATAAGCGTCGGAAGATACTGCTCTATCTTATAGCCGTTGTTGTGACAGAGAATGATCGAACCGTCCGAAAGCTTCGGAAGCACGGTGTCAAGAATCGTTTGCGCGGAACGCTCCGGTTTCCAGTCAACGGTGTCAATATTCCACTGAATGACCTCGTAACCCGCTTCACGAACGGTTTTTATAACTCTGTCGTCATATTCGCCGTAAGGTGCGCGGAAAAGCTTTGTTCGCCTGCCGATGATGGGTTCAAGCAGATTGTCGAACTGTGAAAGTTCACTTTTCATTTGCTCGGGCGAAAGTTTGCTCATGTGCGGATGGGTGAGGGAGTGATTGCCGATTTCGTGACCGGCATCGGAAATTGCCTTCACCTTGTCGGGGTAGTCGTTCACCCAGAAGCCGCAAAGGAAAAAAGTTGCCTTGATGTCGTATTCCTTCAGGGTATCAAGAATAAAGTCCGTTTTGTCATCCTCCCATGCAGCGTCGATTGTAAGCGCGATGCGCTTGTCGCTCCGCGAAACGCTGTAAACGGGCAGCTCCTTCATCAACCCCGCAAGCACTTCAAGTTCATACTGTTCAACACCGCTGCCCGCTGCCGAACCCGGCAGATTAAGGCTCGACTGCGGTTTGCCTCCGGTCGGACGGTCGGGTTCGGCGCCGCTGTCCCTGCCGGAAAAGACCGCAAATGCAATTGCGGCAACAATGACAAGCAGCACCGTCGCCGCCCAGATGAGGGTTTTTTTGGATATTACCATTATTTTCATTGCAGATCCTCCGTCTGATTGATTGTTTCCGTTTTGATTATATGAAGCGGACCGTCGGAAACATTCCGAACGGCGCGAAATTTGCGGCCGCGGCACGGATTTGCGTAATTTGCATAAACGGAACAAAGCGGAGAAAAGCTAAATCGGGAAAGGCCGAACAAAACGTTCTCTGCGTAAAATCCGACGCTTGCGGATGCATTGGGTGAAACGGCACGGAACGGTGTCAGTTCGGAAAAACGGACAACACGAATGAATCAGGGAGCGGAGAAGCTTATGAAACCCGAATCAAATAACGAATCAAATAATCATGAAAGCGACCGGGGCGGGGAAGGCATTCGCGGCAGGTTGGAGCGTTTCTTTGCCTTTGACAGGCACGATATGCGATATGAACTCACCGAACGTGAAGCGGGGGAGCCGAAAAGCTTCGGCGGCTGGAAGGATATTGCACCGCAGGGGGAACCCGAGTTTCGCCCCGTGCCTGCGGATATAAACGCTGCGGAAGCGGAGCTTCGGAATGTGTTCCGTGCGGATATAAACACCGATGTTATCTTCCGCCGACTCAATATTGCGGGGAAAACATCCGCATTGATTGTGTATATGAACGGAATGGCAAGCGATGAAACGATTGCGGATTTCATAATGCGTCCGTTAATGACGGCAAAGCAGGATGCGGATACAAGCAGCGAAGGCATAATCAATAATATCCTGCAAGTCAGCGAAATAGGTACGGAAAGCGATCTTAACCTTGTTATAACGGCAATAACGGACGGTAAAGCCGCCCTTTTCGTGCAGGGTGCATCCGAAGCAATTATTCCGGAGACCCGCGGGTTTGAAAAACGCAGCGTTTCAACAACGGATAATGAGAAAATCGTGCGCGGACCGAAGGAAGGGTTCACGGAGAATCTGAGAACGAATATAACGCTTGTCAGACGAATCATTCATTCGGATGATCTTGTTGTTGAGTTTCGTCCCGCCGGGTGCGATAACAATATAAGAATTGCCGTTATGTATCGGGACGGCGTCGCGAACCGCACACTTATCGAGGAAGTTAAACGGCGGCTGGCAAAGGTGAACGCGCGCACGATCATAGATACCGGGATGCTTGACCAGCTTATTGAGGGTGACGGCTTCTCGCCGATTCCGCAAACACTCGCAACCGAGAGGCCGGACAGGGTCGCATCCTTCATAATGCAGGGCGCGGTTTCAATAATTGCGGACGGAAGCCCGTTCGCGCTTATCATGCCGATAACGCTTTCCGCGCTCATGAACAGTCCGGAGGATATTTACATGCGGAAGCCTCTCGGAACACTTCTGCGCATCGTGCGTTATGCGGGAGTTCTGATTTCGCTTTTGCTGCCGGGATACTTTGTTGCGCTTGCGCTGTATCATCAGGGGCTGCTTTCAACGGAAGTGCTGAGCACCGTCATACAGTCGCGAAAGATGGTTTTTGAACCGCTCCCGTTTGAAATGCTGCTGCTGCTTTTTGTTTTTCAGTTGATAAGGGAAGCGGGAATGCGCGTTCCCGGCAGCATCGGGCAGGCGATCGGCGTAATCGGCGGATTGATACTCGGGCAGGCGGCGGTGGCAGCGAATCTTGCAAGCTCCGTAATGCTCATCATCGTTGCTCTGTCGGGACTCGGAAACTTCTGCGTTCCGGATTATTCAACACAAATCGCTGCATCGTATTTCCGCATCGCGTTCGTAATTGCGGCGTGGCTCGGGGGGCTGCTCGGACTTGCGGCGGCACTGGTTGTGTTTACGGCGTACCTTGCAAACATGAAATCGTTCGGCGTTCCGTTCCTTGCGCCTTTTGCACCGAAAACGCTCTCGAAACGGCCGTTCGTTATTCGCGGAAAACTCGGAATGCATCACAGAGCGGAGGATTACATGAATACGCACGGAGATACGCTGCCCAAACAGGAAGGAAAATCATGAAAAAATTTTTGAAACGCTGTTTTAAATGCGTGGATAAGCGCATGAGCCCGAATCAGGGTTTTGCCGTTAAACGGAAATTCAAAAACCGACTTTCGAAAACGGTTTTCGGGAGGGGCTTATGAATCTCAGAGAAGGGCGCATCGGTGTTCGCGAGGGCATATCGATTGCGGCAATTGCAATGTGTACGAGCGGGTTATTCGCGTTTGACACAAAAAATACCTGCGCCTGCGGCAGTGCGGCTTATATCACGCTTCCTGCCGGCGGAATCATTGCAATCGTTTTTTTTATCATCGTGCTTGCGGCAATGCGGCGCAGCGGGGCAAAAAATCTTTCGGAACTCATTCTGTCCGCATTCGGAGGAACGATCGGTACGGCGGTCACACTTGTGCTGATGCTTTGCCTGCTCGCTGCGGCATACTCACCGCTCAGCGGGTTCATCCAAGCGATGCACGGCTTGTTTTTCGACGGCATCGGCTACGGCAAACTTGCAATGTATGTGCTTCCGACGGTGCTTTTTGTTGCATGGCTCGGTTTTGAAACCATAGGACGGACGGCAAAATGCTTCGCTTTGCTGCTGCTGATTGTGCTTGCTGTTTCGATTCTGACGGCATCAAGTGAGTTCGAAACGTACAGATTGTATCCGTTTCCGGGCAGCAATATCGGGTTGTTGACACGGCAGGCTTTTTCGCAGTCGGGTGCGTTCCTGCCGGCCCTGCTGTCGCTTTTGATAACATGTACGGGCCTTCAGGGAACGCATCACGCGAAAAAAGCAGGAGTCATTGCCGCCTTAATCTCCGCTGCCGTCTGCGCGGCTGCACAACTTGCGGTAAGCCTTGCGTTCACTTACACGGAGCTCGGCGATCTTTTTATGCCGCTGTTCAGAATCAACAACCTTAAGAGTCTTGAAACGCATTTGCTGCGCATGGATAAACTTGCACACATTGCGTGGCTCACCGGCGGCATGCTGACGGGTTCGTTCTATATTTATTCGGCTTCGCTGCTGTTTTCGCAGGTTTTCGGCGTTCGTGATATTCGGCCGGTGCTGAGTTCGAATGTTCTGCTTGTCGGACTGCTGATAATCATTGATTTTGAAGGAATTATGCGCTTTCTTCCCGACCCTCGCGCAGCGAATGCCGAGTACGGCTTCATCTTCATTGCCGTGCCGACCGCGCTTGCGGCTTTCATCGGAGCCGTTTCGGCGAAAAAGCGGAGAAAACATTCCTGAATTTTACATTAGCATAAAAAGAAACGGAGAAAAACTGATGAAACAAACTCAGCGGCACGAAAATAAACAAAAATCACTGCTGCGCACTGCGGCATTGACGGCTTTGACTGCGGCAGTTTGCACGGCATTGCTCCCGCTCTGCGGCTGCCTCAATCCGGTGAGCCTTGATAACTACGGTTATGTTGTTACGGTCGGTGCTGACATAGGTCAAAAAGAGAAATACGAGGTGATTCTCGAGCTCCAGAGGGAAAGTTCAAATGCCTCCGATGAGAATGAAGGCGGCGCGATAGTCCTTTCGGTGGAGGCCGAAAACCTTTTTGATGCGATAAACAAAATAAGCTACGGTGTGCCGTACGAACTGAGCTTTACCAGAACGCACGTTTTCGTTTTTGGTGAGGAGCTTGCAAGAAAAGGCATGATACCGGATTTTTTGGGACTTTCGTTTGACACACTGCGAATACGAACCTCCGCAATGGTTCAGGTGACGCATTGCAGCGTTCGTGAATACCTCGGCGGCCTGAGTGCAAACAATAACGCGAACCTTTCAACATTGCAGGACGACATGATTAACGATGCGCGCAAAACAGGGCGCGTTGCGGTGATAAATGCTGCGCGCTGCTTTGAAGCGTGCGGCGGCGAAAGGTTTGATCCCGTGCTGCCAATGGGCTTTTACGATCCGAAAGTTGTTACGGATACAAAACAGAAAAATACTGCGACCGAGGGCGAAAATCCTTTGGCGGATGCCGAGAAGGGCGCAAGGCTGGGCGGAATGAAGGGGCTTACAATGTGCGCCGCGCTGTTCGACGGATGGGTTATGAAAGGGTGGCTTGATGCGGATGACACTCAGTTCATGAATATCGGAAAGGGCGATTTCGAATCGGGAACAATAATGTATGATTACGGTGAGCCCGACGGTGCGGAGCGTGCAGCGCTGATTGCAAAACTTGAAAAAAAACGCATTTCGGTCAATGTTGACGGTGCCCCCTCCGCAAAAGCGGAATATGAAATCTCGCTGACTGTCGGACAGGATAAGTCGGGCAGAATCGGAAGGGAATGGCGAAGCGGAATGCAGCAGAAACTGGAACGGTATTTTGAAACCGAGCTTGCGCGGGTGTTCAAACTTTGCCGCGACTGCGGCTGCGATGCAATGGGGTTCGGAAGATATGCGTCAAAAAAATTCGGCAGCGTGGAGTCGTGGGAAAATCTAAACTGGAAATCCATCTATCCGGAGCTCGATGCGGAATTTATTGTTAAATTGACACTGGATGACGAATACATTGCCGAAACAAGACAATAACAGCCTCTCGAATTTTGTTGAAAGGGAGAAAAAACATGTTTTGGATTCCTGCCGCGTTATGCGCAGCTTATAACATTGCATACATTATTCATTGTCTCAAATTTAAACGTTTTCGTGCTGCCGTCGGAATGGCTCTGCTTGCGGCGGCAGTTGCGGCGGCTGTCATTTCGATTCAACTGAACAGACTGTAAAATACTTTTTAATAATGCGGAACGGCCGCGCTGCGTATGTTCACGTGACGTGAATACATGCGGCATGTATTCACGCTGTGTTAAGAAGAGGGGATATCGGTCCCCTTTTCTCTTTTTAACATTCAATTTTGATTTATATTCTTCACAGCTATTGAATTTACGTTCGATTTGGGTTATATTTATTGCATCCAAAAATACGGGAGGCTGTTATGTGGTCTGAATTTAAAAAGTTTGCATTCAAAGGCAACGTGATGGATATGGCAGTCGGTGTTATGATAGGCGCCGCATTTAACGGAATAGTAAGTTCAATTGTCAACGATGTCTTCATGCCTTTGTTCGGACTGATTTTTGACACAACCGATCTCGGCACGAAATTCATCGTCCTCAAAGGCGTTGAAGGCGTTGATCTTGCCGGAATGACGGCGGCGGATGCTGCCGCGGCCGGCGCAACCGTGCTCAGCTACGGCAAATTCCTTGCGTCAATAATCAACTTTTTCATTATCGCACTTGTAATCTTCTTTATGGTCAAGCTCATTAACAAGCTTAAGGAACTCGGCAAAAAACCCGAGGAAGCGGAGCCTGCAAAAGAGCCCAGAATTTGTCCTTACTGCAAGATGGAAATTGCGGATGATGCAGTCCGCTGCCCGCATTGCACCAGCGTTCTCGATGCCGAACCCGCCGAAAAAAGTCGGATTTAAACACCGATCGATTCGGGTTCGACAGTTTATTTAAAATGATTCAGGAGAAAACAATGAGTTTATATTCACAGTGGCAGGAGCTTATAAATGCTCACACAAGCGAGGCGGAGCTTCGCAGGTTTTGGGACGGCTATTTTAAGGCGGAGACTGAAGCATACAAAAAAATTCTTTCCGCACACAAAGCGGAGTATGCAGGCCGCGAAGAGGAGCTTGCGCAATTTTTCGGAATGCCCGCCGAAATCTTTATCGGCTTTATCGACGGCATCAACACAAGCCTTCGCAGCGAGTTGCCCCTTGAAGAAATTGAAAAGGATACGGAAATCAAGCTCGATATCGACTTTGAAAAGCTTTACTTCAACATGCATGAAGCAAAGGCCGATTGGCTGTACAATCTTCGCGAATGGGACGGCGTGCTCTCTTCGGAACGCCGCCGCGAGATAACAAAACAGTGGCGTGAATCCAAACAGTTCAGAAACACCGAAAAGAAAATCGGTCCGAATGATCCGTGTCCCTGCGGCAGCGGCAAAAAATACAAAAAATGCTGCGGAAAAATTGCGGAATAATCCTTTGGTAAGCTGTACGGAATGCATGAACGACCATGCGTTTCGGCAGCGTTGAAAACGATCATAAAACAAACAATGAGCAACTATATTTATTCCGCCCCGACGGGTGACGGCTGGCTGAACCTTGCAAGGGACGGCTGTTTCCTTGAGAACAACAAAAAAGGCGATGTTATTCTATACTTCTATGTAAACAAAAATGCCGTTATTATCGGCAGAAACCAGAATGCATGGAAGGAATGCAACATTGCAAACATGGATGCGGACGGTGTTCAGCTTGTGCGCAGGCATTCCGGCGGCGGCGCAGTCTTTCATGATAACGGCAATCTTAATTTTTCGTTCATCACGGATGAAAAACACTATGATTTAAACCGACAGATGCGGGTTATTTTGAATGCTGTTTCAAAACTCGGCCTTAAGGCGGAACTGTCCGGGCGCAACGATATTACCGTTGACGGCAAAAAATTCTCGGGCAATGCGTTCAGCCTTGCAAAGGGCAATCGTTCACATCACGGAACGATACTGGTGAACGCCGACTTGACGAAGCTTTCAAATTATCTCTGCGTTTCAAAGGAAAAAATGCGCTCAAAGGGCATTGATTCCGTGCGTGCGCGCGTGTGCAATCTTTGCGAGCTTTCAAGCGGACTCACGGTGGAGGCGATGCGCAGACTCGTTATCGAGAGCTTTATTGAAGAATACGGCGCGGCGAGTGAGTATGTTTTTGACGGAACGGCGCTTGCGGAAGTTGAGGAAAGGCGCGAAAGGCTTGCCTCATGGGAGTGGCGTTTCGGAAAAACTCCGCAGTTTGATTTTGAAACCGACAAGCGTTTTTCGTTCGGAGATACTCAGATTTATTTTAATTCGCGCAACGGCGTTATTCGCGAAACGAAAGTCTATTCCGATTGTCTCGACACCGAGCTGACAACGGAGATTGAAAACGCATTGACGGGAGTGCATTTCCGCAAGGAAGAAATTAAAGCTGCGCTTTCGAAAATGAAAGACCAAAGCATTGCGGCAGAACTCGCAGAGCATTTCTGCTCGCTGGACATTTAAAAACTCGGGGCAGCTTTTGAAGGATGAACCAACTTTCTTCAAAAACTGCCGCATTCGACGATTCTCGGAAACACAGATTCAACAATTACAGAATATTCACTTTTCAACCGGCAACATTATTTTTTTATCAAACCCACCCCAAGAACACCCCATCAGGTAAATGCGGATTCGGTGTCGCTTCTGCAAAAGTCGACTGATTTGTATTCACGCATAAACGGCACGCTCCGTTCATTACAAATAAAATCAATGATTCAATTTCACGGAAAAGAGGTACAATATGAAACTTTATCGACTTAAACTCACAAGAACCCTCGCAAACGGCGTAACCGGCGAAAGGACCGTCGGATATTTCCGCACCGAGGCCGATTGCGAAAACGCAATTCCGGAAGCAAAGAACAATTTCAACATCGGAGAAGACTGCGGCAAGTTTTCAATTCAGGAACGTGACTTTGAAACATCCCGCGACGAAAGCCTTGTTACCGAAGTTTGCGAAGGCAGATGCAGCATTGATGCAAAGGTGCTCGCAGATGTTCTTTTTGAAAGCATGGACGAGCTGATGCGCTATGCAATCAAAATCGCCGAAGAAACGGAAGATGAGAAAGGCAGTTTCGAGTTTGCTGCTGCGACGTTCAAAATCAACGAAGTAAGCAAGCCCGATGATTTCCCCGGAACGGCTTTTGACAGCGACGGTGCACCGCTTGCAGTCAACAGCTCCGAAAAATAGTTTTCGGGAATGACGGGTGAGCGTCAATTTCGCTTTCAAGCTTCCGCACTGCCTTTGACGGACGCTGCGGAATGAATTGAATTAAACTGAATAAAAAACAAAGAAAGACGCGGTACCGCCCGCGTCTATCTTTGTCGAGGCATATGAAGAAAGAAAAAATGACTGTTCTTCATGCCGCCGCAGAGAGGCAAATCCGCAGCGCGGCACGGAAGTCGATTGAATCGGAGCGGCAAAAAAGCGGACTGCACAGCTTGAACACAACGTTAACTGGAGGAAAAACGGAGTAAACACTGCCGCTCCGAAAATCGACCTCACTAATATAACGAATAAGGACGCAAAACGGTTCACATTTTTCGAAAAAAAGTTTATAATAAGCTCATGAACACAAAAATACAGGAAAAATTGAAGCTGCTGCCCGATAAACCCGGCGTGTACAAAATGTTTAATGCGCAGGGCGAGCTTATTTATGTCGGAAAAGCCGTGAACCTGAAAAACCGCGTCCGGCAGTATTTTCAATCCCAAAAGAACCACACCGCAAAGGTTCGGGCAATGGTTTCAAACATCTATGACTTTGATTTTGTAATCGTTACAAATGAGACGGAGGCTTTGAATCTTGAGAGTAATCTAATAAAGCAGAACATGCCTTATTATAATATTCTGCTCAAGGACGACAAGCATTTTCCGTATATCAGAATTGATTTTCGGCAGGATTTCCCGCGGGTTGAAATCGTCCGACGCTATAAAAGGGACGGAGCAAAGTATTTCGGCCCGTACCTGAGCTCATTTATGCTGCGCGAATCAATTGAAGCCGTTCGCGAGAACTTTCCGGTGCGTCAGTGCAAACACGATATCGGCAGAATGATCGCCCGCGGCGAACGTCCCTGCCTGATGTACCATGTCGGCAAATGCTGCGCACCGTGCACGGGAAAGGTCACGCGGGAACAGTATCATGAGCTGTTGAACGAAGTTGTCGCGCTGTTTGAAGGCAATTGTAAGCCGTATATTGCAAAACTGACGGAGCAGATGCAGAAGGAATCCCAAAATCTGAACTTCGAAAAGGCCGCACAGCTGCGAGACAGGATTCGCGCAATAAAAAGCGTTTCCGAAAAACAGATAGCCTCATCCGCAACAGATAAATGCTATGATGTATTTGCTCTTGCAAGGGATGAATTGGGCACGCTTGCCTACGGGCTCTTTGTTCGCGGAGGGAACGTTATCAGCGCGGAGGGATACAAAATAGAGGCGGAAGATGAAAGTTTTTCAGAGATTATCGAGCAGTTTTTGCTTCAGTTCTATCATGATGCAGGCGATATGCCGCATGAAATAAATGTTGCCGATGAGCCGCAGGAATGTGAGCAGCTTGAAGCTTTCCTTTCTCAAAAATGCGGCCATCCCGTTAAAATACGTGTGCCGAAACGCGGAGAGAAGCTTAAGCAATGTGAGCTTGCAAAGATGAATGCCGCGCAGACCCTTGCGAGGAGCCGTGAACTTGCGCATCGCGAGTGGGAACGCACCGAGGGGGCATTGGCCGAGCTTTGCCGCATTATCGGCATCGGTATGCTGCCGCATCGCATGGAGTGCTTTGACAACTCCCATTTTCAGGGCAGGGACACCGTTGGCTCAATGGTTGTATTCATCAACGGAAAACCGGAAAAAAGCCTGTACCGCCGCTTTAAAACAAAGCAGGACACGGCCGGGGACGATTATCTTGCTATGCGTGAACACCTTTCGAGACGGTTCGAACGAACGCTTGCGGGTGACGAAAAGTTTGCCGAGCTGCCGGATCTGTTGGTTGTGGACGGCGGCAGGGGACAGCTCAATGTTGCGCTTGAGGTTTTGGACGAATACGGACTGTCATATATTCCCGCAATAGGTCTTGCCGAAAAAAATGAGGAAATAATTCTGCCCGACAGGGAGGAGCCCGTAATTCTTCCGCGGAGCAGCCCCGCACTGCAAATTTTGCAGCGTATCAGGGATGAGGCGCACCGATTTGCGATTACCTATCACCGCAGCGTGCGTGCAAAAAATTCGCTTTATTCGCGATTGGATGAAATTGAGGGCATTGGCGACAAGCGCAAGCGCGTTCTGTACGAAAAATTCGTCACAATAGACGCTGTTTCGGCAGCCGAAATCGATGAGCTGCGCGCCGTTCCGGGGATGAATATCCGCGCGGCACAGGCCGTTTATGATTTTTTCCATCCGAACGGATCCGCCGGTGCGGCTGCGTCGGCCGAAACGGGGAATGCGGTTCAATCGGAACATCACAAAGCGCAGCTACAGGCAGCGGAGAATAAGAGAAATGCCGATAACGGGGAATAAAAACAACATGAAATATAAAATGCTGATTCTTGATATTGATGACACTCTTGTGCCGCGCGGGGGCGGAATCTCGCAGAAAAATGCGGCAGCGATTCAAAAAGCGCGTGAGGCAGGCGTGTATGTGACACTTGCAACGGGCAGGGGGTACTACGGCTCCTCCCATGTTTTTCGTGAACTGGGGCTTGATACTTACGTTATCAATTATGCGGGTGCGGTGATAAACGATACAAGAACGGATAAACCGATTTTTGTGACGGAGCTTGATAATAGTTTCGTGCAGGAAATTCTTGCAATGGCGGATAACATGAACCTTCACGCCCATTTGTATCAAGGGGATCGAATTGTGTATGAGCGTGAACATCCTTACGCAAGCGCATATTGCGCGGCACTTAACCTGCCGTATTCGATAGATTCGGATATTCGAAAGAAGACTTGGCAAAATGTGCCCAAGGTGCTTATCATTACGGAACCCGAGCGTGTTTCGGAACTCCTGCCTTTTTTTAAAAAGCATTTTGAAAACAGAGTGGAAGTCTCGGCGTCGTCCCCCGGGTTTATAGAATTCAACAGACTCGGTGCAAACAAGGGTACCGCCGCAGAGCTGCTCGCATCTCGGCTTGGATTCGGCCGCGATGAAGTTGCGGCAGCGGGAGACAACACGCTTGATCTTGAACTTGTTCGCTGGGCAGGACTCGGTGCTGTGGTTGCGGACGGCAACCCCGATGTGAAACGTGAAGCGGATGTTATAATACCTGCCTGCGCGGAGGACGGCGTTGCATATCTGATTGAAAACTATATTTTGAAGGATGATGCAAACGGCATCATGCGGAACAGCGGGGAGAAAAAGGATGTACAGGCTCGGCTTTGATATCGGCGGAACGCATATCGCCTGCGGTATAATAAATGATGAAACATTCGAAATCGTCGGAAAGGATGCCTGCGCATTTTTCCGCGGTCAATCTGCGGAAAAAACCGCACAGTGCATGGCGGAATTGGCAAAAAACACTGCCGCACGGTGCGGAACGGATTTTCAACAGATTGAAACCGTCGGCGTCTGCATACCGGGAAGCATCGATGCGCAGAACGGAACGGTTGTTAACGCCTATAACCTCGGCTTCCATAATGTTCCGTTTCGGCAAATTGTTAAAGAAACATTTAACAAGCCCGCTGCAATGCTGAACGATGCGGATGCGGCAGCCCTTGCGGAACACAGACTCGGGGTGCTGCGCGGAACTCGGAATTCACTGCTTGTAACGCTCGGAACAGGTTTTGGCGGAGGAATAATTCTGAACGGCGAAATCTTCTGCGGCGGAAGAGGCTTCGGAGTTGAACTCGGTCATATACAAATGGATATGCATGGTGAAAAGTGTACCTGCGGCAGGCGCGGGTGCATTGAAACGCTTTGCGCGGCATCGCGGCTTACACGGGACGCGCTTCGCCTTGCGGAAAAAAAGAAACAAGCGGGTGATAAGCTCGGTGAAACGCTGCACGATGCCGGCACGCTCATTGCAGCGGCAAGGGCGGGGGATATTGAATGCACGGAGGCGTGGAATCGCTATCTTGATGATCTGTCGAATGCGCTTGTGTCCCTTATCAATATTCTTGACCCCGAAATAATTGCCGTCGGCGGCGGCGTGAGCGGTGCGGGGGATTTTCTCATCGTTCCGCTGAATGAACGAGTTGCAAAAGGCAGCTTTTTCAAAAAACCGACGCCTGTCGTAAAAGCTCTGCTCGGCAATGATGCCGGGCTTGCGGGTGCAGCTCTGTTCGGCACCGAAACAGCTCCGCACCGGTGAGCCGTTAATTAAAAAACAAACGAATTTAATCCAGAGGAGGAAAACATATGTCAATCATGGTATCTGTATTTGTGCCGGACGGAATCGTCATGGCAGCGGACAGCAGGCAAACGGTCGGAATCACGGCGGTGAAGCCCGTGAACGGGGCCGCGGGCCGGCCA
>ERZ779821.510-NODE-510-length-12900-cov-5.04002_pt1 | contig 12900 bp, 10 predicted proteins | sample MGYA00511884_ERZ779821 | MGnify/ENA primary metagenome ERZ779821 (study PRJEB29588, sample SAMEA2152664) | human gut metagenome | biome: human gut; feature: human-associated habitat; material: faeces | place: Denmark | collected 2008/2010 ... | reverse complement strand
GACTCGAACCCTGGACACCCTGATTAAGAGTCAGGTGCTCTACCAGCTGAGCTAAAGGTGCATTCACTCTTTCAAGTGCATATCACATTATACTCGGATTTTGTACAAAGTCAAGACCGTTTTGGACAGGATTGAAGATATATTTTCAATTCCGTCTTCAACCGTATTTGTGCCGCACCGATAGAGCGTATTTAAAGAGTTGAAGAGAGAAGAAACGTCATCCGTACAATACGCCTGAGGCACATGCATTCCGCATTCCGCATCAACATTTCTTCTCTTTTTCTCAGTAAATTTCAGTCAAGGTGAATCAGTGTTCATCCAATCACAAGCCGTACCCTTGCAGCCATTGCTCCGAGATCCGCATCGCTTATTTTGCGCGGGACAAGAACGCCGGTTTCGGCAAAAGTTCTTGCGCCGTCGGAACCGTTGACAATGCGCGCAAATTCCGGATCCGCCCGCATAAGGCTCTTCAGGCCGAGATAAAGCGCCTGGGTGATGCCGTATTCATCGTTCCGTGCGTTCATTATCTGCGTTGCCTTGTTGTAGCATTCGGCCGCAAGCTCGCGGCACTGTTCATCGGTGAGCTTTGCAAGAATCTCCGGCTGTGCAAGCATTGTTTCAAGATAGTCCAACCTCAGGCAGGCATATCTGTCGAGTTGGCTCTGATCGTTGAGCTTGTATGCCTTGTAGAGATTGACAAGAACCGTTCCCGCATCCTCTCGCGCGGCAAGCAGCCGAAGTCCGTCATAATCCTGTTTGACAACGTCGAATCCTTCCAGCATTGATTCGTAAACGAACATATCATCAAACAGGTTATAGTTCATGCAGTACAGCACAAGCTCCGCCGTTGTTGCATTCCGCGCAGTTTCCGGCAATTGGGAAACCTCCCGCATTTCTATCGCATCTTCAAGCAGATCCCACTCCTCGGGCGTGTCGTAAGGGTTGATAACGCTTTTATACACGTTTCCGTCCTTTACGGGCAGGAAGCCCTCGGGTGCGGTGAACCAGTCGGAAAGAGCGGGATCGTCGTCGGAATCCTCAAATTCGTCGCTTTCACGCAGTCGTACCACACGCTCGGCATATTCGTTGAACGCCTTGCGGATGCGCCTGCCGTCCTCCGCACGCACTGCGCGCGAAGCAACTCCCACAACCGCCGCCGCAAGAATTGCGACACAAACAACGATGCCAATAATCTTTACGCTTTTTTTCATGGTTTTCCTCCGAAAGGAATGTACTCGGCCTCAGTCGGCAATAAGTATTGTATCATTTCTGATTGACGTTGTCAATTAGAAATCAGCAATTAGAAATGTACATCGGTCTTCACTCTCCGCTCTCCACACTCTTAATCAAAATCCCTCCACCGCTCTGCGGTCCCCCTCCCCTTGCAGGGGAGGCAAACGAGTGCCTTCAGCTCCGCTCTCCACGCTCCAAACTCCGCTCTTAACTTGGTGCGGGTTCAGCACATCGTTCTTCACTCTCCGCTCTCCACTCTCTTAATCAAAACCCCTCCACCGCTCTGCGGTCCCCCTCCCCTTGCAGGGGAGGCAAACGAGTGCCTTCAGCTCCGCTCTCCACTCTCTTAATCAAAACCCCTCCACCGCTCTGCGGTCCCCCTCCCCTTGCAGGGGAGGCAAACGAGTGCCTTCAGCTCCGCTCTCCACGCTCCGCTTTTAACTCTCCAAACTCCGCTTTTAACTCTCCACACTCCGCTTTTAACTCTCCAAACTCCGCTCTTAACTCTCCACACTCCGCTCTCCACTCCCAATTTCTCATTTCTCCTACCTATATAAATGTACCTTTAAATGCGCCTTTCGGGCTTGCCGAACTCCTTAAAATATGGTATAATAGAATGAAGGTAATAATGCCGCATAATGCGGCAGGGCGGAGGCTTTGCGTGTACATCACCGCCGTAAGACTTTATTGTTTCAGAAGTTATACGGAGCTGCGGTTTGAGCCTGCAAAGGGGCTTAACGTCATTGTGGGCGCAAATGCGGCGGGCAAGACGAACATTCTGGAATCCGTTTTTCTTGCTGCGTTGGGCAGGAGCCACCGAACGCGCCGCGATGCGGAACTTATCAACTCCCTTTCCGACAAGGCATATGCGGGCATTGAGCTTGTGAGTGCAACGGGGAAGCACAGCATTGAACTCAAGCTGTTTTCCGGCGCACCGAAACAGGTTTTTATCGACGGGCAGCGCATCAGACGCATGGGCGAACTTATGGGCGTTCTGAACGCCGTAATGTTTTCACCCGAGGATCTCTCCCTCGTCAAGGACTCTCCCGAAACGCGCCGCCGCTTTATGGACATGGAGCTTTGCCAGCTTCGACCTGCATATTTTTACCGTTTGCAGCAATATAATGCCGCCCTCAAGCAGCGCACCGCGCTTTTGAAAACAAGTTTTCCGTTCGAACCGAACATTGAACTTCTCGACATGTGGGACGATAAGCTTGCGGAGCTCGGCGGTTCGGTCATGCTGCTTCGCCGCGATTTTCTTGACAGGCTCAGCACCGCTGCGCGGGATCTGAACCGCAGCATCACGGGCAATTCCTCTGTCGGGCATGAACCGGAAGAGCTTTTTACCTACTACAAACCCTCCGTTCCCTTCGAGGGCGACGGCGCGCGCGCCGCGCTCGGGGATGCACTCTGCAAGGCACGGGCGGAGGATATCCGCCGCGGCTGCACAACCAAGGGGCCGCACCGGGACGACATCGGCATTCTGCTCAACGGGCGCGATGTCCGCGTTTTCGGTTCCCAGGGGCAGCAGCGCACGGCAGCATTGAGCCTTAAACTGAGCGAGCTTGCGCTTATGCGCCGCATTCGGGGCGAGGCACCGGTTCTGCTTTTGGACGATGTTCTGAGCGAACTGGACGGCGACAGGCAGCGAGAGCTGCTTTCAAGCGCATTTGATTGCCAATGCTTTTTAACATCCACAACTCTCGACGGCCTTGAACAGGTGCCGAACATGACGGTGTTTGAATGCAGCGGCGGCAAACTCAAAAAAATTCTGTCAGCAGAAAATTGATTCTGTGTTGATTTAACATTGTATAAATAAATGCCGTTTTGTGGTTGTTTTAAATCATACGGTCGGCGTTCTCCCCAAAACAGCCCGACATAAAAATCCCGGCGGACAGGGCTCCGCCGGCGGCAGCTTTTCAAAAATGCCGCGGGTTTTATTCTGAAAGGAAATAATTTTAAAAATGGAAACGACTTATAACGCTTCGCAAATACAGGTGCTTGAAGGATTGGAGGCCGTTCGCCGCCGCCCGGGCATGTATATCGGTTCAACCGATTCAAGAGGCCTGCACCACCTTGTTTATGAAATCGTCGATAACTCCATCGATGAAGCAATGGCGGGATTCTGCACTCATATTTATGTTACCATTCATGCGGACAACTCCATTACCGTTGTTGACAACGGCAGGGGCATTCCCGTTGATATTCACCCCAAAACCGGCAAATCCGCGCTTGAAGTCGCACTCACAATGCTTCATGCGGGCGGCAAATTCGGCGGCAGCGGCTATAAGGTTTCCGGCGGCCTTCACGGTGTCGGTCTTTCCGTTGTTAACGCATTGAGCACGGAGCTTACCGCCGAGGTGCGTCGGGACGGGCATATTTATCGGCAGATCTGCCGCCGCGGCATAAAGGTCACGGAGGTTGAAATCGTGGGCAACTGCGGAGCGGACGAGCACGGCACAACGATTCATTTTGTTCCCGACGAAGAAATTTTTGACGAAGTGAACTATGAATACGATATCCTTGTTCGACGGCTGCGCGAGCTTGCGTTCCTAAACGGCGGCGTGCGCATCATCGTGACGGATGAACGCTGCGACCCGCCCGTGCAGGACAGCTTCCATTACGAAGGCGGGGTTGTTGAATACGTTCGCTATATCAACAAAAACAAAGAGGTTCTGCACCCCGACCCGATTTATTTTTCCGCTGTAAAGAACGATAATCCGCTTGAAACGGCAAGCGTTGAAGTTGCGCTGCAATACAACGACGGCTACAGCGAAAATGTTTTTACCTATGCCAACAACATCAACACCATCGAGGGCGGCAGCCACCTTGCGGGTTTCCGTGCGGCAATGACAAGGGTCATCAACGACTACGCCCGAAAGTTTAAAATCCTTAAAGACAGCGACCAGAACCTGACCGGAGACGACATCCGCGAAGGTTTGAGCGCTATCATCAGCGTTAAGCTGACAGAGCCGCAGTTTGAAGGGCAGACAAAAACAAAACTCGGCAATGCCTACATAAGAACCCTTGTTGACAACGCCGTGACGGCCGGCATGACGACCTATCTTGAAGAGAACCCGGCGCAGGCAAAGCTTATTCTCGACAAATGCCTCAGTGCAAGCCGCGCAAGGGAAGCGGCGCGCAAGGCACGCGAGCTGACCAGACGCAAGTCCGTTTTGGATTCCGCCGCACTGCCCGGCAAACTTGCGGACTGCTCCGAAAAAGATCCTTCAAAATGCGAACTGTTCATCGTTGAGGGCGACTCCGCAGGCGGTTCCGCCAAGGAAGGACGCGACAGGCATTTTCAGGCCATCCTTCCGCTGCGCGGAAAGATTCTGAACGTTGAAAAAACCCGTTTGGACAAAATTCTCGGTAATGCGGAAATCAAATGCATGATAACCGCGTTCGGTGCGGGCATGGATGCGGATTTTGACGAAACCAAGCTCCGCTATCACAAAATCATCTGCATGACCGATGCCGATGTTGACGGAAGCCATATTCGCACGCTGCTGCTGACGTTCTTCTATCGGCACATGCGGCCGATGATAGAGCGCGGCTATGTTTACATTGCCCAGCCTCCTCTCTATCTCATCAAAAAGGGCAATACGGAACGCTATGTTTATTCGGACGAAGAGCTGAACAAAACTCTTGACGAAATCGGCAGGGATAAAATCTACATTCAACGCTACAAAGGTTTGGGCGAAATGAACCCCGAACAGCTTTGGGACACGACAATGGATCCCGCGAACCGCATTATGCTTCGCGTCACAATGGACGATGCAATGCTTGCGGACGAAACTTTCACCCTTTTGATGGGCGACAGGGTTGAACCGCGCCGCGAATTTATTGAGCAGAACAGCAAGCTCGTTGCCGACCTTGACGTTTGAGGCGGAAACGTTTCAATTTTCAAACGGCAGATTAAGAGCTTTGAGCTCTGCAATCCGAAATTATTAACACGATTCAATGACTTGACGACCGACGAAAGGTGCGATGCACCGACTGCGGCAGGCTCCGCACCTTTCATGCAGGAGATATGATGGACGAAAACAAAAAAAGACCCAATCTTGAAATGCTCGGAACAAACGAGCTGCCGACCGATGTTGAAGGCGGCAGAATATTGCCCATAAACCTTGTGGGTGAAATGAAGCGCAGCTTTATATCATACGCAATGGCTGTTATCATCAGCCGTGCGCTTCCCGATGTGCGCGACGGGCTGAAACCCGTTCACAGGCGCATTCTTTACGCAATGGACGAGCTGAGTATGCAGCCCGACAAGCCCTTCAGGAAGAGTGCGCGCCTTGTCGGCGATGTTCTCGGCAAATACCATCCGCACGGCGATACGGCGGTTTACGATGCAATGGTGCGCCTTGCCCAGCCCTTCTCGACCCGTTATCCCCTTGTTGAAGGTCACGGCAATTTCGGCAGCGTTGACGGCGACCCCGCCGCTGCAATGCGTTATACCGAAGCGCGCATGAGCAGACTTACTCTCGAAATGCTCCGCGATCTTGACAAGAACACGGTTGATTTTTACCCGAATTTTGACGAAACGCTGATGCAGCCCGCGGTATTACCCGCAAGATACCCGAACCTTCTTGTGAACGGCTCAAACGGCATTGCTGTCGGCATGGCAACAAACATTCCGCCGCATAATCTCGGCGAGGCTGTCGATGCCTGTGCCGCAATGATCGACAATCCCGATATCACGATCGACGAGCTGATGAACTATATCCCCGGCCCGGACTTTCCGACCGGCGGCGTCATCATGGGCGATGTCGGCATTCGCCATGCATATTTTACAGGCAGGGGAAAGATCCTTGTTCGCGCAAAGAGCGAGATCGAGCAATACAAGGCCGATCGTTCACGAATCATCGTCACGGAAATTCCGTATCAGGTCAACAAAGCAAAGCTTGTTGAAAAAATTGCGGAGCTTGTTCACGAGAAGCGCGTGGACGGCATTTCCGACCTTCGCGACGAAAGCTCCCGCGCGGGAATGCGCATTGTTATCGAGCTTAAAAAGGATGTCAATGCAAACGTTGTGCTGAACAATCTGTATAAGCACACTCAGCTTCAGGATACTTTCGGCGTTATCATGATCGCGCTTGTGAACGGCGAACCCAAGGTGCTCAACCTTCGCGAAATGCTTTATCACTACATTGCGCATCAAAAGGATGTTGTCACCCGCCGCACGCAGTTTGACCTTGACAAAGCACGCGAAAGGCTGCACATCTTGGAAGGCCTTATGATCGCACTCGACAATATTGACGAAGTCATTGCCATCATCAAAGCCAGTGCAAACGGCGCAGAAGCAAAGGAAAGGCTGATTGCGCGTTTCGGTTTCAGTGAACGGCAGGCGCAGGCGATACTTGACATGCGGCTGCAAAGGCTGACGGGGCTTGAGCGCGAAAAGTTGGAAGCCGAGTACGGCGAGCTTAAGCGCACGGTTGAATACCTTGCTTCCCTGCTTGCGGACGAAGGCAAACTTATGGGCGTTGTTAAAGATGAAATGCTCGAGATTCGGCGCCGCTTTGCCGATCCGCGCCGCACCGAAATCACAAAGATCGTTGAAGACATCGATATGGATGACATCATCCAGGAAGAAGACATGGTTGTTACCTGTACCCATCACGGCTACATCAAGCGCATTGCGGAAGCAACCTATCGCACGCAGCGCAGAGGCGGCGTCGGCATCAGTGCGGGAGCAACCCGTGAAGAGGATTTCCTTGAGGATATTTTCGTCACAAGCACGCATTCCTATATCATGTTCTTCACAAATAAGGGCCGCGCTTTCCGCATTAAATGCTATTCCATTCCGGAAGCAAGCCGCACCGCAAAGGGCACGCCCATAGTCAACCTGCTGCAATTGCAGACGGGCGAGTTCGTTACCGCCGCATTCCCCATCGGCAGGCAGACCGAGGGCGGCTATCTCGTTCTTTGCACACGGCAGGGTGTTATCAAAAAAACCCCGCTCTCCGATTTTTCAAACATTCGCAAGGGCGGCTTGATTGCTCAAAACCTCCGCGAGGGTGACGAGCTTATCAGCGTTGCGCTCTCCGCAGGCGATGATGAGTTCATTATCGGCACACGGGACGGAATGAGCATCCGTTTCAGCGAGCAGGATGTTCGCTCAATGGGCAGAAATGCCTCCGGCGTTCGCGCCATCAAACTCTCCGAGGGCGACTGCGTTGTTGATATGTCCATGGTCAAACCCGGCAGCTGCGTCATTGCCATCACCGAAAACGGCATGGGCAAGCGCACGGAAGAGGACGCCTACCGCGTTCAGGGCCGCGCCGGCAAGGGCATTATTGCAATGAATATCACCGAAAAAACCGGCAAGCTTGTTTGCCTCAAAGTTTCCGAGGGCAATGAGGATCTGATGCTTATCCGTGATGACGGCGTTGTCATTCGCGTTCCCGTTGACACGATTTCCGTCATTTCCCGCAACACGCAGGGCGTTCGACTGATGAAAATCGACGAGGGGCACAGGGTTGCAAGCGTTGCGCTTGCGCCGCATAACGATGACGAACCGCAGAAAGGCGGGGAAGAGTCCGACGGCGAAATCTCAAATGCAAATGACAATGCAGACTCCGCCGAAACAGCACCCTCCGATGCGCAGGAAAATTCCGATACACCGGAAGACCTCCGATAACCGCAGCCGCCGAACCTGCCGCGCGGGCTGAAGTTCTCCGCTCTGCCGCAGTGTTTCGGCAAGCAACCGATTACTTCTTCAAAAACAAACACGGGAAGCCTTCCGTAACGGACAGTGCTTCCCGTGTTTTCTGTTGATTTCGACATTGTCTCCCGCGCTCGGCAGCAACCGTTGAATAGTCGAATGTGACTGCTGCATATGCCGAATCGCCTGCTCTGTCAATCAAATTTGAGAACCGCAGACATTTCACAACGCTCTTGTTGCTTTTGTTTTCCGACGTTACCGCGTAATCAGTCTCACCGTACATGACGGCGGGCAAAACGCTGACACCATAATCAGCATACCGAGGGCAAACACTATCAGCCCCAATATAACTTTCGTTCCGTTGCTCATGTTTTCACCTCCATTCTTACGATGTTTTGTTTTTTCCCGCAGGTGAGGATAAAACTGTTGCTCTTGAGTGCAGAAATGCACTTGCTGCGGCTCACTCCGATATTGCACATGAAACAGCATTTTTTCCTGCACCGAACAGGGCAGCCCACAAGAATTGCTTTGCTCTACTTACGTATCAGATACGGCAGTGCAAGCACCACCAAAATAATCAAAACAATTGTCATTTTTCCTCCTTAATCAAACCTGTTGTTATGTAGACATCATTGTCATGGCTTTTGCAGGACAACCGCCGCTGACAGCTCTTTTGAGAATCTGTTCAAATTTTTTACCTCTCAGTGCGGACAATTTCATTGCAGCATTCTGCAATTGCCCTTTAATCGGTTATATTATACCTTTATCCGTCAAAAAAAGCAACATACGACATTCAGCGTCATTTTTTCTGCTCACTACAAATATTGACTTCGCTTATTGTGTATTTATCCATTTTTTTATATTTCGGGCAGCTTTATTCCTTCATTGAGGCATATTCAATTCGATATGATAAAACGCTGCTGTACATTTTTATGTTCCGCTGCGATAATATATTAATTTTATCTGTATTGCCGGCGTTCGAACCAAACCGGATTGCCCTTCGTTTTCACTTGAAATATTCTTAAAATATTTATACAACTCCGGATCACCCCCGCGTATGCGGGGAAAACTTGACCGTTGTTCAGTCAACAAAAAAGTATCCTCCTTCGGATAGCCTTTGTGCTCGATGACGAGGGGGGACATTTGTTTATCTTAGCGATAATGTTGGGGGTTAAGTTAAAACACGATCTCGTGGCGATCGCGGGCGAGATCAACCTGTTAATCAAGCTGTATATGAGCTATCACTTTTGAATCAAACTGCTCAATGAAGTCATTGGGGGTTCCTTCGAACAGAGTGACTTCCGGCGGATTTGTTTCAGCATCATGACCTATCCAGATGTAGTTCGGCATCTTGTCAGGGCTATCAAAAGTATCCCGGAGGAAATTTTCAATATTACGACGCCAATCATATCCGTGCGACGATATTCTGAAGTAGATTGAGTTCGTTCCGTCCGGGTTCAGCTTGCCCCCTGCACGAATGCGGAGAAAATTCTCGTTTATGAATCGAGCTATATCCCGAGCGTATTGTGATTCATTTATATCTATGCAGTTACGCAGATTATCTTCGTCGCCCATCCAGGCATAGATATCTTCTATGAGTTGACGAGTTTTTGAATCGACTTGATAACTGTCGCTATACATTATGGAATTAACTATCTCGTTCATATCAGCATCTTCGTCATATCCATCTTCATCGATTAAAGCAGCAATCCGAGCATAAAGCCACCTCTCAATCTCGTCTGAAAGAAAGCCATTTGCGATTAGCCAGTCTACAGGACGTTCTATCTCGTCATACTCAGTTTCCTCTGTTCCGGGATTCGGATGATATCTATTATCTATACATGGATACACTGTTCCGTTGCGATGAAGCATCACGCAGTCTCCGGTCACATATGATCCATTCTTTGAAAGATGTATTTTCATTCAGTTACCTCATTTGTAGAATCTTGTTGTAGTTCCAATGAATTAGCGTCTCTGTCGCGTTCGCTAATTCATCGTATCCGGATAGTATGATTTTCAATTCGGATCACCCCAGCAGGTGCGGGGAAAACCGCTTATATCTCACCTCGGAAAGCACGCGAAGCGGATCATCCCCGCGGACGCGGGGAAAACCGTGTGTACTACGACACACACACCTGTTCAATGGGATCACCCCCGCAGGTGCGGGGAAAACATCGCCACAGTTTGCCCCGCAAGGCAGAACACAAGGATCACCCCCGCAGGTGCGGGGAAAACATCTAAATCAACAATTTCTTCAACGTAATCGTAGGATCACCCCCGCGGATGCGGGGAAAACACTGTCATGTGTTCCGACGGCAAGTTTGGTGTAGGATCACCCCCGCGGATGCGGGGAAAACATGAAGGCGTTCGAGTCCGTGAGCGCGGCATGGGGATCACCCCCGCGGATGCGGGGAAAACTTACCGCGAGATGCGGAAAAAAATATCCCGACAGGATCACCCCCGCGGATGCGGGGAAAACCTCTTTTTCGTACCATGCGATGCGGCGGTCGCGGGATCACCCCCGCGGATGCGGGGAAAACAGACCGTCCACGCGGCTCCGTACGGCTGTAAAGGGATCACCCCCGCGGATGCGGGGAAAACCCGTATAGCCAGATAGGACAGCTTGCAATTTTAGGATCACCCCCGCGGATGCGGGGAAAACAATAAAACAACTCAAAGAGTTCGGCGCGAACCAGGATCACCCCCGCGGATGCGGGGAAAACAGTTGTATTCGTCCTATGATACTTATGAAAAGGGGATCACCCCCGCGGATGCGGGGAAAACATCCGAACCCTGAACAGAGACGGCGAACCGTGGGGATCACCCCCGCGGATGCGGGGAAAACCGATTTGGAAGGCTGCTTCCGGCAGGGGCATTGGGATCACCCCCGCGGATGCGGGGAAAACTAAAAGCCCTCCTGGAGGCATTCGACGGGCATGGGATCACCCCCGCGGATGCGGGGAAAACTTGCCGACAGCTTCGATAAAGCACTTTCGAACAGGATCACCCCCGCGGATGCGGGGAAAACCAGCCGTGTTTGCATACGGCGGGTCGCAATACAGGATCACCCCCGCGGATGCGGGGAAAACCCCTGCATTGACAGGATTCATCGGAGCGGGTTGGGATCACCCCCGCGGATGCGGGGAAAACTATGACGCAAGCCGAAAAGGCATACTTGCGTTAGGATCACCCCCGCGGATGCGGGGAAAACCAGACAACCACAGGTGCCGAAGTCTGGTGGATGGGATCACCCCCGCGGATGCGGGGAAAACTTTGACGATATTCAGCCGTGAACGCAGAATATAGGATCACCCCCGCGGATGCGGGGAAAACACGGCGTGGACAAGTGGGAGCTTGTTCGCATGAGGATCACCCCCGCGGATGCGGGGAAAACTGAAAAACCATGCGGATATTTCTAGCGCACTCGGGATCACCCCCGCGGATGCGGGGAAAACCCACTGACGGCAAGAAAAGCCAATGCTGGGCAAGGATCACCCCCGCGGATGCGGGGAAAACTGCAAGGGGTTCGGTTACGGTTAAATCGGACAAGGATCACCCCCGCGGATGCGGGGAAAACAGTCCAACATGGGAACGCTCAGCGGCGTAAACAGGATCACCCCCGCGGATGCGGGGAAAACTTATGGGCGCAGTTAAAAAGGGCAAAGCGTCTGGGATCACCCCCGCGGATGCGGGGAAAACAACATCGATGAACAAATAAAACAACTCGAAGAGGGATCACCCCCGCGGATGCGGGGAAAACTGTATTGCTATGATTCAGTTAACATGAAATATAGGATCACCCCCGCGGATGCGGGGAAAACTTGTAGTTCTGCCCTATCGTGACCGCGTCAATGGGATCACCCCCGCGGATGCGGGGAAAACATTGGCATTTTGGGCTTGTTTATTGACCTTAAAGGATCACCCCCGCGGATGCGGGGAAAACCGGTGCCGAAGCTGTTTTCGGAGAGTATGCCGAGGATCACCCCCGCGGATGCGGGGAAAACTAAAACCGAAAAGGGCGAACCCAAAAAAGAGCAGGATCACCCCCGCGGATGCGGGGAAAACCGCTTCGGGCTGTTTTGATAGTGGTTGATATTGGGATCACCCCCGCGGATGCGGGGAAAACTCTATATCGCTTTCTTCGCGCACTACAAAAGTAGGATCACCCCCGCGGATGCGGGGAAAACAGGGATGGACCAGCCGAGATCTGTCTGAATATAGGATCACCCCCGCGGATGCGGGGAAAACGCGGTTATCGGCTTCGTTTTCGTCGCGGCCGCAGGATCACCCCCGCGGATGCGGGGAAAACCCGTCAACCTCCGCTTAATAGCCGCAGCCGTTGGGATCACCCCCGCGGATGCGGGGGAAAACAACCTCGCAAAGGTCATACAAATCATTAATATAGGATCACCCCCGCGGATGCGGGGAAAACTTGCACACCCGCCGTGTACATATCTGTCCAACGGGATCACCCCCGCGGATGCGGGGAAAACAACGGAGTGCCGGGTTTCATGACCGTCGCCGCAGGATCACCCCCGCGGATGCGGGGAAAACGGCCGTAGTCAGGCAAGCTGCCGCCATCGCCTGGGATCACCCCCGCGGATGCGGGGAAAACACGGCATCCTTGCTGTGCTGAACGAAACGTCTGGGATCACCCCCGCGGATGCGGGGAAAACGATGACGGCGACATCTCCCGCTTGCGCGATATAGGATCACCCCCGCGGATGCGGGGAAAACAGGCGGCGGAGAGCTGTCAGGCGGCGATGTTGAGGATCACCCCCGCGGATGCGGGGAAAACGCAGGACGTGTCTGCTACAAGTCGGAAAACCGCGGATCACCCCCGCGGATGCGGGGAAAACCATAGCAATCGATATGCTGACGCTTGCCGACGAGGATCACCCCCGCGGATGCGGGGAAAACAAAGGCGAAGCGGCTATGATACTGAACCGAGTAGGATCACCCCCGCGGATGCGGGGAAAACAGAGCGCGAGACTCCG
>ERZ779821.505-NODE-505-length-13015-cov-3.24892_pt1 | contig 13015 bp, 13 predicted proteins | sample MGYA00511884_ERZ779821 | MGnify/ENA primary metagenome ERZ779821 (study PRJEB29588, sample SAMEA2152664) | human gut metagenome | biome: human gut; feature: human-associated habitat; material: faeces | place: Denmark | collected 2008/2010 ... | reverse complement strand
TCTATCTATTGTTTTCGGTTGCTTGCTTCTTTACCGTACATGAGCATTTTTGCAAGAGTTTCAGCGTTTACATTTTCATTATGATTTAGTTTATTAAGTGTACAAAGGTCATCCGAATGCAAAGAAAAAACGCAAAAAATAGAATTGGTAATGTAATTGGTAATGCGTTTTTTCGCGTTCATCTTCTCTCGTTTTCTATATATTGTGTCAAATAAAAAGAAAAAACCACAATATATTGTGGTTTGTGGCGCACTCACCGGGAATCGAACCCAGAGCTAACCCTTAGGAGGTTTGGGAATGCGCAATAATAGGTTCAAAATCGATAAATAACGCCAATATCGTGCATTTTTAGCAATATTTTGCATACATTTTGTGCTATTTTCTCCAAAAATCAAGCTAATTTTCATTTCAAAAAGTATTTTTCATACAAAAATAATACCAAAATAATACCAATTTTTAGGTATGCAAAACAAAAAAATTAATCCTTTTTTATAGCCTTTCGTTGTGTCTTTTGTAGCATAAGTCAGCGAGAATATCAACGGCACGAAATTTAGACTTAACACTTTATATCAAAATAATCTAATAACATTTTGTATTGATCTTGACCAAAACGGCAAGTTTCAATAAATAGTTGCGTTTGATGAAGAAGAATCTTCACTCCTTGACGTAGCATATGACAAGACCATAGAAGATTTTAAACGAAATGTCGCCCTTTGAAATCTCAGATTTAATTATAAAAGCAATAGAAAAAAGCCTTGACTTAAAAGTCACCTTTACGCCAATAGAAATTGAGACAAGAATAAGCTACTAAAACTGCATAAATATTTTTATACTTTAATATGCCGGGAGCTAATCACTCTCGGCTTTAACTATATTCTAAAAAGTAAGTCAACTTATATATATTGCGAAAAGAAGATGTAAATACCATATGAACTTTATCAATGCACACAAACTTTCCACTATAAGATTTTAAAATATAAAAATATTTGTCTACACTCAATAGTGTAAAAAGGTATCTTTATTTATGTTATCTCTTAAACAAAACATTAAGTTAGTTCAGAAAAGCAGGGGTTTTACAGTTTCTATCCATTTTGAACATTGATCCGGTAGGACGCGATAACAGACTTCGTCACCAATAAAACCGAGTTTTTCCAAGACGTTCATATAGTATGCCGCTTGATTTTTTGCCAACGAAAACCGTTTACACAGCATTTTTGCATTGATTGCTTTCTCTTCTATGGCAAAATCAAGCACACAATAAAAAAGCGGATCATCCAGGAATGTTTTTTTGATTTTTTCAAACTCTATGTAGTTTGCTTCTTCGAATGCATACAGAGCGCGTCTCACGTTATCACGCGTTGAATAGTAGCACATAAAAATCCCAAACGCTTTGCTCATGACCGAGATCCATCTAAAATCGGCACGATCACCCATTGCCTCGCTATCTTCGATGCAAACGAAAACCGCAATTCTTTTGAGTTTGTTTTCTTGCTTGCAATTGTATTCATCGATATTATGCACATTGCACTGCTTAAACAGGAACATACGTCTTTCGATTTCTTCCCTCAACTCGCGATAATACTCACGCGCTTTTGAGATGTCAATTCTCGTATAGTCGGAGGACGGAGTGACTTTCGGTTCGTTTTCCACCATCACGACTGAAAAACATCCAAGCGCCAACAACGAGTTTGCAAAATTGGTGACGTTTTCACAAAGGCGATCGTACTGATCGTCGATAATGCCAACGTTGGGCGTGTTGAACACGTCAACGAACACCTTTCTTCCGTTGGGTGCATATCCAAGGCACACACCTTTTTGTGATCTTCTAAACAAAATATTCGGTATCATCATATATTTATCTCCTGATTTATTATATTATTTATTGTGTATTTCGACATTCAATTGCTTTTTGGCGCATTCTCGCTTATAGATACGCATGATATCGTCGCGAGAAAGCGTGAAGTTGCGTTTTAAAGCCGCAACGTATTTGTTGATCAGATCAACGTTGTCACTCATTAGTACACTTGCTCTCTCCAAACAATCAAGTAAAACGGCATCGCATTTGTTCTCGATCATTTGCAACTTCTTTTCCGACAAGATGATATTGGAAAAGGGGCTGTCATCGGCTTTGAAATAGTATTCGAAGCCATATCCGCATCCGCCGGTGACAAGTCTTCTGACCATTTCGTATGCATGCTCGATATCGCTCGTCGCGCCCAGATAATCTTCTTTTTCAAAGAAGACTTTTTCCGCCGCCTTACCCGAAAGCGCAATCACGACTTGGTCAAGAACCTTGCCTTTTTCTCGCACGCCCCGATTGCACTGTGCAATTTTCACGTGTCCGCCCGCCTTTCCTTGCGGAAGAATAGACGCGCCGCCAACGCTATCGCTGTTGAGAAGAAGACATGCAACAAGATGCCCCGCCTCATGCACCGCGACAATATCCCTGTCTTGTTTGTCGAGCGGTTTAATTTTTTTGCTGCTTTTGAACACAATCTTGCTGATTGCGTCTTCGATATCTTCTTGTGTGATACAATTTCTCTCGGCAACAACAGAACTCAACCCGGCTTCATTAATCAGACACTCAATGTCCGCGCCGGAGAAACCCGCAGTGATTTTGGCGATATTGTTCACGTTGACTTTTTTGTCTATTGCCTTGCCTTCGCAATACAACCGAATGATGTTTTTGCGGTCTTCAAGTTCAGGGAGCGGAATGGTGATGATCTTGTCAAATCTTCCCGAACGCGTAAGCGCAGGACAAAGCATATCAACGTTGTTGATCGTTGCAACGACCATAATATCTTTGCTTGCATTGTCATCCATCGCTTTCAATATTTTGCGGGCGGAGTCCATATCGTAAGTATTTCTAATGCCAAATCCCGGATTGCCGACAAACTTGTCCAGTTCATCCATAAAAACGATCGCGGGAACGTTTTGTTTTGCCTCTTTAAATTTTGCATCCAGATATTCGCTCACATTATCGTCGTCAACGGCGTTAAAGTCGATTTTTTGACAGAAAACGCCGGTCTCCTCGATAAGAGCCTCCGCAAGCACGGTTTTGCCGACGCCCGGCTCCCCGCAAAGCAAAATCCCGCGCGGCAATCTGAATCCGCGTCCTGAAAACTCATCATATTTTTTGATGAGTTTGCAAATATCCATAAGTTCTTTCTTTTCTCCTGCATATCCTGCAATTTGATCAAATTTGCTCATTTGTGTTTTTCTCCTTTTATGCACATTCGGCTATATAGTCAAAAGCGGCGTAGAGTGCTCCTCGTTTGACTTGGTTGATACTGTTGATGACAAATCGTTCCAGATTCTTATAAGTCGTTTTTTTGTTAACCGTTATACTTCTCAGACTCGTTTGTCCTACGGCATCTTTATGCTGTTTACTATGGTCGGATATCCGTATCTTTTTTACAGCGAATCCGTATTTTATGACATAATACATAGAACACGAATCCGGGTATTTTTCCGATGGCCCCCAAACGTATGCGTCAACAATCTCCGCGCCGTATGCTTTTGCCACTCGATATACAAGTTCATTTACCTTATTTACATCTGTTCTTAACAACATTTTGTATCCTCCTTATATCTTCCAATTAAGCGATTCTCTTGTTGCGCTTGCATCTGACTTTGTTCATAAGTTTTTGATAATCCTGATCAACAGGTAATACCGTCACCAAAGTAAGACCATCAAAGACGAAAATTTGATCTCTGAACAACACAAGGTCCCGATCATTTGAAAATTCTTCTCTTTCTTCCAACAAGCGAAGAGATGCGCAGGTGCAATCTTCCTTACGAAGACCTTGTTCGTAAGCCTTTTCAACATAGGCAACTTGTGCGGCGAAACCCTTGATTCCGACTCTTTGTTTGATCCTCTTATTTGCATGATTTGTTACCACTATATCGTTCATATTTTTATCCTAACCATAACAAGTTTCTACGCTTACACCATATCACAAAACAACCAAAAGTTCTACATATTTGCGTTTGGTCACTGACAGATCTGTCATTGAATAGAAAACAAAAAAACCTTGCTACACACAATGCATAGCAAGGCCTTCATTATTGGCAAGATTCAGTAACCGCTTGTAATGAATAACATCGATAACGGTTTTGCCATTAAGCCATCTGATAAGTGTTCTTTCGCTAACTCCGATAGAATAGGCGATATCTGCACGAATCATTCGGACTTTTCTGCAAAGAGTCTTGATCTCATTCATAACTTCAATTCTTTCTGTATCCATATGGATAACCTCCGTTTATATTGCTTAACTGCTCAAACGATAAGTTACCGAATCTGACAATACAAAATATTAAGTTTTTCTTTTATGTCTTACGTCAAATAGTTTCTTAACCACGAGAGGGCTATTGTGCTCCCGATACTCGCTTTAAGTACACCTATGTGTCTCAGAACCCTCAACTACGAGAGGGCTATTGTGCTGAAGACGGCTGGTATAACACAGAACATTAGTCTCAGAACCCTCAACTACGAGAGGGCTATTGTGCTCAATCCCAACTTCGAACAAGAAGAAGGAAGTCTCAGAACCCTCAACTACGAGAGGGCTATTGTGCAATATATACACTTTTCATCAATGGCAAACAGTCTCAGAACCCTCAACTACGAGAGGGCTATTGTGCATCCGTCGTCAACATCATCGCCCATTGGTGTGTCTCAGAACCCTCAACTACGAGAGGGCTATTGTGCACAAAAAAGGAGGTGATAAAGTGTTTGCTGGTCTCAGAACCCTCAACTACGAGAGGGCTATTGTGCATAGTTTTGTGTTTCGTAACAACAGCGGCGTGTCTCAGAACCCTCAACTACGAGAGGGCTATTGTGCAGCACAACAAAAACAAATATTTTTAAAAGGGTCTCAGAACCCTCAACTACGAGAGGGCTATTGTGCACAAAAGCCCTTCACTACGAAGAAGTTGAAGTCTCAGAACCCTCAACTACGAGAGGGCTATTGTGCAAGAATGTTGTCGCTGCTTTACGGCGTGCAGTCTCAGAACCCTCAACTACGAGAGGGCTATTGTGCATAAAATTGACGAACTAATACGCAGATACTGTCTCAGAACCCTCAACTACGAGAGGGCTATTGTGCATATGCGACGGTTATACAGTACATGATGTAGTCTCAGAACCCTCAACTACGAGAGGGCTATTGTGCTTACAGAATACAACATCTTGTATCTTTTGTCAAATCAAATACAAAAAACAGATTTATTTGCTTGTAATTGAGGGCACCGGCAGTTATAATATGCGCCGTTAACAAATGCTTGTTTGGAAACAGATAAGATAATTACTTGAATGTTATTTGGAGTAAAACGTTTTATCCGTCCCGACTGGACTTTTAGAGATAAAGAATCCACGCAATATTTGATATATACCGACTTTTGCATCAATGAAAATCCTTCGCGTTTTAAATGTTTTACAAACAAACGGTATTGCCTTTTTTCTGCGCTTGTTTTTATTTTGGCATCAAATAAAACAAAAAATACTTTTTCACTCAAGATACTATTCTAAACTCTCCTATCCTATTTACACCATCTTTCATTGATTTTACAATATCCATAAAAAATAATTCTATTGCGTATTTAACCGACAGTGTTTGTCCCTTATATTTGACATCTTTATATATTGAGCGAACTAATTCGCATTTGTAGGTTGTATCAAGAGACACATCTCCGTGATATTTAACAATAATGTCAATAATTGGACGAAACACCTCCATAATATCACAAGGAAGGTTATAATTGTTTGTTGCGCTTGAATGATGTATGCCTATCAACTGGTTATAGCCATGCGCTGCTATGATTCTGGCTGTAACAGATAGAAGGATGGCGTATCCATAATTTAATGCCGCGTTTATGTTATCAACATTATGGCGAAGAAAACGTCTGCCGAACATATTATGAAAATAATCGTTTGCAAAGCGACCTTCTGCATTTCCGTAATCACCAAGTTCAACCATAGGAATAGATGACACCTTGTCTTTTCTGAAAAACTTTAATGCATCTAATTGGCTTTGTATTTTAGTTTCAACTATCTTTTTCCAAATAATATCTTTTGCCTCTTTGCTCCAGGATAACTGCTCCTGTAAACGCAAATAAGCATTTTGTGTTCCGGTTAACGGAGATAAATTACAATAAGGTAATTTCTTGCTGTTACAAAAGATAACGGATTTGCCTTTTTCAGATAATTTGTTGAGTAAATAAAGCGAACATGAAATTTCAAGAGAAGAGAAAATTATAACGTCAAATTCATCAATGTGAAACGTTATAACCTCTCCCTCTCTGTCAATTTTCAAGTAATCGTTTGAATATCCGATTTTACATCTGTTTTCAATAAATATAGTACGCTCTGCCAAAAAACGCTCCCTTTTATTTATTTTGAATTACGTCATAAAAAATTTCTTCGTTGCTTAAATTTTTATAGCGCGGAAGATTATATGCAAAAGGAACATTTATTAGCCACATAAAATCTTTGTTATAAGTTCCGAATTTTATCAGTTTTTCCTTTATTGCCGCAAATTTATCGTTATTGTTATTATCCAATAACAGTCTTTGCAATATATAACAATAAAGCGAATAATAACTGGTCACTTCCGAAATATCGCCTAAATATTTGGTTATGTTGTTCACTACTGCTAAGTGCTGTACATTATTACGGTATTCCGTGACGATTTTGTTCATTTTGCTAATTTTTTCGTAATTATCCTTTACATACTTGTTTGTATGTAAATTAAAATGGGTATGTTTAATAACTTTATCGTTTGCACGATAAGCCAAACGCCTCTCGTTGGGATCGGTAATACCCTTTATTTGTTGCAGTGCATTATTGTATTTATCAAAATAAGGTTCATCGTTATCCAAAAAGTGTTTCGTAAGCGCAAAAATATAGTTTCCCGTTTTCCATTTATCGTCATCATTGTCTGCCAGTGCAATAGATTCGTTTTCATCCGCAAGTAAGGAAACGTCTCTTTCATACGCCGAAAAAGCAATGCTAAATCTTGTATTGACTTTAACCAAACTTTTTGCAATTAGATACACCACGGTGAGATAGAGTTTTACAATCGCTTTCATTTGTTCTTTACGGCTGTTTTCAATCTGTCTCTTATTTTCGGATGCCGTCATCGACCCTACGCTGCTTAAAACATCTTTTATGGAAAACTCGTGCAAACGGCTGATTAAAGTCGTTCGCATTGCCTCGGAATCTGTTTGCTCTCTTCCACCGGTAACAGAATGATAGTATCTGGCAATCTGCGTTTCCGGAACATCTTTTAATGCAAGAGCAATAAGTTTTTTGCTTTTCATAAATTTTTGACATTCCGAAGGTCTATTGTATTTTGCAACATAAAAGAACCATTTACTTGATAATACGTTATTTATAATAAAGTTCCTTCGTCTATGATTTATAACCGGTTTTCCTTTTTTATCATATTTAACCCTTCCGAACTCGTCAAGTTCGCATGTTTCAAAGAAATCTTTCTTAAATGTGCAATATTCTTCGCTATATACAGGCTTGTTATTTGAATCGACTAATCTATTGCCGTCCGCGTCACATTTATATTTATTGATTTTATATCCGAGAATATCAATAGCGTCAAGTAAAAGAACTTCTCCGATGTTTGATAACTCAGGCTTCATTTTGCTTATACTTTTTACGACCCTGATTTGATCGGAAATGTCTTTACTGTTAATGAACAATTTGTATTCTTTAACGAACTCGATATCCTCGCCACATTGAGCAGCGGTTTTTATCAAATCGTTGATATTATCAAATTTATTTATCATCGCGCAGCATAATTCATTTATTTCTTTCCCGTCTAAAAACTTACATAAGAAATAGAGTATTTTCACTAACGTATCGGTGTTCGAAACGGTAATGCCGTATTTGCTTATCAGCGATTCATCTATATCCTTATAGCCTTTGAATTTGGAGAGCGATTCCTCATCAAAACACGTAATTGCGGAGTTGAATTTAGAAGAAACAACCGACCATATTTTCGGGGCAAATTCATTATAAATGTTCAGCTTACCCTCGTCACCACTTTGATTTGCCCGCAATTTAGCAATAAAACTATCCTGGATTTTCGGATTGCGCTTTATTTCTTTAACGAGAATAAAACCTAAAACGGTATAAAGTTTATTTCTGAACGTGTCATATTTTTTATCTCTCAAATTGCCGACATACTTGTCTATCAAAATTTCTCTTAGTTGGCGAGTATTAAAACCGAGATTATTTCCTTCTTTTCTGACAACAAAATCATAATATTCTTTCATCAGAGAATCTTCAACTTCGTTTTTGTAAACCTCGCATATGATATACATATTATTTTTTGCATGAGCCATAAAATCATTGTTTATTGTTTTTATCCCGTCAGCATAAACGGCATCAATAAGTTCATTGATTTGAGGATCTGCTTTTGCAAAAAAATCTTTGACATTATACAAGGCAGTATCGGATAAAAAACTCTCCTCGTTTCTTTTAGTATATGTATTCCCGTGCATACAAAATTGACGCAAATAATATAGTACTTTTAAAACGAGCGCATTATATGAGTTTTTAACTTCACGATCTTTATTTGAATCACGATCCGTTATTTGCTTAAACACTCCGTCAAAATATGTAAAATACGCGGAGGTATTGTTCAGGAGTTTATTTATATAGTCACTATCCTGATTGCCGATAATATCCTTTTTTGCGTTATATTCCTCTCTGCCTAAATTATAAAAAATATAGGTTATATTATTTATATAGGTTCCGATTATCTTTTTGATATCAAATATGTTATAGGCAATCTGAACATGCAAATTGTCTTTATTGTAGGTTTTTCCGAATACCCTTTTCTCAAGCGCACTCTTTATATTGATATAATCTCTTCCACAGTCTTCAAATGCGGGATTTGGGTAATTTGTTTCATCATTATCCTTACTGAGATCGACTTGTTGGGCATTTATAGACGTGTTGAACATTCGCGGGCGCTCAACAATTGTCTGTCCATTGCAATCCGTAATTTTTTCTATGTGCGCACACTTTTCGTTTTCCTCTGTTTTAGAATTAAGGAAAGACGTTACAACAATCTTGTCGTCGAAAACCAACGTGGATTTTAACCCCATTGCTTTTGCTTTGGTTTTTAAAGTTCCCGGGGTTATTAAGGTGCTTGCTTCCGCTGCTTTTTTCGGTGCCGCTTGGAGCGTCGGTACTGATACTGCATCTGTTGATTTATTATACATCATACCTTTCTGTTGATTCTTAAGTTTTTTTTCGAGTTCTCTCTGTTTCGCGTTCAAATGTTTTCCCATCATTTTACTCCTTCGTCTGTTTGTTTGTATGCTATTTAGTTGTCTAGTAACTATATTATAACATGTTGGTACACGCTTTGCAATATTTCATGTTATTGTCCATGACAATGTTGTCATAAAGAACGAAAAGCACCAAGATACTACTTCTCGAAAGAAGAGTGGAGGGCATACTATATTTCGAAAGCAAACGATATAGATAAGCAAATTCGCAAAGGAGGGATGCCGCCTTATTCGAGCCCGATGTTATTTCCCGACACATAAAAAAGCACAACACATAATGTTGCGCGTTTTTAAAATATGGGAACCCCGCGGGATACTGTGTACTCGCGGGGAAAAGGAATAAACAAGCATAAGACAAACAAACAAATAAAATGAGTTGGTTTGGTCAAAAACGCAGTTTATGACGTGGGACAACAGGGCTCGAACCGGGGGCCTTGCGCTTAGGAGTTCATCTTCCCTTGCAAAATATCGCAAAAAAACTGCAATTTTATTGCGTTTTTAGCCGTTTTGAGCATTATTTTCCGTCCAAAATGGCTGATTTTTGGTGTTATTTGAGAAAATTTACATATCTTCATACACCTTTAATACCAAAATAATACCAATTTTTCAAGCACGATTTCAAAAAATTTTGCGTTGTTGCATGTCTCAATCGTGTTCTGTTTTATCAAGAATACATTTGTCAAAAAAGATGTCGCTTAATTATTTGGGGAATAACCGAAACCGCTTCGTCGTAGCTAATTTTGTCGTACACTAATACAGATGTATTTTCTTTGTAATCTATCCTATAATACTCTTTATCGATTATTTCTTGAAGAAGTACGTTTATGTCTTGTGTTGAATTTGCCGATTCGCAAAACGGGCTGTTTGATCTCGCATCTCTTGTTTCCTTGACGAGTGCTCTTATCACGTCATAGTCTGATAAGAGCGGATACAGTTTGTAGATGTCATAAAGATGTCTCGATCTCTCTTTTGTTTTGCCTTCCAAATAGTAATCACACAATGCAAAAACCTTGTCAATGAAGGTTCTATCGATAGATTGGGTGTTTACAGGATACGGCAAGAGTTCATATGTGTCGATAAATTCATCTAGTCCCATTTCATGAAGATAATCATAGATTATGCTCGTAGCCATTTTTTGCTCATACGGGAAAGAACGAATCGAAAAAATTGTGTCTATCTCTATATCAGGCTTTAGCCCGTCAATCATAAACAAGCCGGAATACTCTATCTTGTAATGGTTGAAATCCATTCCGCTTTTTATGTCATCGAGATTCGATATAGAGAAGCCCAACTTTTCGCATGCGTTTACAATCGCCGTTTTTACGCTCTTGCGATTGCCTTGCGACAAATGATTTTCATCCAAAGTAATATCAATGTCTTCAGAAAATCTTTTTATTACTTTATGGCATTTAGACAAAGACGTTCCGCCTTTGAATATCATAGACGGCAGCGTTTGACTCAATTCTTTGAGCAATAAAGAAACATAATAGTCCTTTTCTATAATTCCGGACTCAATTCCACTTCTTTGGGCAACTTGAAATATCGTTTGTTCAAATAGATTTTTATCTTTATGCAAAAGCATTTTGCACCTCGCTACTCATAAAATTCTTTATAGCTCTCGCAGGAACAAACTTGGCGTATTTCATAATACCTTGAATGGATATATTGTTCTGTTTCATATAATCAACGATTTTTTGTGTCGCCCGTGCGTCAATAGAACGAATATCCGCAAGGTTGAACAATTCCAAAAGCATCATCTCTTTGTAGTTCGAGTTATTTATTGTAGTACGCGCCCTTTTGACTATAATCGTTTGATTGTTTATTGTCACGCGTCTTGATTTTGTGGCTTCATTGTTTGTGAAAACTTCTATGACGTTCGGCATTTGAGTCGTTATGCCAAAACTATTAAGCAATGCCAACCCCGTATAAAAGCCATACACTTCGCCCTTGTTCGAGATATACTTTTTCTCAATCACCTTTCGGGGATTAAGCAAGGACTTCCCAAACGGAGTTGTTGTGGGAATATAGTAGCAATCATATCCCGCCTTAGCCAAAAGGCCACTATTCATAGCGGCATCAATAAGTTGATATACACGTCCTCTTGTATATCTGGAGCAAACATTGGCAATATCTTCAAAAAAGATAGGCGTGTTTTCTCCATATTGAGTTTTTAAGCATTTAACCAGGTCCATATTTCCTCGCTATATTATATTCCATTTGCTCTTAGATTATACAGTTTTATACCTTGTTTGTCAATAATTGTTTGAGGTTTTTTTGTTTTTATGTGGTGTCAATTTCAAAATAAACTAAGTTATGGATACACCTTTAATACCAAAATAATACCAGCTCCAAACTGCATCTTATTAAGTTAAGCCTATATCCTATACGTATTACATTAAAAGCTATCTTGCTTAAATCTTGCCCAATATCTTACTTGAAATACCGTTGATTCTTACTTTTGCGTTTGTCGGGCAAAGTCATTCTTATAAGTCCGTTTTCAATAGCCGGGTTTAGATAACTGTTTCTCAAGGTTTCTTTAGACTTTATTCCCAGTCGCTCCATAATTTCATTGGCGGATAGCGGGATATCAGGCTCCATAACGTCCAACAATCTATTGACTTGTTCGGAAATATTTTCTGATTCTTGTTTTACTCCGGCAATCACTTCATCAAGAACTTCGTCTATCATCTTGAGCATAAATTCAATAAAAGCGTTCGAGTTTCCTTCCTGATGGCATCTCGCTATTGTTTCATAATACTCAGTCTGGTATTTTTGAATCTGTGATTCAATCGGAATATATTCAAACAACGGATTCCATTTTGTAAGTAGCACGTTTTGCCAAAGTCTGACAGTTCTGCCGTTTCCGTCGCTGAAGGGATGAATGAAAACAAATTCATAATGGAATACACAAGACTTTATCAATATGTGGGTATCACTATCATTTTTGAGCCAGTCAAACAAATCGTGCATAAGCGACGGCACAAGATTTTCCGGCGGGGCAACAAAGATGACTTTTTCTCCGTCGAATACTCCTTCGCCATGGTTTCTGTACTTGCCGGCATCATTCTCAATAAGGTATGTCAAAATCGAGTGTGCTTTAAGCAAGTCCGATTCACGATATCCATCGAACTCGTTTATCATGTTATAGGCTTTATAAGCATTCTTGACCTCTTGTATCTCTTTTTGAGGTCCTATAACCGGCTTGCCTGCAATAACGTCTCTTACTTGATTGAGAGACAATGAATTTGCCTCGATAACCAATGATGAATGAATGGATCTAATTTTATTATTTCGCCTTAGTGTTGGCATACGTTTTAAGGAATTAAACGTAGTAATTTGACCTATTTTCTCTGTAATGGAAATGGTTTTTGAAAGCATATAGTTTGAAATTGAAAAAGGCGGTTTGTACATTATTTACTCTCCTTTCAAATCTGAATATATTATACCATAATTACAGATGAAAATCAATCATCTTGCTTAAATCTTGCTTAAAATGTTGCGCGAAAGGTTATTAAATCGACTCCTCCATTTGTCTTTTCAAATACGATAACATAACAAAAAAGAATGAAAAAAAGCCGTTTTCTTATGAAAGCGGCTTCTATTTGGCGTTCCCGCCCGGAATCGAACCGGGAGTCTATCGCTTAGAGTTCATCTTTCCTTGTAAAATATAGCAAAAAACTGCAATTTTATTGCGTTTTTAGCCGTT
>ERZ779821.496-NODE-496-length-13214-cov-6.47124_pt1 | contig 13214 bp, 11 predicted proteins | sample MGYA00511884_ERZ779821 | MGnify/ENA primary metagenome ERZ779821 (study PRJEB29588, sample SAMEA2152664) | human gut metagenome | biome: human gut; feature: human-associated habitat; material: faeces | place: Denmark | collected 2008/2010 ... | reverse complement strand
AAAAGCCCAGTCATATGGGCAAAAGCCTTGATATGACTGGGTTTTTGGCGGAGAGGATGGGATTCGAACCCATGTGCGATTGCTCGCAAACTGATTTCGAGTCTTTTATGCAACTGTGACAGGGGTGTCCGTTTTGGGGTCGTTTCTGTAAGTCCCGTACCCGCCGAAAGCCGCTTGAAATCAGGCTTTTTCGCTCGGAAAGCCTTGCGGGACGGGCTTTTTTAAAAGTGGGTTCAAATCGGCATTTTTCCCGATTTTGGAGAGAAATGCGGGAAGATAGGAGAGAAAAATCGGGAGACGGACATACACCGCAGAATAGAGCTTCCAACCGACGAAAATCTATTTTTGAGGTGTTACAAATGGATGTATTTCCCGTCAACTGGGACAGCGTTCCCGAGGTGATGAACAAGGAGCAATTCTTCCGAATATGCCACATCAGCAAGTCCACGGCGCTGCACCTGCTCAAAAGCGGCAAGGTGCCCTGCGAGTGGTCGGGTAAGAAAACCCGGTGCTATAAAATCAGAAAAGAGGATGTGAAAGCATATTTGGAGGAACGGGCGATTTTCCCTGAACTCTACTCTGCGCCGAAGGGCTGGTACGGCACCCACTATGTGGCGAGGCTCTCTAAGGAGCTGCCCGAGGACACCCTCCGGAAGATGCACGGCTACTATGAAAAGCTGCTGCGCAAATACCCGGATGTGGTCACGGTAAAGGATGTGGTAACTCTGACCGGCTACACCCTGACCACCGTCCACAACTGGTGCAGCCGCGGGTCGCTGAAAGCCTTTCAAAAGGGACTGAAGTTCTGTATCCCGAAAATCTTTCTTGTGGATTTCTTCTGCTCCCTGACCTTCCGCTCTATCACCCGCAAAAGCCTCTGGCATATTCAGACGCTGAATGAATTCAGCAGGAAGATGAAGCGGAAGTGATCTTTGCAACGATTTAAGGGCATTTGCAAAGTTCGTTGTAAAAAGTGTGCCCGCACAGCAAAAGTTCGCTGCATTTTTTGTGAGTACAAGGTGGGGGCCTGTTGCAGATGTACGGAATTGCCCCGTTCGGGCCAAAATACAGGTGCATCGTATTTTGGCCTAAAGCCTATAACCTGTCACAATATCGTACTGACCTTGCGATTCAGAAATTCGCACACTCGCACCTGCCTTTCGGTTTTGGTAGACTGTAACCGAAAGGCGGGTGCGCTTTGTTTTGTTGGGGCATTGATGGCGTACCTGCCGGAAGAATTGCAAATGGGAGGATCACATATGAAATCGCTATTTGAGCAGCTGGGCGGCACTTACACAAGGCAGGGAGACTATTGCCTGCCCGATGTTTGCTTACCGCCCGAAGAAGAACGCCCTATCGGCATTTACGGCCAGCGGCGGCGAGTTTATCTGGAGAAGCATCACCGGATACTGTATTATAACCTGCTGACCGCTGGTACGCTGGGCGGGCACCTCGCAGACATCGAGGAGCAGGCGCAGGAACTCTTTCTTCGGCTGGTAAAACAATACGCAGACACCGAGGGCGTGACGGAGGAAGTAAAGGCCAATGACCCGCAGGCGTGGGTGCGAAAGATGAACGGCATCCAACATCGGGCAAACGAGGCCGTGATGCAGGAAATTGTATATGGGTAACGAGCAAGCGGGGGTCGATGACCTCCGCTTGTTTTGTGTGCAGAAAAGAACAATGCTGTTTTTAAACGGCATTATTCCGAACTTTGTTGACATTGTTCTTTTGTTCGGGTATAATGTATTTGTGATTTTATGCGTGGAGGTATCCCCTATGGCTGAAATGATCTCGGTAAGAGAGGCAGCAGTGCGCTGGAATATAACGGAGCGGAGAGTTGCGACGCTCTGCAAGAATGGAAGAATCGCCGGTGCGAAAAAGCAGGGCAATCGTTGGCTGATCCCCGCTGATACGCAGAAGCCGGCGGATCAGCGGCTCAAGACGGGCGCTTTCCGCAAGACGGAGCACGCGCCGAAGCTGCCCCTACCCATCGGCGTGTCCAACTACTGCCTTGCATCGTCGGAATACTACTACATCGACAAGACGATGATGATCAAGGATTTCATCGACGAGCGTCCGATGGTGACGCTGTTCACCCGTCCCCGGCGCTTTGGCAAGACGCTGAATATGGATATGCTGCGCACTTATTTTGAAAAGAGCGACAAGGATACCTCCGTCTATTTCCGGGATAAGAAGATCTGGGCCTGCGGCCAGAAGTACCGGGATTATCAGGGCAAGTACCCTGTGATCTTCCTGACCTTCAAGGATGTGAAGTTCGACACTTGGGAGGAGACCTTTGCGGCCATCCGGGATATTTTCGCAAAGGAGACCCGGCGGCACAAAGAACTGCTGAACAGCGATAAGTGCGACGAGTACAGCAAAAAGACCTATGAAAAGCTGGCAGACGGCAAGGTCAGCGAGGTAGAGCTGGCTTCTGCACTGCTGGACCTGTCCTCTATGCTGCACAAGCACTATGCCGTTGCGCCTATTATCATCATCGACGAGTACGACACCCCCATCCAGCAGGGCTATCAGAAGGACTATTACGACAAGGTCATCCGGTTTATGCGGAACCTGTTTTCCGGCGGGTTCAAGGATAATCAGCACCTATCCTTCGGCTTCCTCACCGGCATCCTGCGGGTGGCCAAGGAGAGCATCTTCAGCGGGATGAACAACCTGTCCATCAACTCCGTGCTGGACAACAAATACAGCGCCTACTTCGGCTTCACCGCCGACGAGGTGATGGAGATGGCGGAATACTACGGCGCTGCCGATAAGTATGACGAGATTTGCCAGTGGTACGACGGCTACCGCTTCGGCAAGACGGAGATTTTCAACCCGTGGTCGGTGGTCAACTACTTCAGCAACGAGTGCGAGCCGAGGCCCTTCTGGGTCTCCACCGGCAGCAACGATATTATCGGGGAAGTGCTTGCCCAGGCGGACGAGGAGATTTATAACCGTCTGACCTCCCTGGTCAACGGCGAGACCTTCACCACCTTCATCGACACCGGCGTGATCTATCCGCAGATCAAGAGCAATCCCTCCACCATTTATAGCTTCCTGCTGGTGACCGGCTATCTGAAGGCACTGAAAACCACGCCCTCCTTCAGCGGCGATTTTATGTGCGACGTCTCCCTGCCCAACCGGGAGATCTCTCTGGTGTATAACAAGGAGATCTTGCAGCGGCTGGAGAATCTGATCCCGACGTCTACGGCGATTTCCGTTCAGGAGGCCATCTTCTCCGGCGATAACGCACGGCTGAAAGCGCAGATACAGACGCTGCTGACCCAGTCGGTCAGCTCCTTCGATACCGCCGGGGAGAATTTCTACCACGGCTTTATGCTGGGGCTGTGCGCCCTGCTGGGCGGCGCTTTCGTGACCTCCAACCGAGAATCGGGCGACGGGCGCTATGACATTCAGCTGAAGCCCACGCAAAAGGGCCTTCCGGGTATCCTGATCGAACTGAAGGCGGAGAAAAATTGCAGCGACGAAAAGCTGAAAAAGCTGTCCGAGACAGCCTTGCAGCAGATCAACGATAAGAAATACGAAACCGAGCTGACGACAGCCGGGGTCAGGACGATTTATAAATACGGCGTGGCCTTCAGCGGTAAAAAGGTCGAAGTGGCAGTCGGATGAGGCTGACGAATTTCAAAGTATCAGCTTTCAGCTTCCAAAGTATCAAATTGATACTTTGGTGAAATCCCAAAGTGCCAACACGGTGGTTCCAAAGTGCCAAATTGGCACTTTGGGCATGAACTTATGAATAAAACCATATTGGAGGATGCAAGATGAGCACCAATATTTCGAAAAAGAAGCGGGACGACCTGCTGGACAAAATCAAGCAGATTCGTGCCTTTATCGCCGCAGCACCGCAGGATGAGAATACGGGCAACCTGCTTTCTTATCTTTCTGATTTAGAGAAAGATGTAAACGGCAAGAAATACGGACTTGTTTTTGAGGAACACCGTGAGGAAATTGACGAAGTTTTGGACACACATACTCCAGTGTTAACCGAAGATAAAGACTTGTTCATTGATAACGGCGGACAGATGAATTTTCTCATCGAAGGTGACAACCTTGCTTCGCTCAAATTGCTTGAGAAGACGCATAAAGGAAAAATTGACCTTATCTACATAGATCCGCCGTATAATACTGGTGCATCTAACTGGATGTATGATAATGATTATGTTGACGGAACAGATTTGTTCAAACACAGCAAGTGGCTAAGTATGATGCAATCGCGTCTTGCTATCGCCAAAAAACTTTTAACGAACAAAGGCGTATTAATTTGTGCTATAGATGAAAACGAGAGTGCGACTCTACGGCTTTTGCTTGATGAAGTATTTGGCACGGATTATGAATATGACTGCATTACAATTATTCATAATCCGCGTGGAATTCAAGGTAAAAATTTCTCATATACTAATGAATTTGCTTATTTTGTGATTCCAAAGGGCGATAAAATAATTGGTGAACGCCATTTATCAGATGATGAAGTTTATTGGTCTCCCTTGCGTAATTGGGGAAGCGAATCTTTGCGAACTGACGCACGAAACTGGTTTTATCCAATTATAGTTAAAGATGATAAGATAATTAAATTCGGTGATGTATCTCCAAATGATTTTCATCCCCAAAAGAATGAACTGTTGGCAGACGGAAGTATAGCTGTATATCCTATTGATGCAAAGGGTATAGAGCGCAAGTGGCGATATGCAAGGCAGTCTGTAGAAGGAATTTTTAACTTTCTTAAAGTAAAAAAGGTACGAGGCGTATATGATATCGAATTAGGCAAAACATTTGCTACATATAAAACTGTGTGGTCAGACCCAAAATATGATGCCAATGGTTATGGAAAACAATTGTTAAATGCAATTCTTCCAGACTGTTCATTTGATTTCCCAAAATCATTATGGAATGTCTTTGATTGTTTGTACTCTGTTGTTGCAAAAAAACCAGAAGCAACAATTCTCGATTTCTTCGCAGGTTCCGGCACAACAGGTCACGCTGTTATGAAGCTCAACGCAGAGGATGGTGGAACCCGTCGTTTTATCCTCTGCACCAACAACGAAAACGGCATTTGTCGGGATGTGACCTACGAACGTATCCGCCGTGTCATTGATAAAGAAGACTATGCCGCCAGCCTGAAATACTATAAAGTTGACTATGTACCTATTTCGGATCGTATGTACTACGAGTACGCCGATGAGCTGCTCCATCATATCCGGGAGCTGGTGGAGCTGGAAAACGGCATCAATTTTACGGGCAACGAGGAAATTGCCATCGTGCTGACCGAGGATGAATTAGCCGCATTTATTGCCGACAAAGACCGCTTTGCGAAATGCCGCCGACTCTATATGGGTCACGATCTCTTACCCGACGAAGCACAGGAAACGGCACTTTTCAAAAACAAGATTGAGATTAGTATTATTCCGGATTACTACTACCGAGATTTGCAGGAGGGCTAAAATGGTAGAATTCTTAAAAACACTTGCGATAGCTTGTATTCCAGCCATTATAACAGGAATTTTGACATATATTGTTGCTCGCAAAAATGCTGCTTCGCAAATCAGTATAATTAAAGAACAAAACAAGCACGATTTAGAAAAGCTTATGGAGCAGCACAAGGTTGATATAGAGCATCTCAAAGAAGCTCACAGGCTGGATATGGAAGCAAAAGAACAAGATCATAAGAACAAGCTGGAATTGCAGCAGAAGGAATTCGAAAACAGCCTGCTTAAGCAACAAAAAGATGGTGAAAATGCAATGGCAACAGAAACTATCAAAGGTGTACTCGGTATGTTTGGCAGTGCGGTGACCACAGCAATGGACACCCCGGAAGCAAAGCAACTGTTGAGTGACTCTATTAAACAGTCATTTAATAAGTCGAAGGAGGGCTGACTATGGAACTGAAGGAATTCCAGCTCAATGCAGTAAAGTCGTTGTTTGAGGCGATGGACAAGCCCATCAGAGATATAATCCTGAAAAGCCCCACTGGAAGTGGAAAAACCATCATCCTCACTTACTTTATGCACCAATACATACAGTCTTACCCGAAAACGGTGTTCGTTTGGCTCACTCCCGGCAAAGGCAATCTTGAGGAACAGAGCAAGGCAAAAATGGATAAGTATATCCACGCTTCGCAGACAAAGCTGCTTTCCGATGTGATGACGGCGGGATTTGAAGAAAATGACAGTTGCTTTATTAACTGGGAGAAACTCACGAAGAAAGGCAACAATGCTCTCAAAGACAGCGAACGGACAAACTTTCTGGAACATATCGAGCACGCACTGAACGACGGCCTGCGCTTTATCATCATTGTGGATGAGAGCCATCAGAACAACACAATCAAAGCAGATGGAATTATCCAGTATTTCCGCACGGAGAAGATTATTCGCTGTTCTGCTACGCCTAAGGGCATTGCCAAAGCTGAAGTGATCGAGATTCCTGAGGAAGAAGTTATTGCAGCTGGTCTTATCAAAAAGATGCTGGTTATCAATCAGGATTTTCCGCAGCAGGTGGAAATGGAGAATGCAACCAACTATCTGCTAGAGCAGGCCTATGCCAAGCAGCGTGAAATTCGTGCAGAATTTCTTTCCGCCGGGAAGGACATTAACCCTTTGATCGTAGTACAGATTCCAAATAAATCGGAGAAATTGCAGGATGATGTGGAACGCTGGTTTGAAACGCAAGGCGTAACCTATGAGAATGGCCAGCTTGCAGTATGGCTCTCTGATATGCACGAAAACTTGGATGGCATTGAAGAAACCAATGCTCCTTCTGTTGCTGTTATCATCAAGCAAGCTGTTGCCACGGGCTGGGACTGCCCGAGAGCTGCTATCTTGGTAAAACTTCGTGACAATATGGATGAAACCTTCGAAATTCAAACCATCGGGCGTATTCGTCGTATGCCTGAGGCGCACCATTATGGCAAGGATTTGCTGGATAGCTGTTATCTCTATACTTTCGATGAAAAATTCACTGCCGGTGTCAAATTGAGCCTTGGCAAAGGGGCTTTGGAAGCAGTTACCTTGTTCCTCAAAAATGAGTATAAGAACTTCACATTGACATCTGAGCAGAGAACGATGGTAACGGATCACCGCAATCCGAAGAAGGCCCTACTTTCCGTCGCAAAGTATTTTGAAGAAACATTCAAGACTGGCACGAATAAAGCAGAGAACCAGGCACGATTACAGGCGGCAGGATTTGAATTTAGTGCTGATATTTTGCGCCATACCTTTTCGGGTGAAACTGCAACCTTAGACTTTGCTTCGGCAGATATGAACACAATCGTCATTACCGAAAAGCTGAACACCCACGACCACGGACATATGTATCATCAGAAGGTGGGTAAGATTGGTATGGAGATTGGAATGGAATATAGCTATATGAACACGATCATTCGTAAACTGTTCGATCGTAATTTTACATATAGCCGCAAGATCCTCGCAATGGAGCCGAGAGAGGTTTATGCCTTTGTTATCAACAATGCCGATTTACTACGCCACACCGTGCGTGAAGCGATGGCAGCTGAACTTCAGCAGCTTACCCTCGATATCAGTCAGGTATCCAAGGTGCCGTTTCATATTCCACAATCCTGCCTCTTCACCTATGATGGTACGGCAAAGACACAGTTGGAAATGAAGAAAAATGTATATCAGGGTTACCTTTCTTCAGCGGAAGTCCGCTCCTCTTCGGAACGCAAATTCGAAAAATTCTGCGAAAAGTGCGACACCGTGAACTGGGTATATAAAAACGGTGACAAAGGTAATGAGTATTTATCTATTGTTTATGCGGATAATTCCGACAAGCAAAAGAATTTCTATCCTGACTATATAATTGGCGTAAACGACGAGGTTTGGATTGTGGAAACCAAGGGTGGGTTTGACCGTAGCGGCAACAGTCAAGATATTGACATTTTTACGCCGAAAAAGTTTGCTGTTCTGAAAGATTATTTGGACCGCTACAGATTAAAGGGCGGTATTGTCCGCTACGATGAGAAAAGCGAAGAGCTGTGTATTTGTATGGACAACTATTCTGAGGATATTAACAGTGACAGTTGGGTCGTATTGAGCGATATTTTGAAATGAGGTGAAAGTCTTGAAGATAACTGACCATAAAGTGCTAATTGAGTTTTCTCCAGCAAAAGTTCAGTTTTTTAGAATAGATCCCGAAGATATCTCGGTCACTTTAAAAAGTATTTTGCGTGTGCTCATGGATCTCTCTTGGCTCAGTAAATTCGATCAAGACTTTGAACAAAAAGCGTTTGAATCTCGGGCAACTAAAACCATAGAAGATATAAAAGCGAAGTTCGATCAATGTGTCGATGACGGTATTACCAAAGATGCTGGCGAGTATGTAGTATCTGAATTGGCCAGAGAAACTATGATCTCTAAACTGGATTATTTGGACATTCCTCTTGCTGAACTTGTTGGGAAAAAGCGGTCAGGTAACCCTGGATTCGATTTCCATTCGCAGAATAAAACCACGGACACGGTTATATTTGGGGAAGCAAAGTACGTTACTGCTACAACAGCGTATTCATCAGCATTGCCACAAATTGTGGATTTTATCGGGGATGAAAAAGATGTTGAGGATCTTCCGGAATTAAAGCCTTTCTGCACAACATCAGCTTTACAAAGAGCAGCCAATGGCATCAAAGGATTTTCTGCGGCATTTTCGGCGAAAACTACCAGCACAGATAGAATAATTGCTAATATCAAAAAACGCTCTGACTTTCAAGCTCTACTTCAATATGAAGAACTCATTTTGGTGGCGGTGGACTTATGAATACTGTTTTGGAAAAGGGCAATATCATTGCAAAAATTCGAAGAGGCGAAGATTTGAATCAGATTATCGACTATGTCAAATCTGAAATCTATCAAAATGGGCCACGTAGCTCGGTTGTTTTAGAAATAGCGTCATACTTCAAATTATTTCAGCCAGAGTATTTTAAAAAGTATGAGCAAGAGATCATTACCACGATGGGGCTGTTTTTCAAACACCCTCAAATTGAAAACCTTGCAGGATCAGTATTCGAAATGTATCATCAAGAACTCAAGGGTGAGTTCGGCAGTGATTATACGCCGATGCAGGCGGATATTCTTAAAAAGATAAGAGATTTGCAGTACTTCAGTTTTTCAGCGCCAACAAGTACAGGAAAATCTTTTGTGTTTCGACATCTTATTTCTGAATGTTCCAATGATGTGGTTGTTATTGTTCCATCAAGGGCTCTTATTAACGAATATTATGACCGATTGAACCGCCTCGTAGATAGAAAGAGTGTAAATGTTTTAACATTTGTTGACAGGATAAACACCAAACACGTTCACCGAAATATTTTTATATTGACACCTGAGCGTGCGAAAGAGCTGTTTAAAAACAAGGATTGGCTAAAAATTGATCTGATACTATTTGATGAAGCCCAACTCAGTGATGAGCATTCGGCCCGTGGCCTTTACTTTGATAGTATTGTGAGACGGGCACTTAAGTATTTTCCGAATTCGAAATTCGTTTTTGCCCATCCGTTTATTGAAAACCCTGAGGCGCAATTGCAGAAAAATGATATTGAAATCATCAATACAACTGCAACATACAGCAATTATGAATTAAAAAATGTTGGACAAATATTTTATACCCACGACATCACAAGCCAGAAATTCTATCATTTTGGAAGTGATCCTACAACATTAGGAAAGCGCAAGTTAGAAGCAGACTTTGATCCCATTGAATCGGCGTTGAAAAAAGGCGGCAGCGTGCTGATCTATGTTCCAAAGTCCCATATTTACAGCAAACAGATATATGGTCAATTTCAAAAGTATATTTCTATGTGCCAACCCATTGATGATCCAATTGCAATAAAAATGATAGATGAGCTAAAGGATTACATAGGCGCTTCAACAACAGATAAGCTGTTTTATAACTCGGATATGCTTGAAAAACTGAGGTGCGGCATTGTAGTTCATCATGGCTCAATGCCCTTGACAGCTCGTTTGATATTAGAGCATTTTACGCAACAAGGCTTCTGTAAAATCTGTTTTGCAACTTCTACGCTGGAGCAAGGTATCAATATGCCATTCGATGTAGTCTATCTTGACCGCTTTGAAGAAAGCAAAACGCTTTCTGTAAAAAACCTGATAGGCAGAGCTGGCCGATCTACAGCCAAGCCCATATTTGACTTTGGAAGTGTCATTTTGCGACCGAATGCAATGAGCAGATTCCGAAAAGTGTATCAAAAGAAGAACATTCTCTCGTCAAAATCTCGATTGGATATCACAGATGATAAAATGGATGAGAAATATGAGGAATACAAAGAAGCAATTAAAACCGGAGAATTCTCAGATGAGTATAACCTTACGAATAAAGATCTTGAGAAACTAAAGTCCGACAGCGTTACTACTGTTGTCCCCACATTGCTGGATATGATGTTTACCGGGGCAGATTTTGTATTGCCTAATGCGGTGGCAAAAGAAGTATATGAAGATTTTCAATGCTTATATAAGCAGTATCTGGGACGAGAGCTAACTGCGGCAGAGAAGTATGTTTTTGATTCAGCAATTAAAATAATGATTTGGAAAGTGCATGGCAAAACGTTTAGCAAAATCTGTCAAGAACGATATGCTTATGTTTCTAATGTTGCCCAGCGGCGATTTTTAGCAAAAGCGGGTCAGCAAAATCGTGCGGATAATCTACCAGTTCGGTACATTGCGGGTTATAGCGATATCCCGGATAAAGAATTACGTGCTTATCCTCTGTTTCCGGCTGGGACAAAGGGGAAGGATGTTGATTACGACCGTATTGTCTACGATACATATGATTTTCTTGATAAACTTATAGGATTTAAATTGAGCGATTTGTTCTATGCGATTTTTCATCAGTACTATCTTGCATATCAAGACAATCGGGCTGAAAGGTTGGCAAAATATATCAAGTATGGAACAGAGGATTCAACCGAGATATGGATGCTTCGATATGGATTTTCGTTTGAAGAAATTGAGTGGCTGAAGCCTTGTGTCGAAAGCATTGATCAGACGGAAATTCGTTTTAATGGGGAAATTGAGAGCCTAGATGATTTCCAGAGAAGCAGTATAGCCCAATACTTGTTTTAGCTTTTCAAATAATAATTTCCGTTTTTAAGATACTTACAGCAAATATATAATAGCGGCAGGGATATATGTTCCTGCCGCTATTATCTTTATATGGGTATACTAGCAACTGCAATATAAAACTGAATATCCAAGTGAGCGTCTGCTTCTGCAAAGAGGCAGGCGCTCACTTTTTTGCCTGTCTGCAAAAAATTTTGAAAATCAGTGGGAAGATTCGAAAAAAATTCGGCAAAGAGAAAGTGAAAGGAGAAATCTTCAAAGCCGAAGAAAAATTATCGGAAACACCCCCTCAAACGCCACCCTTTTTTTGGGAGTAAGTGAAGGGCGTTTTGAAGTTATTCAATTCACTTTGCCAAAGCCGCAAATAGTTCTCGTTGATTTGTGAGAAGATCATTTCAAAATTTCTTCAAAATCTATTTGTTATTTCTCTGAAAAGTTCCCAGTTGGTTAGTAGGAGCGGTTTTCAGAAAATTTTTCAATTCAAGGGCCACCCAATACCCACTCCTTTTGAAAATAAGTGAACCGTTTCTTCAAAAAAATTTAAAACAGCTTCGTACAAATCCCAAAAAATTTCCCAGTTGGTTAGTAGAGGCCGGTTTTCGGGGAGCAGCTTCCACAACGAAAAATTTTCGCAAGGGGGGTTAAAAAACAGCCATTCCCGCTGGCTACCTATTGAGGAGACTTTTCCCGTGTACCTTGAAAATTGAATCGCCGCCTCCAAAGGACATGCTTCCGGCAAGTGACGCCACGACTTCCCGAAAAAGGAACGAGCGCATCAAAGAAGCGATACGCCGTGGTGAGACTCCGGGGCAGGAACGATGCGGATGAGCGGCAGCAAACAAAAACCGCCGCAGAAATGCGGATTCAGAACAGACAAAGGAGGTTCAAATCTATGAAGAAAGGAGAGCTCAGGGAGCTTTATCAGATGATGTTTCCGGAATACCCGGACATTGTGACCGTCAAAGATCTTCGGGAGATGCTGGGCATCAGCCGCAAGCTGGCGTACAAGCTGATCGACTATGGGTACATCCACGCCGTGAAGATCGGCACGACGCTGAAGATCCCGAAAATCAGCGTCATCAACTATGTGATGGAGAAGGAGGTGAAGAAAGTTGGATGAGATCAAGCGCCTGACGCCCGCCCAAAGGGCACGCTGTAACCGGCTGATCCGGCGGCTGTGCGCCAACTACGACGGTGGCAACTGTCTGCCGTTGGACGATGGCGAGGGCTGCGTGTGCGTGCAGACGATTTCCTATTCGCTGCTGTGCAAGTACTTCCGGCGGGCGGTTCTGCCCGCCGACAAGGAACTCTGCGCCGATATTTATCGGCAGCGCACACGGCTCTGCGACCGATGCGGAAAGCCCTTTGCACCCGGCAGCAACCGGCAGAAATACTGCCCGGAATGCGGCTGCTCCATCCGACGCAAGCAGAAGGCGGACTCTGCCAGACGGCGGCGCAGCGTCGAACATTAAGCACCGGGAAAGCCTTGAATTCCAAGGCTTTTGGGACAGCAGAGCGGGGGTGGGTGGCCGTTTCCATTCGCCCCCGCCAAAATCCACTTTTAACATTCTACAAAGGAGAATTCTATGGACAACAAACTGAAAACTGTGGACGCAGAGACCTTACTGTCCACGCCGATGAGCAAGACGATGTTCATCGTAGACGGCCTTATTTCGCAGGGTGTCAATGTCATCAGCGGCGCCAGCAAGATCGGCAAAAGCTGGCTTATGCTGTGGCTGGGGCTGCAAGTGGCGCAGGGAAACTCTATTTGGGGTTTGCCCACACTGCAATGCGATGTGCTCTATCTGAGCCTTGAGGACACCCAGCGCCGCATCAAAGACCGGCTCTACAATCTTACCGACAGCGCCCCGGACAACCTGTATTTTGCCGTGACCTCCGGGCTGATCGGCGGCGGCCTGGAGGAGCAGATCACGGATTTCCTGACCGAGCATCCCGCCACCAAGCTGGTCATCATTGACACGCTGCAAAAGGTGCGGGACTCCAAGGGCAGCGCCGGAAAGGCAGGAATGTACGGCAACGACTACGATGACATTTCCTCCATTAAGCGCATTGCCGACGGCTTCAACATCGCCATTTTGCTGGTGCATC
>ERZ779821.491-NODE-491-length-13270-cov-4.81846_pt1 | contig 13270 bp, 7 predicted proteins | sample MGYA00511884_ERZ779821 | MGnify/ENA primary metagenome ERZ779821 (study PRJEB29588, sample SAMEA2152664) | human gut metagenome | biome: human gut; feature: human-associated habitat; material: faeces | place: Denmark | collected 2008/2010 ... | reverse complement strand
AGCCGCGTTGCGCCGGGGCCGCGTGTGCCGATAGGCGACGAGCCTCCGGACGCCGTCTGGCGCACAAGGTGCGTCCACATACCGGTCAGACGCGGCAGCAGGTATTTGTACTGCGCAAGCTCGACCTGAAGCTGACCCTCGCGTGTCTGTGCGCGCTGGGCGAATATATCGAGAATAAGCCCCGAGCGGTCGAGCACCTTAACGCCGAGTTCCTCGCCCAAAACGCGCATCTGCGACGGCGAAAGCTCATTGTCAAACACTGCAAGATCGCAGTCGTTCATATCTATAAACGCCTTGAGCTCGGCGACCTTGCCGTCTCCGATGAAGCTGCGCGGATCCGGCGTCGGGCGGTTTTGTATCATCATGCCGATCGCCTCGCCGCCGGCCGTCTCGACCAGTGCGGCAAGCTCCTGCATCGAAATCTCGCTCGAGCGCTCCGACGGCTCCATTGAAGCCGCCGCAAGTCCGGCCAGCACCGCACGCTCGATTTTTATATCATTGTTTTCCATGACATCCTGTCCTTATTTTTTGTTTTACATTGCGTCAGCTGACAAGGGCATACGCGCTTGCGGACCGGCCTGGAACGCCGTCTGCTGCGTTATCGTCCTTGACATACGCCGGTATGCCTGCGTCCTCTGCCTTGCAGACGACGCCCCAGACCGGTCGGCAAGTCTTTCAGAGTTTTTCACGGAGGATAAACGGCGGCTGGCAAGGCAGCCGAGGAAGATGGGCTGTCGCCCATCGACGAGAATAACGATGCCAGGCGTTGTTTTGACCCGCGAAAAACCGTGTATGCCCTTGTCAACTGACGCTTATATTATACCAAATCGCCGTCCGCTTGTCACGAAAATATAAAAAGCTTCCGCACGAAAGGCACGGAAGCTTCCATTACATTGCCGCGGTATCCGTGGCAGATCCTAAGATCGGACGCCGCAGCGCGCAGTTATTTATTTAATGTGCGGTACAGAAGCGTTACGACCTCCGCTCTCGTACAGGCTGCGTCGGGAGAAAACGTCGTGTCGCTCGTGCCATTTGTTATGCCCCGTTCCGTCGCCCAGACCACCGCGTCGCGGCAGAAAGCGTTCGGCGCGACGTCGAAGAAGCGGATGCCGGAGCTCACCGTGGGCGAGCCCGCCGCACGGTAAAGGAAGGTAACTATCTGTGCGCGTGTGCACGTTGCGTAGGGCGAGAAGCTTGAGCCGCCCGTTCCCTTTGTTATGCCGCGCTCGACCGCCCAGCGGACGGCCTCATAAAAGCTGTCGGAGGGGCTCACGTCGGAAAAGCTTGCGGCAGTCGCCGCCGTCGGGCATCCGCAGGCGCGCCAGAGGAAGGTGACTATCTGGAATCTCGTGCAGCCGTCGCCGGGCGAGAATGTGGACGCGCCGGTGCCCTTGGTGATGTTGTTCTTAACCGCCCACATAACGGCATCATAATAAAACGTACCGGGGATGACATCATCAAAGCTCTTTGCCTCCACGGGCCTGGAGCCGGACTCCTGTGCATCGCACACGGAGCATTTCCCTCCGAAGAATTTGTGCCCCGCGGCGGCCGTGGCCTTGCCCTGCTCGATAATGTCGCCGCAGCGGACGCACACAAGGTCGCCGGTATAGCCGCCGTTAACGCACGTCGCGGCCTTTTCATTGCGAAGCTCGGTGCTGTGGCCGAGAGCGAGGATGACAGAGCCTGCTTTGAATACCTTGCCGCAGACGGTGCAGACCTCATCGCCGGTGTAGCCGCCCTTGAGACAGCCGGCCTTTTTCTCGTTTTTGAGCTCAGGCTTGTGCTCAAGCGCGCTGACGTAGTTCTTTTTGTAGCTCTCTCCGCAGGCGCAGGTATAGGTGGTAAAGCCCTCGGAGGTGCAGGTCGGGGCGGTCACTGTCTGCTTAAAGTCATGCTTATGATCCTCAAGCACGCCGCAGCGGACGCATATGCCGCCCTGATAGCTGTGGCCGAGCATTTTCGTATAGCTGTCGGTTTTTGTATCGCCGCAGGAGCATTTGTGAACGGTATAACCGTTTGCGGTGCAGGTCGGCGCAGTGACGGTATCGACATAGCTGTGCGTATGGCTTGCAAAGCTCTTTAGCGCATCATTGAGCGCCGCGTTCGAGCCTTCTATCGCAACCTGGCTCCACTCGTCGTCTTTTCCGAGGAACGTAACGTTCTTCAGAGCCGTACAGCCGTCAAACGCCGCCTCCTTGATGGCGGTCACGCTTGCCGGTATGCTGACGCTTTCAAGCGCCGCGCAGCCGGAAAACGCGTTTTTCGGGATAACTGTGACCTCGCCGGGTATTTTGACCTCCTTGAGAGCTGCGCAGCCTGAGAATACTCCCTCACCGAGCGTCTTGACGCTGTCGGGGATACTTATCGCCTCAAGTGCGGAGCAGCCCGAGAAAAGGCTCTTTTTTAATTCCTTCAAGCCTTTGGGCAGAACGACTCTTTTGAGCTTTGAGCAATTTGAAAACGCGCCCTCCCCAACAGCGTTCACGGCATCGGACATGCTCACGCTCTCGACTCCTGACGCGGTAAATGCCGATTTTTCTATCTCCGTCACCGTTTCGGGAACGGTATACGCGCCCGTTTTTCCGACCGGGCAGCTTATGAGCAGCGTTTTGCCTGCGTTAAACAGCACCCCGTCGGCGGAGGCATACGCCTCGTTCCCGTCCTCGACCGCAAACGCCTCAAGCGCGGTGCAGCCTGAAAAAGCATTGAGGTCGAGCTTCTTCACCGTATCGGAAATGCTGACTTTTTTGAGCGCCGTGCAGCCCGTGAACGCACCGCTTCCTACGCCCGTAACGCCGCTTTTTATAACGACCTCGATAATTATGTCACTGTGTTTCTTCCAGGGCACTGACGTGCCGTCGTTTGCAAGCTCCGGCAGCTCGCCGCTGCCGCTTATAGTCAAGACTCCGCTGCGCGCAAGCGACCAGGAAAGGCCAGCCAGCGTTCCCTCGGCAAGCGCATCGGAAAGCCCTGCGCCGCAGACCTTGCAGGTACCGTCGCCCTCATACTCGTGCGCGGCCTTGTCGCTCACCTTGCCGCACCAGCTGCACTCGTGCCAGTGCTCGCCGCCGTTGCTGAGCCATGCCGAGCCTTTATCGCAGCTGTGCCGGATCTTCTCTATGTCTATGCCGGAGGTCTCTCCGCCTATCGCCGTCCAGTGCTCCTTTGTGCCGTCAAATATCACGCTTTCTATATTCGTGCCTTTAAAAGCGCTTTCGCCGATGCGCTCCACGCCTGCGGGTATCTTAAGCTCCTCGACCGCGGCGCAGGATGCAAAGGCCTCTTTGCCGATGGTCTTAACGCCGTCGGGAATGCTCGTGACCGCAAGGGAGGAGCAGCCCTTGAACGTATTTTCGCCGATGGCGGTAACGCTCTGAGGTATATTCACCTCCGTCAGACCGGCGCAGTCTTCAAACAGACTGTCGGACAGCTCCGTGAGTTTTTGAGGCAGTGTCGCCTTTTCCAAACCAATGCAGCGGCAAAAAGCGCCGCTGCCGATGCTTTTTACGCTGTCCGGGACAGTGATCACGGTAATGCAAGCGCTTTCGGCAAAGGCCCGCGCTCCGATGCGCTCAAGCCCTTCGGGGAGCTCAATTGTGGCAGCAGCGCAAGAATAAAAGGCGTACTCGCCAATACCGGTTACGCCTTTCTCTACGCTGACTGTTTCTATATAACATTCAGCCCATGGCGCCGGAGCTTCCTCGCTGTAATCAGCCATATCTCCCTGTCCGCTGATCTTCAGCGCGCCGTTTTCTTCGTCCAGCGCCCATGTTAAATTGTCCCCCTTGCTGCCGCAGGTGCCGGACGCGGCAGCAGCTTCTGCCAATGACTCAAGCGGTATAAGCGTCAGGGTCATCAGCAGCACGAGCATTAAGCTTAATACTCTCTTTTTCATCGTTTCCTCCCGAAATATTTACATTTGGATCTGTCTAGGTATATTCTACAAAAGTCCCGTTTTTATGTAAATACATCGTGAGTTATTTTATTTATTTTACCAAAATCAGAGGGGTGAATTTGTACACTTTATCTAAATTATCGGCAATGTGCTTTATTTATCTGTCCGGCAGCGCTCGACAAGGATCTCGACAAAGCCCTCGCGCAGCCTGCACAGCCTTGAAAACTGCTCACAGACGTTATAGTTCATCGCGCAGTTGAGCCAGTCGATGATCTGCCCGAAGCACTCGCACTTGTAAAAGCGCACGAGTATCTCGCGGCTTTCGGGGTCGGCCTGAATGTCGCCGAACACCGTGTGCAGGTAGTTTTCAACGACGCTGCCGCAGACCTTCATGAGGTACAGCTCGTATACGCTGCGGTTTGATGAGTTATATATATTCAGCACTATGCGCTTATGCTCAAGCGCGAAGGCCGCCATTTTCTCAAGGCAGGCCTCCAGAGAGTGGTAGTCGGTGTATTCGCTGATTATCCTCTCGGCCGTGTCGATGACTATTTCCTCGACGAGGCAGGGTATGTCGTCATAGTGATAATATATGGTGTTTCGGTTAAAGCCGCAGCCCTCGGCAATATCGCGGACGCTAATCTGATTTATGGGCTTTTCGTTCAGAAGCTCCAAAAAGCTCCTTTTAATGGCAGCCTTCGTAAGATCGCTTTTTGCTTTGTAGGGCATTTCGCACCTCCGCACAAGTTTTTATACTTTATTATATAACACATAAAGCCCTTGACAGTCAACGAATTAAACTGTCGGCAGTCTCCGGAAGCGGCGATATCGCGGTTTTGCCGGCAGTCTCGAACCGAGCCGCTGAATAAACGTATCGGTAGCTGCGTCAATTCGCAATTGAAAGAAAGTTGTCAATGTTTTTTGAGGGAAAATTATTGAATCTGCGGCGCGGCGGTGATACAATATTGCTGCAAATCAAGCGCAATTTCAAGCGTTCAGCGGTGATATCGCGCCAGAACTGTTGCATTTTTAATGCAATTGTGCCGGTCAAAAATCGATTTTGTCTCGCAAATCGCGCATTAAATTTATTTTTGAAAAGGGAGATAATATGATGAAATTTTCAAGCAAGATCGAAAAATGCGGCCTTTCCCCGATGAGAAAGTTCGCGCCCTACGCGGCCGAGGCGGTCAAAAAAGGTAAAAAGGTGTATCATCTGAACATCGGGCAGCCCGATATCGCAACTCCCGAGGCATATTTCGAGGCGGTCAGGAGCTTCTCGCAGCCCGTTCTGGCCTATGCCCCGTCCGACGGCGTTCCCGAGATGATAAGCGCAATTGTCGACTACTACGGCAAGATCGACGCACCGATAACCGACAAGCAGGTGCTCATCACGACCGGCGGCTCGGAGGCCTTGCAGATCGTGCTGTCGTGCATCCTCGACGAGGGCGATGAGATAATCATTCCCGAACCGTTCTACCCCAACTATTCAACCTTCGTGACGCTCACCGGCGCAACGATCCGTCCCGTTACCACCAAGCCCGAGGAGGGCTATAAGTTCGCCGTCCGCGAGCGCATCGAGGCCTGCATAAATGAGCATACCCGCGCAATACTGTTCACAAACCCCGGCAACCCGACCGGCACCATCCTCACTGAGGAGGAGCTCAGGCTCATGGCCGATATCGCCAGAGAGCACGATCTGTTCATCATAGGCGACGAGGTCTACCGTGAATTCGTCTACGGCGGCGAGAAGCTCATGAGCCTTCTCCAGCTCGAGGGCTATGAGGACAATGTCGTCGTCATCGACTCGGTATCCAAGCGTTTTTCCGCCTGCGGCGCACGCATCGGCTGCGTGATAACGAGAAATCAGGAGCTTTACAACAACGCCATGAAGTGGTGCCAGGGCCGTCTGTGCGCATCGACAATCGACCAGGTCGCGTCGGCAGCGCTGTACACCGTAGGCCCCGACTACTTTGACGCCGTGCGCAAGGAATACTGCGCGCGCAAGGACGCGCTCGTCGATGGGCTCAGGAAGATCCCCGGCGTTGTATATTCCGAGCCCAAGGGCGCATTCTACGTCATGGCCGCGCTGCCCGTAGACGATGCAGAGAAGTTCCAGATCTGGATGCTCGAGGAGTTTGACGATAACGGCGACACGCTTATGTTCACCCCGGCCGAGAGCTTCTACAAAACTCCGCACACCGGCGTGAACGAGATCCGCATGGCCTACGTTATAAACAAGGCCGATATCACCCGCTGCATGGAGCTTCTCAAAAAAGGCATCGAGGCTTATTCAAAGGCGAATAAAGACTGAGCCGATGCCGTAAAAATGCCTGAGCTGTCAGACTTTTTGCACATACTGAAAAGAGAGCGCAGATTTAAATCTGCGCTCTCTTTTTTTCTTGTTTTCTTGCATTTGCTTGCATATCGTCCGTGCGCCTTGGAAAAATCAATGCGCCTCCGAAAAGCCGCCGTCGGAGCAGAGAACCTGTCCGGTTATGAACGAGGCGCTGTCCGAGGCCAGAAATGCCACGGCCTCGGCGATATCCTCGGGTCTTCCCAGCCTGCCGAGGGGCGTATCTCCGGCGAGCATGTCCAGCGTCTCGCGGCCGAGCACCTGCACCATATCGGTGTCGATAACGCCGGGCGCAACGCAGTTTACGCGGATGTGCGACGGCGCAAGCTCCATTGCCAGGGAGCGCGTCAGACCTATTATGGCGTGCTTGGTTGCCGAATATGCTGCCTCGCAGGACGCGCCGTGCAGTCCCCATATTGAGGAGATGTTCACGATGCAGCCCGAATGCTCCCTGAGCATACTCGGCAGCACCTCCTGAACGGTGTTGAACGCGCCGTTGAGATTTACGTCAAATATCCTGCGCCAGTATTCCTCGCTGATATCCTGAAACAGGCTCTGGCGCGCAATGCCTGCGTTGTTGACAAGCAGCGTCACCTCGCCGAAGCGGTTTTTAACGGCCTCGACCATTTCATGCACGGCCCTGCGGTCGGCAACGTCAGCGCAATGCGTCATAGCCTCGCAGCCCTCCGCAAGGAGCTTTTGACAAAGCTCCTCTGCCTTATCCTGCCGCTCGATGTAGTTTATACAAACGGCGTAGCCCCGGTGTGCGAGCGCATCGGCGCAGGCTCTGCCAATGCCGCGCGAGGAGCCCGTTATTAGCGCGACTTTTTTCACTTTGCTTCCTCACTTACTTCAAACTGACTGGTGTACAGCTCCTTATACAGGCCGCCCTTTTCGAGGAGCTCGGCGTGCGTACCGCTTTCGACGACGTCGCCCTTATCCATGACGAGGATGAGGTCCGCATCGCGGATGGTGGAGAGCCTGTGGGCTATGACGAAGCTCGTTCTGCCTCTTGTCAGGCGATCCATCGCGTTCTGAACGAGCACCTCGGTGCGCGTATCGACCGAGCTCGTGGCCTCGTCGAGTATTATCATCGGTGCATTTTCGACCATTGCTCGCGCAATGGTCAGAAGCTGGCGCTGACCTGCCGAGAGGCTGCTGCGGTCGTTGAGCTGCGTATCGTAGCCGTCGGGCAGGGTTCGGATGTAGTGATCCATGCCGACGAGCCTGCAGGCGGCCTCGATCTGCTCGTCGGTAACGCCCTCCTTGCCGTAGGCGATATTCTCGCGGTACGTTCCGTCGAACAGCCAGGTGTCCTGCAGAACCATGCCGAACATGGCGTGGACGTCACGGCGGCGCATCTCGGAAACGGGAACGCCGTCTATTTTTATCTGTCCGCTCCACAGCTCGTAAAAGCGCATGAGGAGGTTTACCATCGTGGTCTTTCCCGCACCCGTGTAGCCGACTATTGCGACCTTCTGGCCGGGGTCTATCTCGGCGGAGAAGTCGTTTATGACTGGCTTATCCGCGTCGTATCCGAAGCGGACATGCTCAAATTCGACCTTGCCGCGGACATGGTCGATATGCTCGGTGCAGCCGCTGTCGTCGGGCATTTCCTCCTCGCCGAGGAAGCCGAATACACGCTCGCCGGCAGCTCCGGCGGACATGAGGCTGCTCACGGCCTGGGATATCTGGCTCAGTGGGTTGGTGAAAAGCTTTACATAGCTTATAAACGCAATGACCGTGCCGAAGCGGATGCTCCCGTCCATCGTGAGCGCCGCGCCCACGACGCAGACGGCGACATAGCCTAAGCTGCCGATAAAGCCCATGAGCGGCATTAGAAGTCCGCTGAAAAACTGCGACTTCCACGCGCTGTTGTAGAGATTATCGTTTATGCGGTCAAACTCGGCCTTCGACTGCCCGATAGCGCCGTAGGCTCTTACGATATTGTGCCCCGAGTACATCTCCTCGACGTGGCCGTTCATATCGCCGAGATTCTGCTGCTGACGGCGGAAGTATTTGCGTGAGCGTGCAACGATTAAGAACATCAGCACAAAGCCGAGTATCGACGAGCCGATGGCAGTCAGCGCCAGGCGGCCGCTGGTGGCAAACATTATTACGGTTACGCCGACAAACTGAACGACGGCCTGCACGAGCGTCGTTATGCTGGAGTTTAGCGCCGAGGATATCGTGTCGACGTCGTTTGTGATGCGGCTGAGAACATCGCCGACGGTGGTCTTGTCGAAGAACCTCAGCGGCAGTCTGTTTATCTTTTTGCTTATGCTCGTGCGCATGCTCCACGCAAGATTCTGCATGACGCTTATCATGATGTAGCTTGCCGCGCAGGTGACGAGATTTGCGCTTATATAGATAGCGAGAATTATAAGTATGGACTTTATGATAAGGTCCATATCTATGCCCGTTTTAAGCCCGTCGCTTATGCTGTTTGTGAGGTCTGCGAGCTTATCGGGCGCGATTATCGTCAAAAACGTTCCGACAAGGCTGAATATGAGCGAAATGAAGATGGGCTTGTACCACGGCTTCAGATACCGCAGAAGCTCGAGCATTGAGCTTTTTATGTTTTTGGGCTTTTCATCGGAGCCTTTTCCCGGCGGTCCGTGTCTCATATGGCAAGTTCCTCCTCCGAAAGCTGGCTGAGAGCTATCTGACGGTAGACCTCACAGGACTTGAGAAGCTCGCGGTGAGTTCCCATGCCGACGACGTGTCCCTCGTCGAGAACGACGATCCTGTCGGCGGACATAATCGTGCCGATGCGCTGGGCGACGATGAGCTTTGTCTGTCCCGCGGTGCGTGCCTTGAGCGCATCTCGAAGCTCGCGGTCCGTTTTGAAATCAAGTGCGGAGAAGGTATCATCGAAAATGAGGATCTCCGCATCGCGGCACAGTGCTCGTGCGATGGAAAGGCGCTGCTTCTGGCCGCCGGAGAAGTTCGTGCCTCCGCGGGCCATGTGCGCTTTTTCCTTATCCTCAAGCTCGGAAACGAAGCCGGCCGAGTGCGATATCTCAAGCGCCTCGTTAAGCCTGCTCTTGTCGGCATTGCTGCCGAAGGCGACGTTATCCTCTATCGTTCCCGTGAACATAACGGCCTTCTGCGAGACATAGCCTATCCTGGCGTATAGCGCCTCGAGCTCGTAGTCCTTGACGTTCACGCCGTCTACGAGCACCTCGCCCTCGCTTGCGTCATAAAATCTCGGAATAAGGTTCATGAGTGTTGTTTTGCCAGAGCCAGTCGAGCCGATAAACGCGACGGTCTCGCCCTTGTCGGCCTTGAAGCTCACATTGCTCAGGACGTTTCCGCTGCCGCCGGGATAGGTGAAGCTCACGTTTTTAAACTCGACCGTGCCGCTTATATCACCGGAATCGGTCACCGTGCCGCTCACTACCTTCGGCTGTGCTGCAAGCACCTCGCTTATACGCTTTGCCGCCTCAAGCGCACGCGGTGCGATGATTATGACCATAACGATCATGATAAAGCTCATAATGACCTGCATGGCGTAGGACATGAAAACAATCATATCCGCAAAGATATCCACGCGTGCGGCAATACCGGTCGCTCCGCCTGCCGCGACCGAGCTTATGAGCACAGCGCCTATCCAGTAGATCGACATGTTAAGGCAGTTCATGACAAGCCCCATGAACGGGCTCAAAAGCGTCATGGTGCGGTTTGCGTACAGCGAGTTTTCAAGAAGCTCGGTGTTTACGTTTTCAAATTTCTTTTCCTGATATGCCTCGGCGTTATATGCGCGCACAACGCGAATGCCCGTGAGGTTTTCACGCGCCGACTGGTTGAGCGAGTCCTGCAGCCACTGGATGCGCTTGAACCTCGGGAATGTGCGCACAATGGCAATGCTCAATATCGCAACAAGCAGCACGACCGCGATGCCCGTCGCCAGCGACCACTGCCATGCCTTGCCGGCGATCTTCATGATCGCCCAGACGGCCATGAGCGGAGCTTTGACAACTACCTGAAGCGACATGACGACCATCATCTGCACCTGCGATACATCGTTTGTCGAACGGGTGATAAGGCTCGCGGTTGAAAATGAGTTTATTTCCTCGAGAGTGAAGCTCTCGACCTTGTAGAACATTTCCTTTCTCAGACGCTTTGAAAAATTCGCCGCGATGCGCGAGGCAAAAAAGCACACCGCAACAGACGAAACGAGGCTTCCGAACGCGCACAGCAGCATCATTCCGCCGGCACTCCAGACCTCGCCGATTGCACTGCCGGGAGTTTCGATAAGCGTCGTTATCCGGGACATATAGTCGGGTATCATAAGATCGAGCACGACCTGAACGAACACGAACACAAGGCTGAACAGGCAAAACAGCCATTCCTTCGCGCTCAGATACCTGAACAGCTTCAGAAGTTTCAGCATTTAGCGGCAGAGCCCTCCTTTTCTTTTTCCTCCGCAAGCTTCCTCTCTATCATTTCCTGAGCAAGCTGCGCTGTGTCCTTTGTTTTATGCTCCCTGACGTATTCGGCATCGATAACGCCGAGGACATCTATGTATATATTCGTTTTTTTAAGCGGGAAATTGTGCGCGACCTTGTCTGTATTCCGAAGCGCGACGACAACGACGGGCACATCCGCCCTCTGAGCGATCTTGAACGAGCCCGCGTGGAAGGGCAGCATGTTCTCCTGCTTGCTGCGCGTGCCCTCCGGATAAATGACTACCGAGCAGTAGTCCTTGTTTATATACTCGGTCGCTGCCTTCACGGTCTTGAGCGCCTCGCGGTTATTCTCCCTGTCCAGAGGCAGGCAGCCGCACTTGTGCATGACCTTGCCGATGATGGGGATCTTGAGATTGCCGGGCTTTGAAATGAACGTCAGCTCCTCCTTGGGCATCCTGTTGACCATGACGACGGGATCGGCCAGCGAGCGGTGGTTTGAGACCATGAGATAGCGCGTATCCTTCGGGATGAGCTCTGCTCCGCTTATCGAAACATCCGCACGCGCATAGAAAACCAGAAGATCCGCAACCGCGTGCAGATGCCAAAGCCAGAACTTCGACGGCTTTTCCTGCGGCTTATCTTTATTAATGAAAAGCTCTGTAGCCAAAAGCATGGCTACGGCGTATGCCAGATGCGCTCCGAAGAAATATTCGACAAAGCGCAGCAGCAGCTCGCCCGTGACCTTCAGTGCGCCTCCGGACGCGCCTGATATCAGTGTGTGCAGCACGCTTCCTCCGGCTCCGATAGCGGCAAATATCTTAAGAAGCATATAAAAGTCTCCCGGTTCAAACAGAATAGTATAGTATTATTTTATTCTACCACGACTTCGCAATTTTCCAACAACAATTTTTTGAACAATTTAATAATTTTTAATCATTTCGGTTTTTATCTATAGCTCTGAAAAAGACATTTTTCGAGTTTTCTTAAAACTATGTCTAAAACCGGGCTGCCTTTGTGATATAAATATCAGTGTTTTGACCTCACTCAGTGCATTTTTGTGTGTTTTGCACACCTTAAGCGCGAATTTTCCTTATCTTTCGTAGAAACTGATAAATTTGTTGAATTTGAACGAAAGCGGCTTATTTTAAAATTGATTTTTGACCTACAATAGTATAAAATACATAAACGAGTTGTTAACGACATTTAAACAGCAAAATCGTTGCAGCTCTTGCTCAAATCCGTAATTAATTTAATAGGAGTGAAATTTATGGAATCCCTTAAGTTCCTGGCACCTGCTCTTGCAGTTGTCGCTCTGCTGTTTGCCTTCTACAAGATAGCATTCGTCTCCAAGCAGGACGCAGGTACCGACCGCATGAAGGAGATCGCGGCCGCAATAAATGACGGCGCAAAGGCCTTCCTTTTTGCGGAGTACAGGATCCTCGCGATCTTCGTCGTAGTTCTGTTTATAGCCATCGGCCTCGGCCTTGGCAGCTGGATCACCGCGCTGTGCTTCCTGTTCGGCGCTCTGTTTTCCATCCTCGCAGGCTACATCGGTATGAACGTTGCAACCAAGGCCAACGTCCGAACCGCGAACGCCGCACGTGAAAGCGGCATGAACAAGGCTCTGTCGATCGCCTTCTCCGGCGGCTCGGTCATGGGCATGTGCGTTGTCGGTCTCGGTCTTCTCGGCGCATCCGTTCTGTTCCTCATCTTCAATGACACCAACGTTCTGTTCGGTTTCTCCCTCGGTGCAAGCTCAATCGCTCTGTTTGCACGTGTCGGCGGCGGCATTTACACCAAGGCCGCTGACGTCGGTGCAGACCTCGTCGGAAAGGTCGAGGCCGGTATCCCCGAGGACGCCCCCCGCAACCCCGCTGTTATCGCAGATAACGTCGGCGACAACGTCGGCGACGTCGCGGGTATGGGCGCAGACCTCTTTGAGAGCTATGTCGGCGCTATCATCTCCGCAATGACCCTCGGCGCAGTCGTCGTCGCTCAGTTCGGCGATCTGTCCGTTATCTTCCCGCTGGTCATCGCGGCATGCGGCATTCTCGCTTCCGTTATCGCAACCTTCTTCGTGCGCGGCAAGGAAGGCGCAAACCCCCACAAGGCGCTCAAGATGGGCTCTTACGTTTCCGCTCTTCTCGTCGTCATCGCATCCGTCATCTTCAGCAAGCTCATGCTGGGCAGCTACGGTCCCGCTATTGCTATCGTTTCCGGCCTCGTCGTCGGCCTCGTTATCGGTATCGTAACCGAGGTCTATACCTCCGGCGATTACAAGTTCGTTAAGAAGATCGCCCAGCAGTCCGAGACGGGCTCGGCTACCACCATCATCTCCGGCACCGCAGTCGGCATGATGTCCACCTGGGTACCCGTCATCCTCATCTGCGTAGGCATTCTCCTTGCATATATGTTTGCCGGCCTTTACGGTATCGCTCTCGCGGCAGTCGGCATGCTCTCCACCACCGGCATCACCGTCGCCGTTGACGCTTACGGTCCTATCGCCGACAACGCCGGCGGCATCGCGGAGATGAGCGGCCTTGACCACTCCGTGCGCGAGATCACCGACAAGCTCGACGCAGTCGGCAACACCACCGCCGGAATGGGCAA
>ERZ779821.488-NODE-488-length-13325-cov-4.42796_pt1 | contig 13325 bp, 16 predicted proteins | sample MGYA00511884_ERZ779821 | MGnify/ENA primary metagenome ERZ779821 (study PRJEB29588, sample SAMEA2152664) | human gut metagenome | biome: human gut; feature: human-associated habitat; material: faeces | place: Denmark | collected 2008/2010 ... | reverse complement strand
CAAAGCGCGAGGGTCTGATAGACGCTTTTCTCTTCGGCTCGGTATCCGAAAACTACTTTGCTTCGGTGATCGACAGCGTTTAAATCACAAGGTGATGGACAACAGCACTGAGCGCAGCATACAAGACGGGGGCCTTGGCTCTGGTCCAAACCGGGAGTAGCACTTCTGCATGAGCGTATCCACACCCGTCAGATCTTTCTCCCAAAAACGCTCGGCAATGTCCAATAATGCATCCGGCAACTCTGCCGGATTAGCATAGTGGTTGCGCACCTGCTCAACCACAAAATTCTGGTAGGCCACATGGCCGCCAGGATAAATCGGTAACATCGAAGTCGCCCCCTGTTCGCAAAAGTCATTTCTGTAAACAAGGGCGCGAAGCGCCTCGTTTTTCGAGCCGTTTGTCAAGCTCTTTTTGCAAAAAAAGTGGGTGATTTCGATAAAAAAGGAACCTCCAAACCCAGTGTTTTCAATGGGCTGGAGATTCCGAGAGTCTATATACTTTTTAGGGAGGAAGAAATCATGAAAAACATGAAAAAACAGTGGCTCTGCATTGTATTGGTTCTCTGTATGGTGCTGTGCATGGCGCCCACAACGGCGCGAGCAGAGGAGAGTAAAACGGGCACGCTGAAGATCACCGTGGATATAAGTGGGGTGTATGAAGGGGACAATGTAGGAGACAAGACATTTCGCTTTGAGATTCTCCGCAAATACGCTAATTATGGCCACTATAAATATGTGGACATTACCATTAAGCCGGGCGAAACAGAGGGCACAATGGATGTGCCAGTCGAGGCAGGAAAATATATCGTAAGGCAAACCAGTCATGCTACGATAGACGGATATGATTGGGAGAATGCGTCCCATCAACCCGGCAACACACATGAAAGCAACGAGCAGGAAGTGTTTGCAGACAAGACGAAGTCGGTTACCGTACATAACTTTTACGAAATAGCGGTAACAAAGGAGATCACGGAGCTGCCGATCACGGTGACCGGATATGCGCTGGGTGCAAAGGTGAGCGGCATCAATGCTTCAACAGAGCAGATGCGCGTTACTATCAATAATAATTTCACCATTAAACAGCGCAATGCAAGCGGCGGCTGGGATAATCTGGCATCTGATGCCACGATTCAGGAAAATATCCAGTATGCGGTAGAAATCTTTGTTAACGCAAAAACGGGGTATACCTACACCGGGCTTACAGGGGATAAGGTGACCGTAAACGGGAAAAAGGCAAGCGAATTTGAGAAGAATCCATCGACTCAACCTGGCGTCGATATGCGGGTATTCCACGAGCTTGAGGTGCTGAAGGTCGTCAAGAAGGTGGATCACATTGAGATCACAACACCGCCTACCAAGACCGTGTACAAGGGTGGCGACAAGTTCGACCCGACGGGCATGGTGGTCACTGCGGTTTACAAAGATGGCACCAGCGAACCCATTACCAACTACAGCATATTCCATGGTGACAAGCTCACGAAGGGACAGGAGTATGTGACGATCCAGTATGACGATGGCAGCGGCAATAGCGATATCAAGGTCAGGCAGACCATCACCGTGGGCGCATATGAGGGGCCCCACACCCACACCTACGCCGGCAGCCCGTGGTACCAGGACGCGACGAGCCATTGGCATCAGTGTACCGACAGCACCTGCCCGGATCCGCGCGCCAGCGCAACGGAACTGGCCTCCCACACCTTCGTGTGGAAGGTAGACCAGGCGGCCACTACGACCCAGACCGGCCTGAAGCATGAGGAGTGTACCGTCTGCAGCTATAAGCGCAGCGAGAATACGGTCATAGCCCGACTGCCGGGCGGCGACAGTGACCTGCCGGAGACGGGTATGCTGTGGTGGCCGGTATCGGTCCTGCTTCTGGTCGGTCTGGCGCTGCTGTTCATCGGCTTCAAGGCCAGAAAGCGTGAGCAGTAAGCAGCCGGCCCCACAACCAAGCCTACCGATCCTTCTCAAACCAATCCAAACACCGGGGCAGATAGCCCGAAAACCGGTGATAACAGCAATATGATTCTTTGGATCGGTAGGCTGTTCGTCTTAAAGGAGAGCGCACGGTGAGCGATAAAAACAGAGAATACGAAGAAGTTTTGAAACAGCTTGAGAGTAAATACCCCGCAAGATCGGATAATGACAGGCAAAGACAGCCGCAGAGCCGGTGTTCGACGGCTCTGCGGCATCTCAAAGAACGGCACAACCGATCCGCCAGCCGGTAAATAATCGAGCCTATACAAGACAGCATATTCCGCAAAAGTGCCGCGCAGCAAAAAAACGCAGACAGCGCCGACTGCTTGGAATATCTGCGGCGGTGCTTGCAATCACACTTCTCGCTGTCTTTATCATTATCGTAGCAAGATCCTGCAGCACCGGCACTAATGTGCTGAGCGGCACATGGGCTCTTGACGGAACAACAGCCTATCAATTTGACGGGAATGGAAAGGGCGCAATGGTGCTGCACGCTGTATCCTACGATTTTACCTATACAATTGACGGCAATAAGCTCATAATCGACTATCTGAATGAATCGGTACACGATTCTACTTATGAATTTACCGTTGACGGAGATACGCTCACCTTGGTCGGCGGTGAAGGAACAATCGGTGGGACTTACGAGCTGACAAAAACAAACGACGGATAATATCGAGAAAAGGAGTGGTTTGCAATCGTATGAAGAAGATTTTATTATGTATTACCTTTACCCTATGCTTTCTGCTACTGTCCGGCTGCGGCAAAACGCCGCAGAAGCCGCCCGATGAAACGGAAAAGCCCGAAAGCACGACGCAGACAGAAGCCGCTGCTCTTGACCGGCTGCAAGACCGTATAGCCGACAATGAGTGTATGCTGGGTGTGGGCTTTTTCGGCTATGTGGACAGTGAAACCGATGAAACGGCAGTGCGGGAGTTTGCGGCAAGCAGTGGCCTTACCAAAGACTATCCTTTCTTGGCGGCCTGCACCCCGGTATTGATAGAGGGCGCAGAGCTTTATGCCCTTGTCCCCGCAAGTAAAGATACCGCCGTCACAATTTACCCAGCGGAAATCTCGGAGGACGGCAAGTACACCGACCATAAGGGCGCACCGATTTATATCGGCAAGCCGGGCGAAGCAGTGGTTTTGCGCTGCAATCTCAGCGAGATATATTCCAATGTGCTGATTTCCGTATCCGATGGCAAAAGCACGCTGGAATACCACCCCATGCTCTCCATGAAGGACGGCCATGTGGCAACGGAGTCCGGCTGCTATGATTTTACCGATTATGAAATGACCGAGGAGGAGCTTGCTCAGAACGCAAGCGACCTTCTTGCTGCAACCGACGAAGTGAGGGATGCGCTGGAACGCGGAATGAAGCTGCTCTACACCGGCGATACACAAGTCGTCAACGGACGGCAATGCCTGCTCTTTGCGCTCGGCACGGAGCATGAGGAACAATTTGTCCGGGAACAGCTCTACGCCGTGTCGGGCGACCAAATTTATGCCTATTCCGCCGTAACCGATAGCTGGAAGCAATTAGGCGCGGAATAAAACATCATGGAGGGCAGCCCATGAGAAAAACAAAACGCAGCGGCAGCTTTGTGCTGTGTTTAATTCTCAATATGCTGCTGAATTTAGAGGGACTGATCCCTGCCGCCGTTTTGCTGGCACTGCACTTCATTTTGAAGTGGTCTGTTTGGTGGGCGGTGCTGGCGGCAGGCTTGTGGTTCATATACTTGATCCTTTGGATGCTGTTTATGGGATTTGCTGTAAAAAGCAGCAACACGCCCGACCTGCCAAAGGAAAATAAAAATCCGTGTTCTGTCGGAAACAGGATGGATCCGACAAAGTAAGCAGTACTGCCAAGATAGCAAAGCCGCACGGCTTTCTATATAACATGAGAATCGAAAGGAGTCACGATTATGGGACTTATTAAAGCAGGAATCGGAGCGCTCGGCGGGACGCTTGCCGACCAGTGGAAGGAATTTTTCTACTGCGAAGCAATGGACAAAGAAGTCATGGTGACCAAAGGCCAGAAGCGCGTCAGCGGCCGATCCTCCAACACAAGAGGAAATGATAACATCATTTCAAACGGCTCCGGCATTGCCGTAGCGGACGGTCAGTGCATGATCATCGTGGAACAGGGCAAGATCGTGGAGGTCTGCGCCGAACCCGGTGAATTTACATACGACAGCTCCACCGAGCCGTCCATCTTTGCAGGCAGTCTGGGCGAAAGCATTAAGGAAACATTTAAGACCATCGGCAAACGTTTTGCCTACGGCGGCGACACCGGCAAGGATCAGCGCGTGTATTATTTCAACACCAAAGAGCTGATCGACAATAAATTTGGCACGCCCAATCCCATTCCCTTCCGCGTAGTGGATTCCAAAATCGGGCTTGACGTGGACGTATCGGTGCGTTGTTCCGGCGTGTATTCCTATAAAATTGTCGATCCGCTGTTGTTCTACACCAATGTGTGCGGAAATGTGGAGCAGGAATACACCCGCGATGAGCTGGACAGTCAGCTGAAAACGGAATTTGTCAGCGCTCTGCAGCCTGCGTTCGGAAAGCTGTCCGATCTGGAGCTTCGTCCGAATCAGATTGTATCCCATAACACGGAGCTGGAAGACGCCATGAACCAGGCGCTCTCGGCAAAATGGGGCGAGCTGCGCGGCTTAAAGGTCGTCAGCATTGCGCTCGGCTCCGTTACCCTGCCGCCGGAGGACGCGGAGATGATCAAGCAGCTACAGCGTAGCGCTGTTATGCGTGATCCGACTATGGCAGGTGCCACCCTTGTGGGCGCGCAGGCGGACGCTATGAGAGCTGCCGCTTCCAATGAGGCCGGCGCCATGACCGGATTTATGGGGTTGGGTATGGCAATGAACGCAGGCGGTGGTATGAATACCCAGAACCTGTTCGCCATGGGTCAGCAGCAACAGGCGGCACAGGCACAGCAGCCTGCTCCCGCCGCCCCGGCACAGGATGGCTGGAAATGCTCCTGCGGCGCGATGGCTACGGGCAAATTCTGCCCGGAGTGCGGCTCTCCGAAGCCGGTGGATACGGACGGATGGACCTGCTCCTGCGGCACGGTAAACAAAGGCAAGTTCTGCGCAGAGTGCGGCAAACCGAAGCCCGCGGGCGTGCCGCAGTACAAGTGCGACAAATGCGGCTGGGAGCCGGAAGATCCGGCGCATCCGCCGAAGTTCTGCCCGGAGTGCGGCGATCCGTTTGATGACGGCGATCTCCAATGAAAAAGACGCTGCGTATAACAGGGATCGTCCTTCTCGCGCTCACAATGCCGGTCACGGCGATTGTTTAGCTCCGCCGCTTTGCTGCCAAACAGAGCGTGGATCGCGGCAGGATGGAAATCCCGCTTAATGAGACCCCCGTTTCCTGAGCGCACACGGTAAGAAGAAACAGAAGCAACATCGTCAGCGGCCGCAGACATTGCCGCTGACGATGCAAAAAAAACAAACAGAATAAAGGAGAATTTTATCATGAAAGGTCACAAATTCTTAAAGGTCACAGGTATTTTGATGATTATTGCGGCGGTGTTTTCCATCATTGCCGGCGTCTTCATCGGCGGACTCGGCGCGTTGGCAGCGGGACTCGGCGCAGCAAGCGGTCTGACATTCGACTATTTTGCGGCGCTGGTTCTCACGCTGATCGGCGGCATCTGCCAGCTGATTGCCGGAATTGTCGGCGTGAAGCACAGCAAGAGCACCGAAAACGCAAAGAAGTGCGTCACATGGGGCATTGTCGTCATCGTGTTTGCCGTTCTGAGCAACGTGTTCTCTATTGCAAACGGCGGCGAGTTCAACGTGGTGAGCGTGCTGACCGGGCTGATCGTTCCGGGACTCTACATCTACGGCGCAATCCTTAATTCCAAAGGTGAAGCAGCATAAAAAAGAAGGGCTCTCATGGGACTTTTTGATAAAAAATACTGCGACGTCTGCGGCGAAAAAATCGGGCTGCTTGGCAACCGCAAATTGGAGGACGGCAATCTCTGCAAGGACTGCGCAAAAAAGCTCTCTCCCTTTTTCAGCGAACGCCGCAATTCCACCGTTGAGGATATCAAGAGGCAGCTTGCCTACCGTGAGGAAAACGAGCGCCGTCTGGCAGATTTTCGCCCCGATATGATATTCGGTGAATATAAAAAGGTATATGTGGATAGAGCCGGTGCGAAATTTATCGTGACCGCTGCCTCCAACTGGCGCAACGCCAACCCCGATCTCATCTCCTTTTCACAGGTCACAGGGGTCAATACCGATATTCACGAAAACAAAACCGAGATCTATTACAAGGATGAGGAAGGCAATCGCAAAAGTTATGTTCCCCGCCGTTATGAGTGTAACTACGAGTTCAATGTCACGATTTTGGTAGACTCTCCGTGGTTTGACAAAATCGAGCTGGAGCTTAGTAACGGCAATCGTCCCGACAGCCCCTATACCGACCTTTACCGTCGTTATGAGGAACAGATGCACACCCTGTCCGACCTTTTGAACGGAAGACAGGGCAACGCTTACGGGCAAAACAACTTTGCCGCTTCTGCCGCACCGAAAACCCGTGAGCAGGAGATCGTGGAGGGCGTTATCAAGGATGCCTCATGGGTCTGCAAATCCTGCGGTCTCGCAAATTCCGGCACCCTTACCTGCCGCCGGTGCGGCGGCCCTGTATCGGATGAGAAAGTGCTGACCATTGCAAGAAACATCGCTCAGGCAACGCTGATGGCAGAGAATGCCGCCACGCAAGGCAATTCCGCACCCGTACAGCAAAGCGTTCCGCAGAACTGGACCTGTCCCTCCTGCGGCGCTCAGAATTCCGGCAAGTTCTGCGAAAGCTGTGGGGCAAAAAGACCGTAGAGCCCTGCGTGAAAAGATCGGGGCGCGCCGCTGGACGTGGGAGGACGCTGCCGTGCAGCAGTAATCCCTATTAGGAGAAAGGATGTGGTATGAAAAATATTCTAATCGTACTCTTGATTGCGCTGCTTGCGCTGACGGTTTTGAGTGTGACTGGAGTTCTGCTGTTTCGCCATTTTGTTACTGACCGGATTATGGATAAGGACGGCATGATAAATCCAGACTATAAGGACGGGACAGAGACTGCCCATATACTGGATGGCGATCATACATACGTCGATAATGAAAAACTGCTTCAGGTGATCACGGGTACTTGGTCAAGCGAGGATGGGCACTATGCCATAAAGCTGGATAGCGAGTATCGCATTGTACTTTCGCTGGATGGTGAGCCGTTGTTGGATGATCATATCCAATTTGTCTATCTTCAGCCGGGAATCGTCCGGTCTACGGAGCTTTCCCTGGACTCTTGTATATTGCAGAAAGAAGATGGAACTCTTGCGGGAGAAATCACTTCCTTTTACCATGAAGTCTCTGAGGAAGATGCCAGCGGCAGACTGATTGTGGAGATCGACCTTGCGGGCAGCAGCGAAACAGTCGAATTCAAAAAACAAGAGAAATAACCAAGGATGCTGAGAAGAAACAGTGTCTTATACAACAAAAACGGAGGAAATTACAATGACTAACAACGGACAGAAATTTTTGAAGACCACTTCTATTCTGATGATCGTAGGCGGCATCATCGCTGTTATCGCCGGGGTAATCGCGATCCTCGGCGTCAGCGCCCTGGCGGCGCTCGCAGGGAGCGCAAAGGGGACCGGACTCCTCTACGCCAGCTCCATCCTTGTGACGATCACCTCGGTGATTGAGATCATCGCCGGGGCAAAAGGTCTCAAGGCGTGCAAGGTTCCTGAGAATGCCGGGAAGTGCGTAACCTGGGGAATCGTGATCGCGGTTCTGAGCATTATCTCTATGGTAATCGGTCTGATTGGCGGCGGAGAGTTCAATATTACGAGTTTGGTGCTCAATCTGTTGGTGCCCGGCTTGTATGTCTACGGTGCGCTGAAAACAAAGCCCAATGTAAATGCATAACAGTACATTAACCCACTTTTGAAAAGAAAGATTATTATGAAAAAAATGAACAAGATTTTAGCGATTCTTCTGGCACTTACGATGATGCTTGCCCTCGCTGCATGCGAAGGCAGGCAGGCCAACGACAACCCCTATAATTTGGATTATAAGTCTGCCGAGCTTCAGCCCATGACCAGCGAGCGCGCTTCCAAGGAAGCTCTTATTGAGGCAGGGAAATATTACATGAGCGGCCTGTCCAGCGTTTCCGAAGAAGTGACCAAGCAGACCTATGCCGACATGGCTGCGCACATCGGCGTTGACGCTTCCGAATTCCAGTATTTTGAGAGCTGGGGTCAGTATCGCTACACCTGGTATCTCGAGGGCAACGAGGGCGCTTCCCTGCTGGCGGTATTCACCACCGACGGTAAGCTCTACGCCGTGACCTCCTCCATTAGTTGATTTTCGATACTTAAAGCGACCAACGCGCTTTGGTCGCCAAAAAAGGCATCCGATATAAAAGCAAGGGAGTAAACCATATGAAAAATAACGCAAGAAGGCTGTTGTCCTTTTTGATTGCGGTGGTGATGGCGCTTGGTCTTACCGCGTGCGGCAACAAAGAACCGGCCGACCCGAATCTTGTGGAGATCGGCGATTATACCGTGCTCTACAAGGGCGCATGCATCATGGCGGATGACGAGGGCAACGACGCGGTCGTGCTAACGCTGGACTACACCAACAACAGCAAGGAAGATTGTGCTTTCTGGGTGGCGGTCTTTGAAAAGGCCATGCAGGACGGCGTCCAGCTGGATACGGCGCTGGTCTATCCAGACCCGGACTCCTTCGTAAGCATCACGGACGACAAGTTTACGGGCGTTGCCCCCGGCAAGACCTTCGAGGTGCATACGGCTTTCGTCCTGCGCGATGCGACAAGCCCGGTCGAGGTCAAATTCTCTGATCTGTTTGACAAGAAGGGCGGCACGATAACCATTGATCCCACGATGCTCACGCGCGGGGAAGCACAGCCGGAATCGTCTGCTTCGACCACTGAGCCGACCGGCGACGCGCTGCTCGACTGGTGGAACGGCGACTGGTACGGCTGGTGGATTATCACGGGAGCTGACGGCGGCTATGAGAGTTCAAACAACAACTGGTGGGACTGCTGTGCTCAGATTAGCATTGGCACCGACTATACCGGCAGCGTGATCATCTGGGATGAGGACATGCCCAAAGATAATGCGCTCAGTGAAGCTTCCGTAACGCTCAGCTCCGCCGGAACAGGCGAATATGGCACCCTCACTTCCGAAAACGGCTATTTCCTCGACAATAAGCTTGCCCATGCCGACTGGAGCGTTGATCCGGGTAACATGTATTACGACGCTCTTATCTGCATCGACGGCCAGTATGAGGATGAAAACGGCAGCTTCCAATATGCCATGTATCTGCGTCCGTGGGGCACGCTCTGGGATGATGTTGCGGGAGATGATCCCGACGACCTGCCTTATTATTATGAAAGCTGGTATCTGCCTCTGGTGAATGCGGGCAAGGCCATGCCCGATACGCTGGGCAGCGCGGAGAGTTCCTCGGCCGGAGGCCGGGTTGACGGGTAAGATACCGCTGGACCGGTTGACAGCGATTGCGGCAAATATGATCCCGATGCGATGGGTCTTGCCGCACTAAAAGCCATGCAGGAACTTTACAAAAAGTGCTGCGAGAACCGCAGCGACAAATACTGCTAAAGCATTTATGAACAGGGCTGTTGCGGCACAGCAGCCCTGTTTCCACTCAAACCAACGGAGACAGCCCTTGTCAACGGTGGTGTCAAATCGGAACAAACGGATAGTGAAAGTACCATCTTCGGTTCTAAAACAGGGAGAATGACACATGAGTCTTTTGCAGGAATACAAATGCCCGTGCTGCGGCGGCGCGATAGCCTTTGACAGCGGGATACAAAAAATGAAATGCCCATTTTGTGATACAGAATTTGAAATGGAAGCTCTGGCAGCCTATGACAGCGAGCTTGCTTCCGGTCAGGCAGATGACATGAATTGGGAAACAGCAGCCGGCGGAGAATGGCAGGAAGGCGAAGCAGATGGACTTCGCTCTTTTGTGTGTAAGTCCTGCGGCGGAGAGATTGTTGGTGATGAAAATACTGCTGCTTCATCATGCCCGTTCTGTGGAAATCCAGTGGTCATGATGGGGCAGTTTTCCGGCGCTTTGAAACCGGACTATATTATCCCTTTCAAGCTGGATAAAAAGGCTGCGAAGGCAGCGCTTCAAAAGCATTATGGGGGCAAGCGTCTGCTGCCGAAGGTGTTTCGGGATCAGAACCATATTGACGAGGTCAAGGGCGTGTATGTCCCCTTCTGGCTGTTTGATGCGGATGCAGAGGCAAGCGTACGTTATAATGCGACCCGTGTCCGCACATGGAGCGACAGCAATTACAATTACACAGAAACCAGTTTCTTTGCGGTCAGCCGGGGCGGCGTAGTTGGCTTTGAACGGGTTCCGGTGGATGGCTCGTCCAAAATGCCGGATGACCTGATGGAATCTATTGAACCATTCCAGTTTTCCGATGCAGTGGATTTCCAAACGGCATATTTGGCGGGATATCTGGCAGATAAGTACGATGTAGATGCCGAACAGAGTATTGAGAGAGCCAATGAGCGGATCAAACGGAGTGCGGAGGAAGCCTTTGCTTCTACAGTACAGGGTTATACAAGCGTAGTTCCGGAAACAAGCAGCGTAAGGCTGCACAGCGGAAAGGCAAAGTATGCGCTCTATCCGGTGTGGCTTTTGAATACCACATGGAACGGAGAAAAATATACCTTTGCCATGAATGGCCAGACAGGAAAGCTGGTGGGTGATCTTCCCGTTGATAAAAGTGCGGCGCGGAAATGGACCATAGGACTTATGGCCCTGTGCAGTGCCGCAACCTATGGGATTGCCTGGTTGTTGCATTTTGCGGGCATTTTATAAGGAGGGCAGACAGATGAAAAAGAGAATATCTTTGATTTTAATGCTGCTTGTTCTGTGCTTCAGTATGGCAGTAACGGCTTTTGCAGCTGACGGTGCAGAGGATACGGACGGATTTGTGGATAAATATTATCGTTTGCAGGATTTTGCAGGCGTTTTAACAGAGGAAGAGAAAGGAGAGATTCAAACACTGCTTGACGAAGCCAGCGTGCAGTTGAAATTTGACCTGGTCATTGTAACAGTGAACAGTCTGGATGGTTATACCGCTCAGGATTATGCGGATGATTGGTATGATTACTGCGAGTTCGGCTATGGAAGTAATAAAGATGGCGTTCTGCTGCTGATCAGTATGGAGGAGCGAGACTGGTCAGTTTCAACCTGCGGATATGGCATTACTGCTTTTACGGATGCCGGAATTACATATATCGGAGAACAAATGAGTGATAATTTGTCAGCCGGGAATTATGCAGAAGCCTTCCGCACATTTATCCGGTTTGGCAAGCAGTTTGTGACGCAGGCAAGAGATGGCAATCCCTTCGACAAATCTGATTTGCCAAAGAAACCATTGTCCGCAGTTTGGATTGTAATTTCCCTTGCGATTGGCTTTGGAATTGCAAAGATTGCAGTGGATTTCATGAAAGGTCAGCTGAAGACGGTTCGTGCCCAGGCGGCGGCAAGCAGCTACGTCCGGGAGGGCAGCATGAATGTGACGGAAAGTAGGGATTTGTTCCTCTATCACACGGTGGATCGCACGGAAAAGCCAAAATCCAACAGCAGCTCCGGCGGCTCCTCCTCTCACACATCCTCCTCCGGGCAGACCCACGGCGGAGGCGGCGGGAAGTTCTGAAAAAACAAAACCTTCTGAAAGGATGAATGGATATGAGCGTTTTTGACAAATTGAAGAATACGGCACAGCAGGCGGTAAACACCGCCGTGCAGTCGGCGGGCAGCAAGAGGGAGACATTTACCTTTGCCGCTCTGCCGGAGAGCCTTGCCGAGCTGCAGTCACTTCCCGAGGCGAGCCTCGACACGCCGTTCAAAACGGCGGCGCTGACAGTGCTGGCACTCTGCGCCTATGCCGTCGATAAAACTATCGGCACGGAAATGCTGAACTGGCTGCGCGGCCCTCGTCCTTTAAACGGACAGGAGATTTCCTTCCTCAATGACCGCTTCCGTGACGGCAAGACCTATCTGCCGTTTACCTACTTTGTAGGCTCCACGCCGGACAACAACTACACTCCGTTACAGCCCTACACCATCACCGTGGAGAGCAATCATGTGTCCGGTGACGAAGCCGGCTATATGAAGCTGTTCATTCCCTGCGGCGGTGCGGACGATCCCCGCCCCATCAAGCTACGTCAGCGAGGCAGCGACGGCAAGTGGTTTTTGTGGGAGCAGTATCTGCTCACCGGTGTGCGCACTCCCAAGGCCGCTGATCCGTGGGCATAAGGAGGTATCTCGATGAACATCATCGGCAAATGGAAAATCAAAGAGTTCCGCATCCCAACACCCGATGGCGTACAGGTTTTCACGCCGGAAACGCTGCCGGAGGACGAATACTATATGGATTACGCCCAGATGGCGCGGACGCTGACGGAATTTTTGCCCGACGGCAGAATGGACACCCTCATGCCTGTCCCCGAGGAAATGCAGGAGCAGGTGCAGAACGAGGGCATGGAGATTCGTGACGGCTTCGCCGTCATCAAGTCCGCCGCATGGAAGGAGCAGGACGGAAGGTTCTTCTTCGACAGCGGGATCGCGGGCGAAATTTTAGGCGGGTACCGTCAAGATTTATGCGCAAAATTATTTGCAGGCTCCGGCTGAATGAAGTCAGCCGGCAATGAAGGCGTCGTCCAAAGCCGCCTCCAAATGCTTCATGTTCATGTACTTTTTGCAGCCCCACTGCGTCCCCGCCACATGGCGAAGCCTGGCACAGACCGGCATCAGGGCGGAGTTGCCATCGGGGAATGTCCCCACCACGCGGGTGCGGCGGCGGATCTCCCGGTTCAGCCGCTCGATCACGTTGTTGGTGCGGATGCGCGTCCAATGCTCGCTGGGAAAATCGCAGTAGGTCAGCGTTTCCTCAATGCCGTCCTCGACCTTTTTGGCGGCCTCCTTCAGCTTCATGGCGCGCAGCTCAGCAACCACGGCCTTCGCCTTCTCACGGGACGCCTTTTTGCTCTCCTGTGCGTGGATCGCCTTGAGCATTTTCGCTACAATTTTGACCTTGGATTTAGGCACAACAGAGAAAACGTTGCGGTAGAAATGCACCGTGCAGCGCTGGTATTTGGCCTCCGGGAACACCTCGCCCACGGCCTCCAGCATCCCCATGCACTTGTCGCCGACGATGAGCTTCACGCCGTCCAAGCCCCGTCCGCGCAGCCATTGGAAGAAGCTGACCCAGCTGGCCTTGTCCTCCTTCATGCCCTCTGCAGCGCCCAAAGCCTC
>ERZ779821.459-NODE-459-length-14057-cov-4.72911_pt1 | contig 14057 bp, 10 predicted proteins | sample MGYA00511884_ERZ779821 | MGnify/ENA primary metagenome ERZ779821 (study PRJEB29588, sample SAMEA2152664) | human gut metagenome | biome: human gut; feature: human-associated habitat; material: faeces | place: Denmark | collected 2008/2010 ... | reverse complement strand
ACGGTAGTTGAGCCCGATGCCGTACTCGCCGTAGAATCCGCCCTTGAGCTTGGTCTTCCACGATGAACCGTAGCCGCTGCCGGAGCCGCCATAGGACGACGTGGCACAGATGCTGCTGCCGAGGCTGATCGAGATGTAGGGCGCAAGCTCCTCCGTTACGGGATAATACCCCTTCAGATTGAGGAATACGGGAATCATCAGCGTCTCCCAGTTCGACGTATCGTCGTATTCGGGGTCCATCTTGCCGTAGGCATACTGCACGCCGACACCCAGACCGACGAATCCGTACTGCGTGATCCGCGCTCCGTGGATGGTCGAGATGAACGGACGCGAGTAGTTGGTCTTTTCGCTGTCGCCGCCATCCTTCCACGTAAGTTTGCCGCCGGTGGCGAATCCCACGTTGAGTTCGCCCTGATACCAGATATCGACGGAATGCGTGCTGGTCTTGTAGATCTTTTCTCGATTTACGCGCGTTACGGTAGTTTTCTGCGCAAACGTGACGACAGGAACGGCACAAAGGGCCGCAAGAAGCAGAATCAATGTTTTTTTCATGGCATAAAAATTTTGTTGGTGAATTAAAATGATGATTGAAATGGTAGCTACCTGGTTCGGCTGACGGTCTCCTCGACATGGATCAGCGCATCTTCGTTTCCGATCTGCCCCTCCTTGAACAGCCTTTTGATCCAGCTGTCCTCGGGCGTTCCTTCCCGGAATCCCGTATAAACGGCGGGAAAACCGACCATTTCGACGATCATCACATACTTGCCGTCCCGCTCCACGGGCTCCTCGGCCTGCACGGGATTGCCGTCGACGTCGGTCGTCTGCACCGTGCGCATCTTGTGGCGGATGTTGAACTGCGGAAGCACGATCAGATCGGCATTCGTCTCACGGCAGAAATCGTAGGTAGCCTGCGCCTTGAGCAGATCCACGTCGATGGCAGCCACCTGCTTGCCGTCCATGAGCTTTCCGACCAGATACTCATTCCCGGCCAACCCCGACGGGATGTCCGTTCGGGCCGATCCCGTAAAGGTCTTCTTCTCAAAAGTTTTTCCGTCGTTGTTCCGCGAGAGCACCTTGACGGAGGCGACCAGCGGCGTAACAAGCATCTCGTGTCCCACCTCGAGACTGAAGGCCTCCGTATGCTCAAAGGTCTCCTGCACCCCCGCAAGACGGGTCGTCGTGATGGTCCTCGATGCTCCGCGCTGGGCATACGCATTGCCACAAAAAAACAGCGCGACACACGCAAGCACCAAAGAAACTGTCAGTTTCCTCATAACAGAAAGAATTAGGCTACACCCCGGCTCCTGTGATGTGATTATAACAAAAAGAAAGTGTGGAGCCGTTCGTTTATCTGACAGGAGGCTCTGGTAAGCCCAAGGACAAATAAACAATACCCCACACCTGTATAGCAGAAGGCAGAACACCTTTCATGCCGATACAAGTGATGAATGTGCCGTTTTCCTTGTCCTTTGAAATTTACCAGATTTATAAAGTAAAGGTGTGGAATGAAAGCAAGAACTAAACAAGTGCAAATAAATACGCTAATTTACAGTGTATTATATATGACTTGACATTTTCTGTTGTTTTCATTCTTTTCAGTTGATTGGCTCTTTTTCGGTATATTTTTGTTTCTTGTTTGTTCCTCAAACTCGGCTTTTATTTGTAGTTTTGCAGTAGATATAACGAGCAAAAGAGAAGGGAATATGCCACGAGTAAAAAAGCCTGCAAAAGTCAAAGAACCTATCCGTCTGCGGATGAAAGAACTGGCCAATGGAAACAAGAGCTTGTATCTGGATATATACCGGAATGGCAAACGGACATACGAGTATCTGAAGATGTACCTTATTCCCGAAACAGATCATAATGCCCGTAGACAGAATCAAGCGACAATGGCTGCCGCCAATGCCATCAAGTCGAAGCGTATCATCCAACTTACCAACGGTGAAGCCGGAATCGAAAACAGGGAAAAGGTTTTTCTTTCGGATTGGATGGAGACCTACAAAGAGAATCAGGCGAAAAGGGGGAAGAAAGACGGCAATCAAATCAATGTTACTATCCGTATCCTGAAGGATTTTGCGGGAGATCGGGTAATGATGGACCAGATCGACAAGACCTTTTGCCAAAACTATCTCGACTATCTGCTGACGGAATACCGTCCCAAAGGGAAACGGGTGTCAAACTTTACGCTTCACACTTATTACCGTATTCTGAACGGAGCTTTGAATGCCGCCGTTCGTGCGGATATTATCAAGTCCAACCCATTTACAAAGATTAACAACTCGGATAAGATACGCTTGCCGGAGAGCAAACGCTCGTATATGACCATTGAAGAGGTCCGGACACTGATTGCTACTCCGATGAAGAATAAGGCCGTAAAACAGGCTTATTTGTTCTCTTGCTTCTGTGGATTGCGAATAAGCGACATTATCGGTTTGAGATGGAAAGATGTTTTTGTGGATAGAGGTCAATATCGCCTTGCTGTGTCCATGCAGAAAACCAAAGAGCCGATTTATTTGCCGCTTTCACCAGAAGCGTTAAAGTGGATGCCGGAGCGAGGATACAAGATGGCGGAAGACCACGTCTTCGACTTGCCGAGTCCAACGATGATAAACCTGCTGCTCAAACCATGGGCGAAAGCGGCCGGCATAGACAAACGTTTCTCATTTCACACCGCCCGTCACACGTTTGCGACGATGATGCTGACGCTTGGCGCCGACCTCTATACCACCTCGAAGTTGCTCGGTCATGCTGACGTGAAGATGACACAGGTATACGCCAAAATCATCAATCAGAAAAAGGACGATGCAGTCAATTTGGTAAACGGATTATTCGACTGAAACATGAATGGTCCTTTGTAACGGAGCGGCCATATATATTTTAGTTTACTTTAGTATCTATATATAAGGGAGAAAAACTAAACTAAACCGTTTTCATGAAGAAATAGATAGGGACTACCGATCTCTGTTTGTAGAAAGAATATGCCACTGGATATTTTGTCCAGTGGCATATTCTTAGTCCCCCTTTTTGTGATTATGAGGTTTGAGGGACGGTGTGTTACCTGGCGTTTCTTTATTGTCTCGTTGACGCCTGTCTGGTTTTCCTGTGGATTTTGCAATCCTTTTGGGTCCTGGTTTAATTCCCATAGTTCTTCTATTTTTAAGTTTCTTAAAAGAGGGCAACTACCATACCAATAAATAGTTGGCATATATCGGCATGAGATTTTGGCAGATTAATGTCAGTTTGGCACAATTTGACTTTGCATTGAGTTAAAATTTCATGTCCTACATTGAGCAACACGGCTGCCTCTGCTTGCAGATTGTATGACACTTCTCCCGCAGTCAAATGACTGTAGGGGTATTAGGCTACCCTTCCCTTTGTTTTGTGGCACACGGGCAAGCCCGGACACAATCTGCTTTGGCAGAAGTATGGTTCAAAAAAGAGTGCAGGCATTTGTCATAAATCCACAAAATCTATTCACAAATATTGTGAGAGAAGGTCATTTCTAAGTGTTAAAATTCCCATAAAGATCCATGGGGATTGAATAATTTTCAATATCTTTGTTTGCAATCCCAGTTTGTAACAGGAATGAAAGAGATTAACAGGTTGAGAATTATTCTTGCGGAAAAGAATAAAACAGGGAAATGGCTGGCGGAACAGTTGGGTAAAGACCCTTCGACCATCTCGAAGTGGTGCTCCAACTCGTCGCAACCGCAACTGGATACGGTGATTCGTATTGCAGAGTTGCTGGAAGTGGATATTAAGGAATTGATAAACAGATAATATATGGCAAGAGAACAGGAGCGTGCGGAACTTCACCGCACAATCTGGCAGATAGCTAACGATTTGCGAGGAAGTGTCGATGGTTGGGATTTCAAAAATTATGTCTTGGGAATGTTGTTTTACCGCTTCATCTCCGAGAATATTACCGCTTTTATCAATGCGGAAGAGCACCGGGCCGGGAACGTGGACTTTGATTATGCCGAATGTTCGGACGAGCAGGCCGAGTTCGGACGTGAAGTGACTGTACAGGAGCGCGGTTTCTACATCCTACCGTCGCAACTCTTCGGCAATGTGCGCAAACGTGCCGCGGCAGACCCCAATCTGAACGAAACGCTGAATAATATCTTCCATGCCATCGAAAACTCGGCCAAGGGTGCAGCGAGCGAAGATGACATGAAAGGCCTGTTTGCCGACATCGATGTAAACAGCAACAAACTCGGAGCAACGGTGCAGAAACGTAATGAGACGTTGGTGAAGATTCTCGATAAGATCGGCGACATGAAACTCGGCAATCTGGCCGATAATCAAATCGACACCTTCGGCGACGCCTACGAGTTCCTGATGACGATGTATGCCAGCAATGCAGGGAAATCGGGTGGCGAATTTTTTACGCCACAGGAGGTTTCCGAACTCCTTGCACGTATTACGCTCGTCGGCAAAAAACAGGTGAACAAAGTGTACGATCCGGCCTGCGGCAGCGGTTCGCTGTTGTTGAAATTCGCCAAAGTGCTCGGCAAGGAGAATGTGCGTCAGGGATTCTATGGGCAGGAGATCAATATTACGACCTACAATCTTTGCCGTATCAACATGTTCCTGCACGATATCAACTACGAAAAGTTCGATATTGCACTGGGTGATACGCTGCTTGCCCCGAAACATTGGGACGATGAACCGTTCGAGTGCATCGTCTCCAATCCTCCTTACTCGATCAAATGGGTCGGGAATGAAAATCCGTTGCTGATTAACGACCCGCGGTTCTCGCCTGCGGGTATTCTGGCTCCCAAGAGCAAAGCCGACCTTGCCTTTACGATGCACATGCTTTCGTGGCTGGCGACCAACGGTACGGCGGCTATCGTCGAGTTCCCCGGTGTACTCTACCGTGGCGGAGCCGAACAGAAAATCCGCAAATACCTGATCGACAACAACTACATTGACACCGTTATTCAGTTGCCGGCCAACCTTTTCTTTGGCGTCGGCATTGCTACCTGCATCATCGTACTGAAGAAGAGCAAAAAGGACAATGCAACGCTATTTATAGATGCCTCGGGCGAGTTTATCCACGAAGGTAACAAAAACAAACTCTCCGACGCCAATATCGCAAGAATTCTCGAAGCATTCGTCGCACGCAAGGATGATGCGCATTTTGCCCGTCTGGTCGAAAACGGCAAGATTGCCGAGAATGATTACAACATCTCGGTTTCGTCATACGTCGAACAGCCCGATACGCGCGAAGAGGTGGATATAGAGGCGCTGAACCTGCGTATTGCAGAGATTGTCGCACGTCAAAACGTGCTGCGCACGGCTATCGACGCGATTGTGGCCACATTGTAAAACGGAATGAATATGAGCAATAAAGAGATAACGATTCGCAGTTCGGCCGCCGAATACCTGACCTTCGTAGCGGCTACGGGTGAAAATCCCTCCCGCGTGGAACTCCGGTATGAGGATGAAAACATTTGGCTGACCCAACGAATGATGGCGGAGCTGTATGGGGTGGATGTACGCACCATCAACGAGCATATCCGGAAAATTTACGACGACAACGAATTGTCCGAGCCGGCAACTGTCCGGAATTTCCGGATAGTTCAAACCGAAGGCAGCCGTGAGGTCTGCCGCGAAGTGAAACATTATAGTCTCCAGATGATTATCTCCGTGGGCTTCAAGGTCAATAACGAGCGTGCCGTACAGTTCCGCAAGTGGGCAAATGCGGTTGTCAAGGACTACACCATACAGGGATGGGTGATGGACGACGAGCGGCTGAAACGGGGCGGTACGGTGCTTACGAAAGACTATTTCGAGAAGCAGTTGGAGCGCATCCGAGAGATTCGTCTGTCGGAACGTCGTTTTTACCAGAAGATTACGGACATTTACGCTACGGCCATCGATTACGATCCGACGGCAAAGGCCACCCAGCGCTTTTTCGCTGCGGTGCAGAACAAGATGCATTACAGCGTGCATGGGCACACGGCGGCGGAGTTGATCTATCAGCGTGCCGATGCCGACAAGGAGCACATGGGACTGACGACATGGGAGGGTGCGCCGACGGGCAAAATTCACAAATTCGATGTGACGGTTGCCAAAAACTACCTTACGGAGGAGGAGTTGCAGACGCTTGGCCGCATTGTTTCTGCCTACCTCGATCTGGCGGAGATACAGGCCATGCGCCATATCCCCATGACGATGGAGGACTGGGAGAAACGGTTGAACGGTTTTTTGTCGCTGATGGATCGGGAGGTACTTGCCAATGCCGGCCGCATCTCTGCGGAGCTGGCCAAAGCCCATGCCGAGAGCGAATGGGAGAAATATCGCATTGTTCAGGATCGTCTCTATACGAGCGATTTCGACCGCTTCGTGCAACTGGAGGAACGTGCAGCCGACAAGAAGAAAGGAGGTGAGCAATGAGCCGTATCGAGGAGATGATCCGGGAGTTATGTCCGAATGGGGTGGAATATGTACCTTTAAAAAATATTAGTGAAATAGGTACTGGAAAAAGTAATAGACAAGATGCCATTCAAAAGGGTCTATATCCGTTTTATGTGCGTTCAAAAGATATCTTCCGAAATAATCATTATGAATTTGACGAAGAAGCTATTATTATTCCAGGAGAAGGAGGTATTGGCGAAATATTTCATTATGTAAAAGGGAAATATGCTTTACATCAAAGAGCTTACAGAATTCATTTTATAGATGCAAATATTTCAACTAAATTCGCTTACTACTATATGTCCGCGAATTTTAAGCAGTTTATATTTACAAGAGCGGTTAATGCAACAGTTACATCTATTCGTAAACCAATGATTGAAGAGTTTATGCTTCCTGTTCCTCCTCTTGCGATTCAGAACGAAATCGTAAATATCCTCGATAAGTTTACGGAACTGGAGGCGGAACTGGAGGCGGAACTGGAGGCCCGGCGGAAGCAGTATGAATACTATCGCAATAAGTTGTTGAATTTCAGTAAATTCGGGGGGGGGTATTCTGAAGATGTAAAATGGTGTAAATTAAGCGATATAGGCACATTCTATGGAGGTCTCACCGGAAAGAGCAAACGCGATTTTATAGCAGGAAATGCCAAGTTTATCACTTATATGAACGTATACTCCAATATTGCGATAGATGTCAACATGAATGATATGGTTCAGATTGCAGAAGGAGAGAAACAAAATAAAGTCGAGTATGGAGATGTTGTATTTACTGGTTCATCGGAAACACCTGATGATTGCGGGATGTCTTCCGTAATGACTACACTTCCGGATGGGGATTTATATCTCAATAGTTTTTGTTTCGGATTTCGTATGAACGATAGAGCATTGCTATTGCCCGATTTTATGAAATTCTTATTTCGCAGTGAAGAGATACGAAAACAGATAATAAAGACGGCCAGCGGTGTTACTCGTTTCAATGTATCAAAAAAACGGTTTGGGGAGGTTGTTATCCCCATTCCTCCAATGAAAGAGCAGCAGCGTATCGTTGCCATTCTCGATAAATTCGAGACATTGGTAAACGATATTTCGGAAGGACTGCCCGCCGAGATTGCCGCCCGTCGGCAGCAATATGAGTATTACAGAGACAAGTTGTTGGGGTTTGGGAGAGTGGTTAGTGGTTAGTGAATAGTGATTAGAGAGAAATATGGCGGTAAAACATTATAAGGAATTGATTGTATGGCAGAAGGCAATGGAGGTGGCAGAGCAGGCATATCGGCTGGTCAGGCTATTGCCCAAAGAGGAGACCTATGCCTTGAGCGATCAGATACGCAGGTCGGCGATTTCTATCCCAAGCAATATCGCCGAGGGACAATCAAGGAATTCGAGCAAAGAGTTTATGAAGTTCCTATCCATAGCCAAAGGTTCTGCTGCGGAACTGGAAACACAACTGCTGCTTGCTGTCAGAATCGGCTATTTATCGGAAGCGGCCATCTCGCCGACCATAGAGTTGATAACGGAGGTTGTCAAGATTATCAATACTCTTCACTCCAAACTAACCACTAACCACTAACCACTAACCACTAACCACTAACCACTAAAAACCAATCACTAAAAACTAACCACCATGCCCCACTATAACCTTGTTGCTGAAAATCCCGAAAGTACGGTCGTCAGTGACTACCGGGCAGAATACCGCACGGAAAAAGAGTATCAGTCGGAGGCCGATCTCGAACGGGCTTTTATCAAACTGCTGACCGAACAGGCATACGATTACCTGCCGATTCATACCGAAACGGAGTTGATTGCAAACCTGCGCCGTCAGTTGGAGAAACTCAATCACTATACGTTTACGGATGCCGAGTGGTCGCGTTTCTTTACGGGTTGTCTTGCCAACAAGAACAGTGGAATTGTAGAGAAGACCGCCATCATTCAGGAAGACCATGTGCAATTGCTGACGCGCGACGACGGAACAGTCAAGAATATCTACCTGCTCGACAAGGTCAATATCCACAACAATTCGCTCCAGGTCATCAACCAATACGAAGTCGATGGCGGAATGCGCTCCAATCGTTACGATGTTACCATATTGGTGAACGGCCTGCCGTTGGTGCACATCGAACTGAAACGACGCGGCGTCGACATCAAGGAGGCTTTCAACCAGATCGACCGCTACCAGCGGGAGAGTTTCTGGGCAGGCAGCGGATTGTTCGAGTATGTCCAGATATTCGTCATATCGAACGGAACCTACACCAAGTATTACAGCAATACCACGCGCCAAAGCCATATCAAGGAGGCCGCCTCCGGCGGAAACCGCTCCAAAAGTCGGCAAACGAGCAACAGCTTTGAGTTCACCTCGTGGTGGGCAGATGCCAACAACCGGCCGATTACCGATCTGATGGGTTTCGGCCGCACATTCTTCGCCAAGCATACGTTGCTTAATCTGCTGACCCGGTACTGCGTATTTACCTCCGACCGGATGCTGCTCGTCATGCGTCCCTATCAGGTTGTAGCGACGGAACGCATCTTGAATAAAATCAACGTGGCCAACAGTTACAAACGCTATGGTACGGTAGAAGGCGGCGGGTATGTTTGGCATACGACGGGCAGCGGCAAAACTCTTACGTCGTTCAAAACGGCACAGTTGGCGAGCAAACTGCCTTACATCGACAAGGTGCTGTTTGTGGTCGACCGCAAGGACCTCGACTACCAGACGATGCGCGAGTATGACAAGTTTGAGCGAGGGGCAGCCAACAGCAATACGAGTACTGCGATTCTGAAACGTCAGTTGGAAGACCCGGCGGCGAAGATCATCATCACGACCATTCAGAAACTTTCGGTCTTTATCGGCCGTCATGCGGAACATCCGGTCTTCCAGCAAAAAATCGTCATCATTTTCGATGAGTGCCACCGTTCGCAGTTCGGCGACATGCATACGGCCATCATCCGAAAATTCAAACGTTATTTCCTGTTCGGGTTCACGGGTACGCCGATATTCGCCAAAAATGCCGTAAGCGGAGGAAAGCCCAACTTGCGGACAACGGCACAGGCTTTCGGAGACCAGTTGCATACCTACACGATTGTCAATGCCATCAATGACAAGAACGTATTGCCGTTCCGCATCGAGTACGTCCGTACCGTCAAGGAGAAAGAGGAGATTGAGAATTCGATGGTCTGGGACATTGCCCGTGAAGAGGCATTGGCCGACAAACGGCGTATTGCCAATATCGTTGCCTACATTCTCCAACATTTCAATCAAAAGACGAAACGCACGGCAAAATCTTATGAATTCCATGCTGTGACAAACATCGGCGAGGTGGCTTCAGCCGGTCGTCGCAATAAGGTCGAAGAGGTAAAACAACGAACACGTCTGACGGGTTTCAATTCGATTTTCGCTGTCTCTTCCATTGATACGGCCAAGATGTACTATGCCGAGTTCAAACGTCAGATGGAGGAGCTGCCGAGTGACCGGCGACTGAAAGTGGCGACGATATACAGTTTTGGCGTCAATGAGGATTCGGACGATTTTATCATGGATGAGAATCCCGAAGATACGAGTGGCTTGGATCAGAGTTCCCGCGATTTTCTCGAAAGCGCCATTGAGGATTACAATGCGATGTTTGCCACATCATACGATACGTCGAGCGATAAATTCCAGAATTATTACAAGGACGTATCCCTGCGGATGAAGAATCGGGAGTTGGATTTGCTGATTGTCGTCAATATGTTCCTGACGGGTTTTGATGCAACGACACTCAATACGTTGTGGGTCGACAAGAATCTGCGGATGCATGGGCTGTTGCAGGCCTATTCGCGTACAAACCGTATTCTGAACTCGATCAAGACTTTTGGCAATATTGTATGTTTCCGCAATCTCGAAAAGGCTACCAACGAGAGTATTGCGCTATTTGGAGATAAGGAAGCCGCGGGCATCGTGTTGCTCAAAACCTTCGATGAATATTATAACGGTTATACGCAGAATGATAAGGAAGTTCGCGGTTATGCGGATTTAGTCAGCGAACTGCAGATGAAGTATCCAGCCGGAGAGCAGATTGTCGGAGAACAGAACAAAAAGAGTTTTGTGCGATTATATGGGGCAATTCTGAAACTGCGGAATATTCTCTCTACATTTGATGCTTTTGCTGGACGTGAAATATTGACCGAACGCGATGTGCAGGATTATCACAGTGCATACATTGACCTGTACAATGAGTTCCGACCTCAGAAGCATGAAGCGGAGCAAATCAACGAGGATTTGGTTTTCGAGATGGAACTAATCAAGCAGATAGAGGTCAATATCGACTATATTCTGTCGTTGATTCGCAAGTACCACGAAGAGCACTTGCAGGATAAGGAGATTATTGTAACGATTCGTAGGGCGATCGACTCAAGTGTTGACCTGCGCAACAAAAAGGAGCTGATAGAACGGTTTATCGAATCTCTGACGCCGGAATCAGAGGTGGATGAGGAATGGCTGGCTTATGTTGAAGAGCAGCGTCGTGCCGAGTTGGATCGGATTATCGTTGATGAGAACCTAAACAGTGAAGAGGCTTACAAGTTTATGGATAACGCCTTCCGCGACGGGTTTGTACAGACGACAGGGACAGCGATAACAAAGGTTCTGCCACCTGTATCCCGTTTCACCCCTACGGGTGACCGAACAAAGAAACGCGAAACCGTCATTGAGAAACTGACTGCGTTTTTCAATCGGTTTTGGGATATAATGTCATTAAAAACAGAATAATAATAAAGATATGGGACTTTTTTCAGAAAGATATGGTTACACCAAACCCTCCGATGTAATCATTAGAGAACGGATTACTCCGGAAATACAAAATGCAATTTGTTCATGTTATGATAAATTACACAAATTCTTTATGAATTCGGGATCGTACATGCATGTGGACGAGGCATATCTGGAGATGGAAAAGTATTTGTGGACTTATTTTTTGAATAACAGGGAGGGAAGTTTTTCTGATGGACGTCATTATCATATTGTTGCAACTGATTTTATAGAAAATAAAAATAATTCCTGGTATCGAAAATTAGATATAGTCGAATGTACGATTAAATATCTTGCAGAAGTCGACGCAATACATAATAATTGGAGAGCGCCTGTTAGTCAGGCATTTATTCGTCAACTCAATTTCGAGTTTGAACGCTTGAATTTCGCCTATCGTGTTGTTGGACAGGAGATTGTTGAGATGACGTCACAAAGTGAGATTACAGCGATAGAGGAAGCCTTAGCAAATAGTTCTCATAATATCAAGATGCACCTTAGCAGAGCTTTGGAATTATTTGCACAACGTCCGGATGGAGACTATCGTAATTCAATTAAGGAGTCAATATCTGCAGTAGAAGCATTTTGTAGAGAAAAGACAGGAGAAAATACATTAGGCAAGGCATTGAATCGAATGGAAGCCAATGGAATTGTTTTTCCCCAATTGTTGAAGGTCGCTTTTGATAAATTATATGCATATACAAACCAACCGGATACCGGTATCCGGCATGCTTTGATGGATAATGAAGGGGCATACACTCCAGCATCAGAGGAAGCGTTATTTATGCTTGTTTCGTGCTCTGCTTTTTTAAATTATCTATGTAAAAAAATCAATTGATATGGATATATTTAAATGGGAACTACTTATAGCATGTTTCCTTTTAGGAGCCTGTACAGCAAGTTTTGTATTGTTCTTATTTTGTGATATCAATGTCTACCGAAAAAATAATTTGACTACTATGATAAACAGAATTTTAATGTGGATACCTCGATTATGGTATCCTTTGATTCTGATTCTTTCTACCGTTTATGTCTGCTGTAATTTTTCGGACTGTCTTAATTTTCAATTTTTCTCTGATTTTCAGGGTGATAATCTAATATTTATTGTTTGTTTATTATTGTGGATTTTGCCATTATTTGATAAGTTCGAAATATTTGGCGCCAATTTTAAATTGCGATGGCAGAATGAGGTATCGCAGAAGGCTGCGGATGAAGCAATTAGGATGCAAGGTGCAAATGGCGCAGAACAATTAGAAAACATGATTAATGAACAGGAGGGCAAAGGACATGTGGAATAATAAGCCAATACAGCAAGTTATCGACCAAGGGTTAAGATTGTTACAAAGCAATCAAGTGACAGATTCGACATATCAAATCTGGGTCGAATATTCAAAGTCCATGTTGAATATTGCAACAAATAATCCGACAATATATTCCAATTATTTATCGGTTATTTTGGCCGCTTCTAATCCCAGTATGCAACCCAGTCAGCGGTTAAGTATGTGTTTACAATATTTAATAAATATTCAACCAATCATATAACGCTATAAAATGCAGGGGGCTTAAAATACTGATAGCAGCGAAAAGAAAAAATACAAACTTTACTTTATGCCCATCTTATATATATTCATTAAAGTAAAGTCAAACAAAGGGAAAACAGATGGCTGCGCCAAAACTTATTGGTTACAGCCATTTTCTTTTGGCTGCATTGTTGAACAAGCTGAATAAATTCAGTTTACTTTAGTCTATTAGCTCTATATATAAGCTAAACCAAAGTAAACTATATTTAGATAAGCATATTTGCTTGTCAGTATGCCGATGGCTATTACGGTAAAAGCGGTTTTGGTTGCCAATAAAAGGGAAGCACAGGCTGAAGAGAGATCGGGAGTTTTTCTTTTTTGGCTGCAAGTATGTTTATCAATAAATGTCTCTTGGAGTAGAGAGAATAACTGCTCACAGTAAAGCATGGACTCCTTGTGCAAACAAGTGAAGGGAATGAAACCTAATGAAAATGGAAAAGGCTTGAATTTGCTTTAATTGATTGTTTTGTTTCTGTGTTGTTTCTTAATCAGAGGGTTGAAAATATTAGAATGCTGATTATAAATAAATTGTATGTGTAAAACTCTTGTTAATTTCAAATTTACCAGATTTCCCGTCAAGGATAAAAGCGAAACACTTTCATCAAAATATGTCATGTCGCATGCAACGACACGACAAAGATAAAAAATGTTTTGCAAAACGTCGCAGCATCATGGGGTATTGCAGAACAAATTTCGGAGATTTTTTGATGAAAATCAATATTGACAACGTACAGATATTAGTATACGTTGGCCGAAACTGTATATCCGTCCGCAGCAGCGAAACGGTCCACGCCCCACGGAAAAGCCACAAATCCGATAAAAACCGGCAAAAGGCGACACAACAAAAGACGATAAACGGTCGCAATGGGTACAAAAAAAGTCAGACTTTCCGATCTGACCCGGCCTTGGGAAGAGCGTATCAGAGGGCTCCGTAACTCTTGCGAATCGGCAGCAACCACGGCCTTTGGCCCACTCCCTTGCTTAACAACGAAAAAGGTCAGGCCTTTCGATGGATAAATAAAAAGCCCCTCCTATCAAGGAGGGGTTTGGGGTGGTTGTCTGTATGATTGGCAGCACGTCGCGGCCTTAAGAAGGCCGTTTTAGAGGGCTCCGCAGCTTCTGCAGAACGGTAGCACATTCGGCCATTGACTCTCCCTGCTAAAACGCGGCCAACAACAAAAAAGTCAGACCATACGATATGACCTCCTGCAAAGCGCCTCACGATAAGCCCCTCCTATCAAGGAGGGGTTTAGGGTGGTTGTCTATACGATTGGCGGC